>Ga0114996_10001331_pt1 | contig 33289 bp, 35 predicted proteins | sample ArcticOcean_MG_C_4_FD_87039 | JGI IMG/M metagenome (GOLD analysis project Ga0114996, IMG submission 87039) | Marine microbial communities from western Arctic Ocean - ArcticOcean_MG_CB4_134 | ecosystem: Environmental > Aquatic > Marine > Oceanic | place: Arctic Ocean: Canada Basin | collected... | reverse complement strand
TTACTCGGCTGCTTCTTTAGCAGGCTTGGTAATGCCTTTTCGACGTTCAACAGCAGCGACTGGGTCGCGGAGCTGGTTGAGTGCTTCGAGTGTGGCCTTAACAATGTTGATGGTATTTGATGATCCGAACGTCTTTGAAAGAACGTCCTTTACTCCAACCGCGTCCATCACGGCGCGGACACCGCCACCTGCTATCACACCAGTTCCGGGAGCGGCGGGCTTCAACAGCACCTTGGCTCCAGAGAACTTCGAAGTGATTTCGTGTGGGATCGTCGGGCCATTCAGCTCGACGTGCGCCATCGCCTTCTTGGCATACGCGGTTCCCTTGCGAACTGCGTCGGGAACTGCACCGGCTTTACCCAGAGCTGCGCCAACGTTTCCGTTACCGTCTCCGACTACAACCATTGCGTTAAATGTGAGGTTTCGGCCACCTTTGACGACCTTTGAAACCCTGCGGATTTTCACGACTCTCTCGACAAGACCTGAATCTTCTTCATCGCGTCGCGGTCGACGTCCACGACGATCTCCGCCGGGGCCACCTGGGCCACGTCCACCGCCGGAACCGCCTGGGCCACGTCCACCGCCGGAACCGCCTGGGCCACGTCCACCACCGGAACCGCCTGGGCCACGTCCACCGCCGGAACCGCCTGGGCCACGTCCACCACCGGGTCCGCGTCCGCCATCTGGGCCACGTCCACCGCCAGGTCCGCGTCCGCCACTTGGGCCACGTCCACCGCCGGGAGCACCGCCGGTGTTTCCACCTTGCGGGGCGCCGCTTCGTGTTTCATTCTGAGGCGAGGTCATTTAGAAGCTAAGTCCTTCTGTGCGGGCGGCTTCGGCTAATGCCTTGACCCGACCGTGATATTTGTACCCACCACGGTCGAATACTACCTTGGTGACTCCTGCTGCGAGTGCTGCCTTGGCAACTGCTCCGCCGACTGCCTTTGCGACATCCGTTTTTGTGTCAGTTGACTTCACATCGAGCGAGGTTGCCGCTGCCAGCGTGTGGCCGCGCTCATCGTCGATAACCTGAGCGTAGATGTGGTTGCTGCTTCGGAAAACAGCAAGCCGTGGCCGATCAGCAATTCCGCGTACGTTCTTGCGAACACGCCTGTGCCTGATCCACCGTTTTCGAGAGTCGAATTTTCGATTACCCATATTTACGCACCAGCTCCAACAGCCGTCTTACCAGCCTTGCGTCGGATGACTTCATCGGAATATTTAATGCCCTTGCCCGTGTACGGGTTTGGCTTTCGTACCTTGCGTATTTGAGCAGCCTGCTCGCCCACGTCTTCTTTGCTCGGGCCGGTTATGTTGATAAACGTCTGGCCGTCTGCGGTGATGTTGTTCGCACCGATTGGTTCGACAGGAACCTGGTGCGAGTAACCAACGCTGAGTTCCAGCGCTTTGCCCTTTTGCTGGACTCGGTAGCCGGTACCGATGAGCTCCAGGCGTTTTGTGAAGCCCTCTGCACAGCCAATGACCATGTTGTTTATAAGGCTTCGTGTTAGTCCGTGCAGCGCTCGCTGGTCGGGATCGTCATTGGGACGAGCGACAGTGATAACTCCATCGGTCAGATCAATTTTCATTGTCGCCGGCAGGGTTCGCGTTAGCTCGCCTACTTTGCCTTTGACCGTGACTGTAGTGCCATCGATTTTTACATCGATGCCGCTTGGCACAGTTATTGGGGCTTTACCTATTCGAGACACTTTAGATCTTCTCTCGTGGATATCTTTACTAAATTCGGGTTGAGCTGGATTTCTACCAGATGTAGAAAAGCAGTTCTCCGCCGACACCTTGACGACGTGCCTGCTGGCCCGTCATAACACCTTTGGAAGTAGACATGAATGCCACTCCAAGTCCACCGAAGTACCGAGGTACTTCGTTCTTACCTACATAAACCCTGAGACCCGGCTTGCTTACGCGCTTGAGTCCCTGGATTACCGGGGTTTTGTCTTCGTAGTAGCGAAGCTGAATCTCGATCTTCTTTTCGATTGAGTCATTTTCACTGGCCGAGAAACTAGAAATAAAACCTTCTTCGGCGATGAGCTTCAAAAGTGAAGTCTTCATACGTGAAGATGGGAGTTCGAGTGATTCATGTCGCACCTGAACCGCGTTGCGGATTCTAGTGAGCATGTCGGCTATGGGATCTGTTACTGGCACCTTGATCGATTCTCTGAGTAGTTAGCGGTTGTTACAGGCTTCCCTTGCGGATTCCAGGCAGTTCGCCCTTCAGTGCAAGTTCGCGGAAGGTGATTCGTGAAAGGCCAAAGAAACGCATGTATCCGCGTGGACGGCCAGTTACGGCACAGCGGTTGCGCAGACGGACCTTCGCAGAGTTGCGGGGTAGTTTTGCCATTTCCTGGCGAGCGTTGAAACGCTCTTCAGGGGATCGGTGGATGTCGGTAGAGATCTTGCGAAGTTCTTTACGAATTTCCGCGTTTGCGTCGACCAGCTTCTGGCGGCGCTTTTCTCGTTCGATCATCGACTTCTTAGCCAATACAAATTACTCCAGGTGGTTTAGAGGGCGGCAACAGGATCGTCGACACGCACAAACGGCATGCCGAGTAGTTCTAGGAGACGTCGTCCCTCTTCGTCGGAACGGGCTGTGGTAACGAACGTCACCTGCATGCCTCGCATCCGATCAATTTCATTGTAGTCAATCTCAGGGAAGGTCGACTGATCGCGCAGTCCCAGAGAATAGTTCCCTCGGCCGTCGAATGCAGTTCGGCTGATCCCTCGGAAGTCACGCGTCCTAGGAAGCGTGATGTTTACGAATCGATCAAAGAACTGCCACATGCGTGGTCCACGCAGTGTTACCGATGTTCCGATTACAGAGCCTTCACGAAGTTTGAAGTTCGCAATGGATACCCTGGCCTTGTTTTCCATCGGCTTCTGACCGGTGATCTTCTGGAGATCACCGGTAGCCGCGCCGACTGCTGAGTTGCTGTCGAGCGCCTCACCAAGACCGATGTTCAGCACGATCTTTTCGATCTGCGGAACCTGCATCGGGTTGGTGTAACCGAACTCGCGCATCAGCACTTCAACCACGGTATCGCGATAGACCTGTTTCATGCGCGGAACGCTTGCGACAACCGCCTCTTTCTTTGCCTTTGGCGCAGCTTTTTCGGCTGCGGGCTTAGATTCGGCTGCAGGTTTTTTCGCTGCAGGTTTTTTAGCGGCGGGTTTCTTTGCTGCTGCCTTTTTAGCTGCAGGTTTTTTAGCGGCGGGTTTCTTTGCTGCTGCCTTTTTAGCTGCAGGCTTTTTGGCCGCGGCTTTCTTGGCTGCAGGTTTGGAAGCCTTTGCCTCTGTTACCTGTTCTTCTTTTTTATCGTCAGGAGCGTTTGCCACTCTTGACCACCCTTACTTTCGTCCCGTCTTCGAGGACTTTCTGACCAGCACGACCGGCAAGACCGCTCTCTGGATCGATGAGCATTATATTAGAGATGGCTATTGAGCCTTCCCCTTGGACGATACCGGTTTGCGCTACGCCGGGCTGGGCTTTGATATGGCGAGTAACCATGTTCACGCCTTCAACCACAACCCGGTTCTTATCAACGAGAATTCGTATCACAGAACCGCGCTTGCCTTTATCTTTTCCAGAGATGACGAGCACCTGATCGTCTCTCTTGATTCGCATCTGGCTCATTGGTTAGAGAACCTCCGGCGCCAGCGACACGATGCGCATGAACTGTTTGCTTCGCAGTTCACGAGCTACCGGGCCGAATATTCGAGTGCCACGCGGGTTTTCATCGTCACCGATGATCACACACGCGTTGTCGTCGAATCTGATGTACGAACCGTCGGATCGTCGAACTTCTTTCGATGTTCGTACGACTACCGCTTTCACGACCTGGTGCATCTTTACGGTGCCACCGGGCTGTGCGTCTTTTACTGTGCAGGTGATTACATCACCTAGACTGGCGTAACGACGCGCGCTTCCTCCGACGATGTTGATGCAAAGCACCTCACGTGCGCCAGAGTTGTCGGCGACCTTAAGCCTTGTTTCTCGCTGAATCATCTGCCTACTCTTCTTCCGACTCATCTACGCCAGCGAGGTCGGCCTCACTAACGATGTCGGAAGGCTGAACTTCAGCAACGTCGACTTTGTCGACAATGCTGACCAAGCGCCATCGCTTGGTCTTTGAAATTGGACGGCTCTCTTCGATCAATACACGGTCGCCGATTGTTGCCGCGTTTTGTTCATCATGAACAACGAACTTGGTCAACATACGTCGAGCCTTTTTGTATATTCGGTCTCGCTGCAGCCAAGAGACCCCTACCACGAGGCTCTTGTCGTTCTTGTCTTTCAGAACAGTGCCGGTTTGCTGTTTGCGCGCCAACCTATTCTCCCTCTGCCTTCGCGGCTTCCAAGTTTTCTGTGATCGCTCGTTCTCGAAGCACAGTCTTGATCCGCGCGATTGTCTTCCGGGTGTTCCCGAGTTCGTTCGTGTCGGTCAACTGCATTGTCGCCTTGCGGAACCTGAGGTTCATCATGGCGCGCTCCTGATCACCGAGCTCTTTTGAAAGTTCGGTATCGTTCAGTTCTCTTACTTCGCTAATCTGCATCGTTCGTCAGTTCCTCCCAGTCCATTAGCTCGCATATTGCGAACATTGGGCGGGAATCCTTAAAATTCATCAGTCCGAGCAACGATCCTGGTTGGGATCGACAATTTGTGGGCTGCTCGCCTGAGAGCCTCTCGTGCATCCGCTTCCGGAACGTCGGCAATTTCGTAGAGCATCCGTCCACGCCTTACCACCGCTACCCAGTGACCGACTGCACCCTTACCACCACCCATGCGGGTTTCAGCGGGTCGTGAACTGACGGGCTTCGCCGGGAACAAACGTACCCAGAGTTGACCGCCACGTTTTACATAACCGGTGATGGCACGACGAGCTGCTTCAATCTCGCGAGCAGTGACCCAGCCGGGACCTTCTGCCTTGAGACCGAACTCACCGTTGACCATTGTTGAACCCTTGGTTCGAATGCCGTTCATTCGACCGCGGTGTTCCTTGCGGTACTTTGTGCGCTTTGGCTGAAGCATGGTTAACCCTGACCCCCACCACTGTTGGACTTACCTTGTGACGAACCGCCGCCCGATTTCGAGCGTCCACCGCCACTGGGGCGTCCACCGCCAGATGATTTGCCCTGTCCGCCTTGGCCGCCCTGACCCTCCTGGTTTGCACCAAGTGAAAGTCGTGATTGTGCACGGGCTCGCAGGTTCTCTGCCGAAGGAATCATGTCTCCGGTGTAGATCCAAACTTTGATCCCGATGACACCGAAAGTCGTCTTGGCTTCCGACACAGCGAAGTCGATCTGCGCTCGCAGCGTGTGCAGCGGCGTTCGACCTTCCTTCTGCTTATCGGTTCGTGCGATTTCAGCACCACCGAGTCGGCCTGCAACAACAACCTTGATACCGAGTGCGCCCGACTGCATTGTGCGCTGCATTGCGAGTCGAACTGCTCGCCTGTAGGCGACACGTCGTTCGAGCTGCTCTGCAATCGACTGGCCAACGAGGGTCGCATCGAGTTCAGGCTGTCGGACCTCTTGAATATTCAGGCGTGAGCGCTTTTCGGTGAGCTTTTCTAGATCGCCTCGAAGTTCATCGACTCGCGTTCCACCTCGTCCGATGATGATTCCGGGGCGTGCAGTGTTGATCGTTACGACCAGATCCTGCGCACCGCGTTCTATCTCGACACGTGAAATTGCGCCTGACTCGGCGTAGCGATCGTTGATCAGTCCACGGATTTTCTGGTCTTCTTCAGTAAGACGTCGGTAGTCCGATGCCTTACTTGCAAACCAGTGTGCTCGCCAATCTTGTACGCCGCCGAGTCGGAACCCGATCGGGTGTGTTTTTTGACCCATATCTAGACCCTTACCTCGTCAACTTCAATGGTTATGTGAGACGTCGGCCTGTCGAACGCACCAACGCGTCCTCTTGCCTTCGGCCTGAATCGTCGCACCCAGGTTGCCTTATCGGCGGTGATTCGAACGATTTTCAACTCATCGCGTGACTGTAGATCGTTGTTCTCAGCGTTTGCCGTAGCAGCCTTGAGAATCTTCAATATTTCAGCAGCGGCAGGGCTGGTCATGAACCGAAGCATCGGAAATGCGTCGAGAACCATCTTTCCACGAATCTGATCTATTACGAGCCGCAACTTGTAATCGGAAATGCCTACGTTTTTTGTTCTTGCTATCGCCATAACTAACCCGTCGTCCTATCAGAACGGCCTTGATGACCGCGGAAGGTTCTCGTCGGTGCGAATTCACCGAGTCTGTGGCCAACCATGTTTTCTGTGATCAAGACCGGGATAAACCTACGACCATCGTGAACAGCAATAGTTAGACCAACCATTTCGGGCATGATCATTGAGGCACGCGCCCAAGTTCGGATCACGTTACGTGAACCTGCGGCCTGGATCGCAGCGACCTTCTTCATCAGCTTTGGGTCTACGTATGGACCTTTTTTGATTGACCTTGACATCTGTATTTAGTCTCGAATAACCGCTTTTTTAGCGGTCATACCTCCGCCTCAGGATAAATTTGTTCGTGCGCTTGTTTCGGCGCGTGCGCACACCAAGGGCTGGCTTACCCCAAGGAGTCTTAGGTCCAGGCATTCCGATACCGGAACGTCCTTCACCACCACCATGCGGGTGAGCTGCCGGGCTCATTACTGAACCTCGAACGGTTGGGCGGCGACCGCGGTGACGGTTCCGACCTGCTTTACCAAGTTTTTCGTTCTTGTGGTCCAGGTTTGAAACCTGGCCCACGGTTGCTGAACATCCGCTCAGCAGCCTTCGCATCTCGCCCGACGGTAATCGTACGAGTGTGTATCCCGATTCGTGTGCCATGACCTGAGCAACCGCACCGGCGCTCTTCACCATCTGGCCACCATTACCAGGAGTAACTTCAATATTGTGAACCTGCGTACCAGTTGGAAGTGATCCTAGTGAACGCGTGTTACCTGTCGTTAAAGCAACGTTGTCACCACTCTCTACGATGTCGCCAACCTTTACGCCGCTAGGTGCAACGATGTAGCGCTTCATTCCGTCTTCGAATAGTACGAGGGCGATCCTTGCCGTTCGGTTTGGATCGTACTCAATCGACATTACTGTCGCCGCACCAGTTTTATCGCGTTTGAAATCGATAATTCTGTAACGGCGTTTGTGTCCACCACCACGGTGTCGAACTGTTACTCGACCGCGGTTGTTTCGACCACCGGTTTTTTTGATTATTCCGAGCAACGACTTTTCTGGTTTGTTAGTCGTGATGTCATTGTAGTCGTCAGCGACTGTATCGCGACGACCCGGAGACGTGGGCTTATATTCTTTAAGTCCCATTATTTATGCCCCCTCAAACAGCTGAATAGTGTCGCCGGCCTGGAGTGAAACGATGGCCTTTTTCCAGTCAGGCCGCTTCGACGGTCGCTGACCGTATCGCTTGAGCTTGCCGGGCATAGTCATGGTGTTCACTTTGACCACTTTGACATCGAAGGCCCATTCGACTGCTTTTGCAATATCGTGCTTGCTTGCGGCCCGATCGACTTCAAATACATATCGGCCCATCTCGCCAAGAAGAGTGCTCTTCTCGGTGACGATTGGTCGTCGCAGAACGTTCGCGAGGCTCATTACTCTTTGCCTCCGTCAGCTCCCCAGAGACTATTGATAGCCTCCAGAGCTTCCTGTGTGATGATCAGGTTTGGAACGCTTGTGGTTTCCAGCGGGTTCATCAGGGCAGCGCTCTGCACCTCGACTCCTGGAATGTTGTTTGCCGACTTGACCACGTTCTGGTCAGTCGAACCTGTAACGATTAGTGTTCGGCCCTTGAGTTCGAACGCCGAAACGATGTCACGAATTGTGCTGCTCTTCGGTGCATCGAGTTTCAATGCATCGAGAACGGTTACACTCTCGTCACGAATCTTCTCAGAGAGAGCGATTCGGAGTGCCTGTCGCCGCATCTTCTTAGGAAGGCGCTGACGATAGCTGCGTGGGTGCGGCCCGTGGGCTACACCACCACCCTTTAGCAGTGGAGAGCGCCGGCTACCCTGTCGAGCCTGACCAGTTCCCTTCTGGGGACGAATCTTCCTCGTTGAGTAGCTCACATCGCCGCGTTGCTGAGTGTCTTGAGTTCCGCGACGCTTGTTCGCCTGCTGGGCCACTACGACCTGATGCAGGAGAGCGTCATTGCTTTCGGCGCGCCAAACATCATCGCTTGCAGCGACTGTTCCGACGATTTTGCCCTTGTTGTCTTTTACTTGCAGATCCATTACTTGCTCTGTCTCTCGATTCGGACGATGCCGTTTTTGGCTCCGGGAATGGAACCACGAACCAGCAGAACGTTCTTCTCGACGTCAGCTGCTACGACCCTCAAGCCTGAAACCGTTTTTCGGTCGACACCGTAGTGTCCACCCATTCGAGTTCCCGGCCATACGCGACCCGGTGAGGAGCCTGCGCCAATCGATCCTGGGGATCGGTGACGGTCGGACTGACCGTGAGTCTTGGGGCCACCGGCAAAGTTCCATCGGCGTACTACACCGGCGAACCCTTTACCTTTGGAAGTACCGATCACCTGGATCGATTCTCCAACTTCAAATACGTCGGCTTTCAGTTCCTGTCCAACTTCGAACTCTGCGAGGTCATCCACGCTGAATTCCTGAAGGTGAACGAACTTGCCGCCTGAACGGGCCTGATGCCCGGCCTCGGCCTGATTCAGCTTGCTAGCTGTTAGGAATCCAATCTGGACGGCTTCGTAGCCGTCTCGAGCGTCCGTCTTCACCTGAGTGACGACACACGGCCCAACCTCGACCGCCGTAACCGATTCTGCGGTTCCGTTGTCGTGGTAGTAGGTTGTCATTCCGATCTTTCGACCGAGAAGTCCAGTGATAGTCATTTTCGTTTGCTTGCTCTAGAGCTTGATTGCGATATCAACACCGGCGGGAACGTTGAGTCGCGTCAGCGAATCGATAGTCTTTGAGCTTGGCTCAAGAATGTCGATAAGGCGTTTGTGAACGCGCAACTCGAAGTACTCGCGAGAGTCTTTATGTACGTGAGGGCCTCGAATCACCGTGAACATGCGCTTTGCTGTTGGCAAAGGAACAGGTCCTGCAGTCTGGGCACCTGTGCGCTCGGCAGTTTCCATAATCTGCTGAGCCGAGATGTCGAGTAGTCGGTGATCGAACGCCTTTAGGATGATTCGAATTTTCTGTCCGGGCATTCCTTAGTTTCCTGTCACTTTCTCTGCAACGTTCTTGGGCACTGCCGAATAGTGGTCCAGCTCCATTGAGAAGCTGGCTCTACCGGTGGTGATTGAGCGAACGTGCGTTGCGTACTGGAAGGTTTCCGCAAGCGGGATAAACGCAACAATTGCCTGCGCTTCGCCACGGGATTCCATGTTCTGAACCTGAGAGCGCCTGGAGTTTAAGTCACCAAGCACATCGCCAAGGAATTCAGAAGGAGTAACAACTTCAATCTTCATAATCGGCTCAAGAAGGGCGGGCTTGCCCTTGTTCATTGCGGACTTGAACGCCATTGACGCAGCCACTTTGAAAGCCATTTCTGAAGAGTCAACTTCGTGGTACGAACCATCTACGAGAACTGCCTTCATGTCGACAACCGGGTAGCCAGCGATAACGCCAGCACGGGCAGCTTCACGGAAGCCCTGTTCGATTGGCCTGAAGTATTCACGAGGGAGGGTAGAACCAGTAATTTCAGATTCAAACAGCAGACCACTACCCGGTTCCAGCGGCTCAAGGCGAAGTGTGCAGTCACCGAACTGTCCGTGACCACCAGTCTGCTTGACCAACTTACCTTGGGCAGTAGCTGCCCTGGTAACGGTTTCTCGGTAGGCAACTCGGGGAGCGCCGACCGTTGCTTCAACATTGAACTCTCGTCGCATTCGTTCGACGATAACGTCGAGGTGGAGTTCACCCATTCCGGCGAGTATGACCTGACCGCTTTCCTCATCGCTAGAAACGACAAGTGTCGGGTCTTCATCAGCAAGTCGAACCAATGCGGTCGACATTTTTTCCTGGTCGGTTCGAGTCTTGGGCTCTACTGCGACAGAAAGTACCGGATCTGGGAACGTAATCTTCTCGAGTGAAATCTGCTCGTTCTGCGGGCACAGCGTGTGACCGGTGATTGTGTCTTTAAGACCGATAGCAGCAACGATTTCACCTGGACCTGCGAACTTCTTCTCTTCGCGAGAATCGGCATGCATGACCATGAGTCGACCGATTCGTTCTTTCGAACGTATGGTCGAGTTGTAGATGTTTACACCGGATTCAAGAATTCCCGAGTAGACACGGAGGTAGACGAGTCGACCAACGTGCGGGTCGGTTACAACCTTGAATGCGAGAGCCGACATTGGGTCGTCAACTGAAGGCTGTCGCTCGAGCTGGATCGACTCATCTGCGGGATCTACACCCTTGATGGCGTCGATGTCGAGCGGTGAAGGAAGGTAGTTGATAACTGCGTCGAGCAGCGGGTGAACACCGCGGTGCTTGAGTGCAGATCCTACACATACCGGGAATATTTTGAGAGCGATGGTCGCCCTTCGAAGTGCTACCTTGAGCTCTTCGGTGGTAACTTCCTCTTCTTCGAGGAACTTCTCCATTAGGCCGTCATCAGTCTCGGCGACTTTTTCGATTAGATGCTGTCGTGCTTCTTCAGCGACATCAACGTATTCGGCAGGAATATCAATGAGCGTGTGCTCAACAGCTTCCGCCTCTCCATAGAAGTAAGCCTTTTGATCTACAAGGTCGATTAGGCCGACAAATTCCGATTCGGCACCCATGGGAATCTGAATCGGAACAGCGTTCGCACCCAGGCGGTCATGAACGGTCTGGACAGCGTATTTGAAATCAGCTCCGAGCCGGTCCATCTTGTTTACAAAGATCATGCGAGGAACGTTGTAAGTATCGGCCTGGCGCCAGACTGTTTCTGACTGGGGCTGTACACCTGAGACGGATTCGAGAACAACTACGCCACCGTCGAGCACTCGGAGGGAACGTTCTACTTCAGCAGTGAAGTCAACGTGACCCGGGGTGTCGATAATGTTGATTTGGTGACCATCCCACTGGGCATTGGTCGCTGCTGAACCGATGGTAATTCCACGTTCCCGTTCAAGGGACATGAAGTCCATAACGGTTGTGCCTTCATCGATGTTGCCGATCTTGTAAGTCTCACCTGTGAAAAAGAGCACGCGCTCTGTCACGGTGGTCTTACCAGCGTCGATGTGGGCGATGAAGCCTATATTCCGAACTTTTCTAAGGTCGGTTTTTTTTGCGGATGTTGTAGTCATCATTGTTGCCATTCATTCCGTCCCCGTGAATAGATCATCGGAGCGGTTTTGCGGCTGATTTAGCTATGCCGGTTCCTACCAGCGGTAGTGGACAAAAGCCCGGTTGGCCTCCGCCATCCTGTGAAGATCTTCGCGACGCCTTACAGCGACGCCACTTCCACGAGAAGCTTCCAGTAGTTCCGTGTATAGCCGATCGGCTATTGGGCTACCTGATCGCTCACGCGCAGCTATTATCAGCCATCGCTGCGCAAGCGCACCCCGACGTTCGGGACGCACTTCAACCGGCACCTGGTAAGTTGCTCCACCTACTCGGCGGGGCTTTACTTCCAGTGCTGGCATTGCGTTACGTACTGCCTGTTCGAACACTTCAAGGCCGGGCCTATCAGTTTCTTTTTCGAGCTTCTCGAGGGCGTCATACATAGCTTTTTGTGCAACCGACTTCTTACCACCAATCATCAGGCGGTTAATAAATCGGGTGAGCTCAACACTCCCATAAAGGGGATCTGGAGCTATTTGCCTACGCTGAGCGCGGCGCCTACGTGCCATGTATTTACCTTCGTTATCGCTTACTGTTCAAAAAATGTCTCTGGCAAACTAAGCCGCCTACCCGATGCGTTCTGTTTTGGGCAGGCGGTCGTTTTTGACAGAGATTTTTAGTGACTAACTCTTTGCCGTGCCGTACTTACTACGGCCACGTTTTCGATCTTCTACGCCCGATGTGTCGAGAGTCCCACGAACAATGTGGTATCGAACACCTGGCAGATCTGGAACCTTGCCACCTCTGAGCAGGACAACCGAGTGTTCCTGCAGGTTATGACCTTCACCTGGGATGTAAGCCGTAACCTCCATACCGTTACTAAGACGAACACGAGCTACCTTACGAAGAGCCGAGTTCGGCTTCTTCGGGGTCATCGTTCGAACCTGAAGGCAGACACCGCGTTTCTGCGGGCTTCCCTTTTTCAGCTCTACTTGCTGACTCGTGAATGAGTTAAATGCAACGCGAAGCGCAGGCGTTTTTGGTTTACGCTTTTTCTTTTTACGCGCGTTACGCACCAGTTGGTTGACCGTGGGCAAAATATAGTCCAGAAAATAGATCACAAGAAGGTGAACCCAATCGATTTCGATCAGGCCACAAAGGCTAAGTATACGAACGACTGTGTTAGCAAGTCAACGAGAATTTAAGTTCTTTTACGGATTTCGACACTCCTTAGTGTCATTCACATTCATTAGGTTGTGAAATTCACCACAAACTAATACCCTTGGATACTTCGCCAATGCGCACACTGCTGTATTAACGACACGCGCGTGCGCACGTAAACCAGCGCGTGCCCATCTTTCCAACTGGGCATGCAACTGAATCCGGGTGTTATCAAGTGAGTTCTATAGCCCTTTTGGGGTTTGCTGATTCAGAGTCTGAACGCCTTGCGGCGGGTCTCAGCGCGCTTGATCCTTCGCTGGATCTGGTGAAATTCACTTCTGGCGCTAGCAAAGATGAGCTCGCTTCCAGTGTTGATGGCGCTCTTGTGTGGGGTGCTGGTACGGGTCTTGCAGGTCCTTCGGGCATTGTGCACGCCGCTGCGGATGCCGGAGTTCCGGTTGTGGTTATACAGCCTGTGGTGTCGTTGGATGGAATTAGCGCAGGTCGAGAAGAAATCGAGGTCTGCTTCCTACCGTGCACCCCAGAAGAGGTTGGAATCCGCCTGAGTTTGGCTATGTCTAGAAATACCACGACTGAGACTTCAAACACGATTATTCACGGTGAGCTAGTGATCTACACTGATCGCTACGAGGTCACTCTTAAAGGACGCAAGGTTGACCTTACTTATAAGGAATACGAACTCCTGAGGTACCTGGCTTCGAATCCGGGGCGGGTGTTCAGCCGTGAAGCGTTACTTCGCAGCGTTTGGGAATATGACTACTTTGGTGGAACTCGAACTGTCGATGTACACGTTCGGCGGCTTCGAAGCAAGATCGATGACGTGACGTATCACTTCATCGAAACACAGTGGAACGTTGGGTACAGGTTCCGGTCTCCGGGGGGGTCTTCGTAGATAGATGTAAGTAAATTGTTTCAAATCGAAACATTTCGTCAACAGGAAGCGCGTGCATAGCGCGCGTACGAGAGCAATATAAGTAGTCCGCGATATTTTGTTCGAGCCTTTTACACGGTTTGGACCATAGATGGTCACCAGTACGTTCAATCCATGACAAACACACCAGAAAACCAGCGACCGAGAGTAGATGAAGAGGCGATTAAGTACGTCTTGTTCTCGGCGCGCGAGCACGATGTGAAGTTCATTCGGCTATGGTTCACAGATATTCTGGGTACATTGAAGGGTTTCGCCATAACCGTTGATGAGCTCGAAGGGGTTCTCCGGGGTGGTGCAAGTTTTGATGGAGCGTCGATCGAGGGACTGACTCGCGCCGACGAGTCGGACATGATCGCCATGCCCGATCCATCGACCTTCCAGGTTCTGCCGTGGCGCCCCAGCAAAGATGCTGTTGCAAGAATGTTCTGCGACATAGAAACCCCTACGGGCGAGCCATCGGAGGCAGATGGGCGACAGGTTCTGCGCCGAAACCTCGTTCGAGCCTCTGAGATGGGGCTGACGTTCTACGTGGCTCCCGAGATCGAGTACTACTACGACACCGGTGTTTCTGATGGAGATGACAACGCGAACAGGAGCGGTTACTTCGATCAGACTTCTATCGATGGCACCGGTGCCGATTTGCGGCGTGACACGGTTCTGACCCTTGAGCAGATGGGTATCCCGGTAAAACACAGTCACCACGAAGTTGGCGATGGCCAGCATGAGATCGACTTGCGCCACACAAACGCGCTGACGATGGCCGATTCGATCATCACGTTCAAAGTTATCGCCAAGGAGATCGCAGCTCCGACCGGCGCCCACGCAACTTTTATGCCCCGACCGTTCGGAGATCGACACGGTTCAGGCATGCACACTCACATGTCGCTGTTCAGAGGCGATGACAACGCATTCTTCGATGCCGACACTGACAGGCATCTCTCCGAGACTGGACGACAGTTCATTGCCGGTCTAATGCGCCATGCGGCGGACATTTGCGTTGTGACGAACCAGTGGATCAACTCGTACAAGCGGTTGATACCCGGACTGGAAGCTCCTGTTTTTGCTTCCTGGACAAAAGGCAATTTCGGCGACCTGATACGGGTGCCGTCGTATCGACCCGGTCGTGAAGAGAGCGTTCGTGTCGAATACCGCGCTCCCGATCCCGCAGCCAATCCCTATTTACTATTCTCGGTCCTACTTGCAGCAGGCCTTGATGGCATCGATAAGAAACTGACACTTCCAGAGCCTCTTGATGACGACGTTTACAGAATGTCTGAGTCGGAGCTTGATAAGCATGGAGTTGCTCGACTACCTCGAACGCTTGACGAGGCTATTCGCCTTGCCGAAAACAGCGAGTTACTCGAGACGGCTCTCGGATCGACCGTGAAGGCGAATTTTCTCGCCAACAAACGGCTCGAATGGGAAGAGTTCAGCAACACTGTTACCGATTACGAATTAGCCAGGTACAGGCATCTGTAAACCAGATACGCCCAACTGGCTAATTGGGAAGTACTTGATCTTCAATCTAGGAGAAGCATGACCGAAGTCCGGAATACCTTTGATTCGCAGCCCTTTGTTTCGCAAAGTCGCAAAAACAGCGAACAGTCGGAATTTGTACTACCAGATTTCACTGACATTGCAGAACGCGGGTTGTACGTTCCCGAGTTGGAGCGCGATGCGTGTGGTGTGGGCATGGTTGCCAATATCGCTGGTAAGCGTTCGCACGAGATTATCGATCAGGCACTCGAAGTGCTGGTCAATCTCGGCCATCGAGGCGCGTCCGGAGCCGATCCTCTGACCGGTGATGGTGCAGGTATCACGATTCAGATGCCCGATGCGTTCATGCGCAAGGTCGCTAAAGAAGAAGGTATTGAACTTCCCGACGAACGTCGATACGGCGTTGCGATGTGCTTCCTACCAGTTGAAGATGGCCTGAATACTGCGGCACGCACGGCGCTGGAGTTATCCGCAACTGAGAACGGTATGACGGTTCTCGGATGGCGTGATGTGCCGGTCGATCCAGATGCTATCGGTATAACCGCTCGAACGATCATGCCGAAGATCGCCCAGCTTTTTGTTTCCGCCCCAGACGGTGTCGAAGATGATGATCTGGAACGGGTTTTGTATCTTGCCAGGAAATCGACCGAGAAGAATTTCGTCGATGGTGAGTCTGATCCCGAGATTCACAAGACCCTCCTACGAGAGTTTTATGTCTGCTCATGGTCGTCACGCACCCTGATCTACAAGGGAATGCTGCTCGTCGATCAGTTGGGTCGCTTCTATCACGATCTTGCTGATGAGACGATGATCAGCGCCTTTGGCCTTGTTCACTCCCGCTTCTCGACCAACACTCTTGGCTCATGGAAGCTCGCTCATCCTTATCGGATGCTTGCGCACAACGGCGAAATCAACACCGTTCGGGGTAACCGAAACTGGATGCAGGCGAGAGAACGCACCTTAAGCTCTCCATTCTTTGGCGACAAGATCGACCAGTTGACGCCGATCTGTGAATCAGACGATGCGTCAGACACCGCATCTCTCGACAATGTGTTCGAGCTGCTTCGCATGACGGGTCGATCCGTCGAGCACACCGCAGCGATGCTCATGCCGGCAGCCTGGTACGGCCACGAGTCGATGCCCCAAAGGGTCAAAGATTTCTACGAATACCACGGCAGCGTAATGGAGCCGTGGGATGGTCCTGCGATGATCGTGTTTACCGATGGCGATGCCGTTGGTGCCGTACTCGACCGAAATGGCTTACGCCCGTTCCGATACTGGGTTACCAATGACGATTTGCTGGTGATGGCATCGGAGACCGGTGTTTTGAACATCGATCCCGATCGCATCAAGTACCGCTCGCGCCTTGAGCCGGGCCGGATGTTCCTGATCGATTTCAAGCAAAAGCGAATCGTCGAACCTGATGAGGTGATCGAACGGATCGCATCTCAGAATCCGTACGGAAAATGGCTTGAGGAAAACCGCGCTACCATCGAGTCTCTCCCAGAAGCTGATAGCTACCCGGAACCCGATATCGATACTCTCATCAGCCGTCAGATGGCCTTCGGGTACACGCGCGAAGACCTCCACCTGCTGATTCGCCCGATGGCAATCACCGGGCATCAGCCGCAGGGTTCGATGGGTAACGACGCGCCACTCGCAGTGCTTTCCGACAAGCCGCAGAATCTGTTCGCCTACTTCAAACAGGCGTTCGCCCAGGTGTCGAACCCGCCGCTGGATGCGATACGAGAAAAGTTGATCACCCAGCGGGCAGTACCGGTGGGTCGTCGACCAAACATCTTTGAGACAACGCCGCTGCATTGCCGCACGCTGAGAATCGACCACCCGATTCTCAGGAACTCAGAGTTGGCGAAGATTAAGACTTCGACAGTGCCGGGTGTGAAGGCAAAAACAATTTCAACACTGTTCCCGACTGCCGGTGGAGCGGAGGCGCTGGATGCGGCTCTGGTGCGGATCAGGGCAGAGGCAAGCAAGGCTATCGAAGATGATTACACGCTGATCATTCTTTCTGACCGCGGTGTCGACAGTGAGAACGCACATGTTCCGTCATTGCTTGCGACAAGTGCTGTTCACCACCATTTGATACGAGAACGAAACCGCGCACAGGCCGACATCATCGTCGAGTCCGGTGAACCTCGTGAGGTTCACCACTTCGCAACTCTGTTCGGCTACGGCGCTTCTGCGATCAACCCGTATCTGGCTTTCGAGACTATCGCTGGACTTCGATTACGTCCGACCGCCGAGGAGAAGATCCCAAGTCAGGACACGGCCGAGGAGAACTTCCAAGAGGCTATCGAAGAGGGTGTTGTGAAGACGATGGCCAAGATGGGTATATCAACCCTTCAGGGTTACGTTGGTGCACAGGTGTTCGAGGCACTTGGTCTATCTAAAGATCTTGTGAACGAGTACTTCACATGGACCGTTTCACGAATAAGTGGAATTGGCACCAAAGAAATTGCGCTCGACGTCCTTGCCATGCATTCGCAGGCATACGCGCCCGACAACATTCCGTCGAACCTCAAGCTCGATCTTGGTGGTCTGTACCTGTGGCGATCCACGGGTGAACGCCACATGTGGAACCCGGATACGATCTCGTTTCTACAGGATGCGGTCACACGTAACGACCACGATGTGTTCAAGCAGTTCGAAGCTGCCTCGAACGAGGAAGGCAACCAACACATCACGATCCGGAACATGTTGGAGCCGGTTTTCGGTGACGAGATTTCGATCGACGACGTTGAGCCCGCATCGAGCATCGTAGAGCGATTCGCTACCGGAGCAATTTCGCTTGGTTCTATCAGCCGTGAGGCACACGAAACCCTCGCTGTTGCCACCAACCGAATTAACGCCCGCTCTAATACTGGTGAGGGCGGCGAGGACCCAGAACGATTCACTCTGGATGACAACGGTGACTCGCGCTCGAGCGCGGTCAAGCAAGTCGCTTCAGGACGGTTCGGTGTCACAACCAACTACCTGACCAACGCGAAGGACCTGCAGATCAAGATGGCGCAGGGAGCGAAGCCGGGTGAGGGTGGCGAGATTCCGGGTCGCAAAATCTCGGATTACATCGCCTATATAAGGAAGACAACGCCGGGAGTGGAGCTGATTTCACCTCCCCCCCACCACGACATCTACTCGATTGAAGATCTGGCTCAGCTGATTCACGATCTCAAAAACGTGAACCCCGATTCTCGTATCCACGTTAAGCTCGTTTCGGTTGCAGGAGTTGGGATCATTGCGGCCGGTGTTGCCAAAGGCAAGGGCGACGTCGTTCTTATTTCGGGTGACTCGGGTGGTACCGGAGCTTCTCCTTTGAGTTCGATTCGCCATGCAGGGCTTCCATGGGAGCTTGGACTTGCTGAGACCCAGCAGGTGCTGGTTGCTAACGGATTACGCGATCGAATTACTGTTCAGACCGATGGCCAGATGAAGACATCTCTCGATGTTCTCGTCGGGGCGCTGTTGGGCGCTGAGGAATGGGGCATCGCTACCGGTGCGCTTATTTCAATGGGTTGCATCATGCTTCGCAAGTGCCACCTGAACACATGCTCGGTTGGAGTGGCGACGCAGGACCCTGAGCTTCGCAAGAAGTTCACTGGCACACCCGATGCTGTGGTCAACTACTTCATGTTCCTCGCCGAGGGCTTGCGAGAACTCATGGCGAAGATGGGTTTCCGAACGGTCAACGAAATGATCGGCCGGGTCGACAAGCTCAAGGCCCGTGACGATATCGAGCACTGGAAGGGTAAGACGCTCGACCTGTCGCCAATTCTGATGAATCCAGATGTTCTGCCGAACGACCACCCCTACCAGCAGATTCTGCAGGATCACGGGTTGGATGAAGCGCTGGATAATAAGTTGATCGAGCTGGCGGGACCTGCAATTAACGATGGCAAGCAGGTTTCAGAAACACTGCCTATAACCAACATCAATCGAACGGTTGGCGCAACTCTGAGTGGGGTCATCGCCAAAAAGACCGGCGAGGACGGACTGCCAGACGGTTCGATCAACTTCACGTTCAGGGGCTCTGCAGGTCAGAGTTTCGGTGCGTGGTCGGTTAAGGGTGTCACTCTCAAAGTTGAGGGTGACGCAAACGACTACTTCGGGAAGGGTCTTTCTGGTGGTCGCCTTGTGATTACGCCACCTGAAAATAGTTCTTACGAGGCGAAAGACAACATCATCATCGGGAACGTCGCACTTTACGGCTCGACTGGCGGTGAGGCCTATGTGAATGGTCTTGCTGGTGAACGGTTCGCCGTTCGCAACTCTGCCGCCATCGCGGTTGTTGAAGGTATCGGCGACCACGGTTGCGAGTACATGACCGGTGGTCGAGTAGCCATTCTCGGCCCTGCCGGACGTAACTTCGGCGCTGGTATGAGCGGTGGCGTGGCATACGTTATCGACCCTGACGGATCGTTCGAGGGCAAGTTCAACAACACGATCGCCGACCTGTTGGACGTTGTTCCGGATTCCGACGACGACCGAGAACTTAAAGGAATGATCGAGAAGCACGTGGAGCACACCGGTAGCAAGGTTGGAACCGAGCTTCTGTCCGATTGGGCAGAGTCGGTGAAGAAATTTAAGAAGGTGTTCCCAAGAGACTACGCACGTATTCTTCGTGGACGGGCTGCGACCTCTGAAAGCAACAGTACTAAGGAAGGGATCGGTAGCCGTGGGTAAAATAACTGGATTCATGGAGGCGATGCGTCGTACTCCCTCACGGCGCGATAAAACCGATCGAATCAACGACTGGCAGGAGGTCTATCTCGAATGGGAAGACACCGAGGCCCGTCGTCAGGCAAGCCGCTGCATGGATTGCGGTGTTCCGTTTTGCAACAGCGGTTGCCCGCTTGGGAATCTGATTCCCGAGTTCAACGATTTCATCTATCACGGCAACTGGGAAGAGGCGCTCGAACGCCTGCATGCAACAAACAACTTCCCTGAGTTCACAGGGCGTATCTGCCCTGCACCGTGCGAAACGTCATGCACGCTTTCGGTCAACTCTGACCCGGTGACGATCGAAATGATCGAGAAGGCAATTGTCGATCGCGGCTGGGATGAGGGCTGGATCAAGCCACAACCTTCGACCAACAAGACGGGCCAGAAAGTGGCCGTTGTTGGATCGGGTCCTGCCGGACTTGCAGCCGCCCAGCAGCTTGCCCGAGCCGGTCACACCGTTACGGTTTATGAGCGTGACGAGTACATCGGCGGGCTTCTGGCCCTGGGAATTCCCGAGTTCAAACTCGAGAAACATGTTGTAGAGCGACGTGTTAACCAGTTGCGAAGCGAGGGCGTTAGGTTCCGTGTGGGCGTTAACGTTGGTGTCGACGTTACGCACGATCAACTTCTCGAACGCTATGACGCTATCTGTCTTTCCGGTGGTTCAACCATCCCGCGTGATCTTCCGGTTGAAGGGTGCGATCTCAAGGGTGTTTATTTCGCTCTGGAGTTCCTGACCCAGCAAAACCTAAAGCTACGTGGCCAGGAGTTCCCACCCGAAGAAAACATCGATGTGGTCAACAAGAAAGTTGTCATCATCGGCGGTGGTGATACTGGCGCCGACTGCCTTGGCACTTCACACAGGCAGGGTGCGAGCAACATCATTCAGATGGAGATCATGCATCGGCCGTCCGAGACCCGAATAGACACCAACCCATGGCCGCAGTGGCCGACGATCTTCCGGACGTCGAGTGCTCACGAAGAGGGTGGGGACAGGGACTTCAACGTGCTTACAAAGCGATTTGTTGGTGACGACGAAGGCAACCTGAAACACCTGGAGTGTGCACGGGTTGAGTGGGTCAAGGACGAAGAGACTGGCCGATTCGATATGAAAGAGATTCCGGGCACCGAGTTCGTTATTGAGGCCGATGCTGTTTTTCTTGCAATGGGATTCGTTCAGCCACAGCACGAAGGATTACTCGATGCACTCGGCGTTGACTACGACTCGCGCGGGAACGTTGCGGCTGATGGCAGCATGCGCACCAACCTCGATAAAGTCTTTGCTTGCGGAGACATGCAGCGGGGTCAGTCACTTGTAGTTCACGCTATCGCCAGCGGGCGTCGGGCTGCTCGCCAGATCGACATTTTCTTGACCGGTGCATCACGCTTGCCAACCGTAACCGGCTACGCTCGACCTCCGATAATGGCTCGAGCGGGAAGTAACAGCGACTAAGAGCGCCTATAGAATCGAATCATTATGACTTCCGATAACGGCAGTTCGGGTTCGAACGGTATTCTTCGAGTCGCGGCTGCACAGATAAATACCACCGTCGGTGACATCGATGGCAACGCGAGGCTGATCGAAAAGTGGATCGGTCTTGCGGAAGAACAGAGTGCAGATCTTGTCGCCTTCCCAGAGCTGACGATCACCGGTTATCCGCCAGAAGATCTTGTTCTCTACAAGAATTTTATTGACGCGAACAAGGCAGCGCTAAATCGCATCGCTTCAGACGTTGGCAACATTGTCGCGGTGGTTGGTTTTGTTGATTCTGATGACGAAGGTACAAAACTTTTCAACGCGGCGGCGGTAATTCACAATCGAAAGATCGTCGCAATCTATCGAAAGATTCACCTGCCCAACTACGGTGTCTTCGATGAGAGGCGATACTTCACCCCCGGCAACGAATGCCCTGTTATTTCGATTCGCGGAATCAAGGTTGGTATCAATATTTGTGAAGATATCTGGGAGCAGGTAGGCCCTTCGGAAGTGCAGTGCGCAGCCGGAGCCCAGATTCTCATCAATATTAATTCGTCGCCGTATGAATCGGGTAAACAGGGCCACCGGGTCGATGTCGTTACCGATCTATCACGGCGGAACCGCGTCTACACGCTTTACACGAACCAGATTGGCGGTCAGGACGAACTTGTGTTCGACGGCGGGAGCATGATTGCTGGCCCCCATGGCGAGTTGCTCGGCACCGCTGCTCGGTTCGAGGAGTCGCTTCTAGTCGCAGATATAGATGCAGGGTCTCTCGATGAATTACGGCTGCAACATCAGTCAACTGCCATTTTGCAAACTGAGCTCGACCAGATCGGCCCATCCACGTTTATAGAAATCCCTGCAACAGCTCCTAAAAACCACCCCAAACTCCAGGAACTTTCAATTCGCAGCCTGGATCGACTGGATGCTGTTTACCGGGCACTGGTGTTGGGCACACGCGATTACCTGAGAAAAACCGGATTCCAGAAAGTCGCAATCGCTGTTTCAGGCGGTATCGACTCCGCGATTGTCACTGCAATTGCTGCCGACGCCATCGGTGCAGAAAATGTCGTTGGTGTAGCACTCCCCTCTAGATACTCGTCGGAGGGAAGTATCACTGATGCAGAGGATCTGTGTTCCAGGCTCGGGGTCGAGCTGTGGAAAATCCCGATCGAACCGGGACATTCCGCGTTTGAAGAAATGCTCAGCGAGACATTTGAAGGGACAGACCCGGGACTCTCTGAAGAAAACACCCAGGCGCGCGTTCGCGGCAACCTGATGATGTCGATCGCCAACAAGTTCGGCTGGCTGGTTCTTACTACCGGAAACAAATCGGAGATGGCCACCGGATACGCGACTCTCTATGGCGATATGGCCGGAGCCTACGCAGTGATCAAGGACGTGCCTAAGACCTTGGTGTACGAACTTTGCGATCATCGGAATAAGCGGGGCCCGGGTTCGCCGATACCTGCTGCCATAATCGAAAAGCCCCCGAGTGCCGAACTTCGACCGGACCAGTTGGATGAGGACTCGTTGCCACCTTACGATCAACTCGACCGAGTTATTCACATGTACATCGAAGAACGGATGTCGCCAGATCTCATTATTCAAAAAGAGCAGGTTCTTGGTAGCGCTGGCGCAAGCGAGGCAGTCATACGACGCATTGTTCGGCTAATAGACATCAACGAGTACAAGCGTCGACAGTCGCCTCCGGGTGTGAAGATCACGGGACTTGCGTTCGGTAAAGACCGTCGATTACCGATTGCTTCCGGCTGGCAGAGATAAAGCGCTATTTCATGGTTACATGATTTCGGGGAGCTTTTACTCGGTAAATCGTCACGATTCAGCTAATCATACGAACAGCTGGTGAATCGGATTCATTGCTATCCACAAACTTGCTCCACATTCATTTCGTAAGCTAAATAACAACTATTCCTCTGCACGTAATTCGACAGTCATGCTGGCTCCACAATGATCGTTCGAGTTGGCACTGCATCAAAAATATTATGAACAAGCTGCACAAATTCAAGAAACTCCTCATCGGCGGTATCTTCACGCTGACGCTCGTAATAGCGGTTGCATGCTCGAGTGCGGTCGATCCGACTGCTGGCGCAGGGTCGGCTATTGCGACTGATGGCACATTGGGCCAGCAAATAGCGGCCACAAATACGATCGATACGGCTGTGGTCGCTCCCGAAAACACAAAACCGCCGGTCGAGGCCGATGTAGCGGTTCTTCCTGATGTACCAGCTACCGCAACCGATGTTCCGGCTTCACCAACAGAGCAGAGTAGCCCGACGGCCGAGTCGATTCAGGCTGCATTCAATGGAGAAGAAGACGACAAACCGAAAGGCGATGCTTTTCCGGAAGTCGTTGAACCAGAAGTCGGAACACTCACGCCGGCTGAAATTGTCGAGGCGCAGGGTATTCATCTTGCTGACCTCTACGAACGAACAGTGCAGTCTGTTGTGTTCATTGTTTCTACCACCGCTCAAGGAGTGGGTTCAGGATCGGGATTTGTTTGGGATACCGAAGGGCACATCGTTACGAACTATCACGTAGTTCAGAATGCGAGTTCACTGACTGTCAAGTTCTTCAATGGCCGCGAGTACCGAGCCGATGTCGTTGCGTTCGACCCCGACGCTGATCTGGCTGTAATCAAGTTGATCGACCCGGAGCACGAGCTGGTGCCTATAGCGATTGGCAATTCTTCCGATCTGCGTCCTGGCGAAATGGCTATCGCACTTGGTAATCCGTTTGGCGAAGAGTTCACTATGACAACCGGGATAGTGAGTGCGGTGAGCAGAACTCTGAACAGCGGTTTTTCTTCTTACAGCATCCCATCTGTTGTTCAGACTGATGCGGCCATCAACCCCGGTAACTCTGGCGGCCCGTTGCTCGACAAGAACGGTGCGGTGATCGGTGTGAACACGCAGATAAGAAGTGAGTCACGCCAGAACTCAGGAGTCGGATTCGCCGTGCCGGTCGACCTTGTGAAGCGTGTCGTGCCCTCTCTAATCAACTTTGGTCACCACACTTATTCACTTATGGGCATTACTGGTGAAGAGGTAGACATCACCAAACGTGAGAGCGCTAACCTGCCCGGAGACGTCGTGGGTGCAATGGTGATGAGTGTCTCGCCTGGCGGTCCAGCGGACACTGCGGGGATACGTGGGGACTCGGGGGAGCGTGCAAACAACGGCGCACTGATTCGAGGGCTTGAGAATTGGGATGGCGATGTGATCGTTTCCATCAACTCCATCCCAATGAGATCTATGGATGACCTAATCGGATATCTCGCACTTAACACGGCTCCTGACCAAGAAATTGAGATTGGTATATTCAGGGACGGCATAGAGATATCCGTGTCGATGAAACTTGGTTCTCGTCCTTCAATTTCATAGTCCGAACGTAGAAAATACAGTAAATACAGTAAGGAACCCGATAACCCTCGGCATTTTGTTACCGAGGGTTATTTTTTTGACAATTGAAATATACAGAATCCCAATTACGCACTAGAATTCTGGATATTCCTAGGTACACTTGCCGTGTTCAGTGATGAGTTCATCACATAATTTTTGTGTTGAATTAGTCAGCGTGTATGGCTGGTGCTCGCGCATAGTGGTCCGATTTACCTTTTTTAGAGATCAACATCGTCCGTTAGACTCGTTAGATATGGTTTGCAGCTTTTCACTGATTTTTCACCATTGAATCAAGCAAACAAATTGATATGACCGTGCTGAATGTAGAGAATAAGTTCGCATGCAAACCGCATGATTGGAGAAATTATCCGAAAGCCGAAAGTAAAATCATCGGGGGCGCATAAATCATGAATATCGCAGAACTTGAGGCGTTAAAGGCTGTCGCTGAGACAGGAAGCTTCACACGAGCAGCGGATCGCCTTGGCATGAGTCAGCCTGGTTTGAGCCGGCAGATCCAGCGTCTGGAACGACAATTAGGTACCCGCTTACTAGAACGTCGCGGTACAGGAGCGATCCTGACGGATGCCGGTCGTGAATCGATGCAATTTGCGACTCGAACGATTTCAGATTTCGAAGCGCTAGTATCACGATTCGGCCCTGACCCATCGGCGCTGTCAGGGGTTATCAGGATAGTTGCCAGCTCCACTCCGGTCGAATATCTGGTTCCCAGCCTGATCGCCGAATTTACTAAAGAGCACATCGGAATCTCTGTCGAGGTTCTCGTGGCGGACTCAGCACAGGTGGCCCGAACTCTTGGCGACCGCCAGGCAGATCTTGGTCTTTCGGGAATGCCGTCAACTGCCATTGGTTACTCGGCTGTGCCGATGTCACAGGATGAAGTGGTTCTGGCAGTTTCGTCTGAACACTCGTTTGCCGATCAGCGATCGATCACAATCGACCAGTTGAGAGATGAGAACATCATCGAACGAGAAGATGGTTCCGGCACATGGCAAACTGTTGTGCAATCTCTTTCTGCGGCTGGTATCGAACTTCCAGAACACAGGGTTTCGATGACACTCGGAAGCACGCAGGCAGTTGTGGCCGCCGTTGATCAGAATCTCGGTGTTGGTTTCGTTACAAAGCATGCCGTTGAGAACCGCACCAGGATCCATGCACTACGTATAGAAGGTCTCTCTCTTGAACGGGATTTGAACCTGATTTACGAATCAGCACGTGTGCGTGGCCGCCATACTCAGGCCTTCATCGACTTCATCGAAAGCAAATCTTCTTAGTATTTCTTTTTGCCTCATGCAACAGGCCTATGGCACAACGATATCGTTGTGCCATAGGCCTGTTGCAGCATTAGAACACTTGTGCTAATCTGCATGTCACTGCGGGTGAGTTGACCCGTAGTTCTGGCCATTTGAAAACGCAGAAAGAAGAGCGAAGTTGGCTGTTAAGAAAGCAATGCCCAAAGTTTCGGTTAACGGGGCAAGCAGCGACCGAGATAAGACTCTCGAGCTGGCTCTTGCACAGATTGAGAAAGCATTTGGCCGTGGTGCGGTTATGCGACTCGGCGAGTCGAACCTGGATACGACTATCAAGTCAATTCCAACGGGTTCGATTGCTCTCGACCTTGCACTTGGCGTAGGCGGGCTGCCCCGTGGCCGAATTATCGAGATTTTCGGTGCTGAATCTGCAGGTAAGACAACTCTTGCCATGTCGGCAATAGCCGAAGCACAGGCAGCTGGCGGGCAGGCCGCTTTCATCGATGTCGAGCACGCTATGGATCCTTCATATGCTCGATTGCTTGGCGTTGATGTTGAGAAGCTTCTTATTTCACAGCCAGATTCCGCTGAGCAGGCTCTAGAAATTACTGAGTACCTTATTCGTAGTGGTGCGCTGGATATCATCGTTTTGGACAGTGTTGCCGCTCTCGTTCCGCAGGCTGAGCTCGAAGGTGACATGGGTGAGATGCAGATTGGCCTGCAAGCTCGGATCATGTCGAAGGCGTTACGTAAGCTGACTGGTGTTATTCATAAGACTGACACTGTCTGTATTTTCATCAACCAGCTCCGTGAAAAAGTCGGTGTGGTATTCGGCAGCCCTGAGGTGACTCCGGGTGGACGAGCATTGAAGTTCTACAGTTCGGTGCGCATCGACCTCCGCAGGGTTGAGGCTGTGAAGGTTGGACAGGACATCATAGGCAACCGTATTCGTGCTCGGGTTGTAAAGAACAAGGTTGCACCACCTTTCCGTAAAGCTGAGATGGAAATCATGTTCGATTCTGGCATCAGCAAAGAGGGTAGCCTGCTCGACCTTGGTGTCGAAGAGGGCATTGTGAAAAAGAGCGGATCGTTCTACTCGTACGGCGATACTCGCCTGGGTCAGGGACGCGAGGCTTCTCGTAAGTTCCTTAAACTGAACACGGATATTCGTGATCAAATCGAAGCGACTATTCGCAGCGGAGAAGCTAATACGACTCCTCCCGAAGGTGAAACTGTCGACGCGGCGGTGCCAGAGTAGGCTCGCTAAGCGTTCTCGCAATCACCGGCTGATCATTTCGGGTCCAACTGGCAATCGTTATACAGTTGCGTACGAATGGTCATTGACCGATAAACTTGATGTAGGAGCGGGGCGGCGTGTTGTCCACGTCTGCTCCTCCTAAATCAATCTGATGACCACCTCAATCGCAATTATCGTGATCGGGCTCTTGGGAAGCGCATTTATCAGCGCTACCGAAGCGGCCGTATTAGGCGCGAGCCGATACAGAATCGAGCATCGCGGTGAAGAGGGTGACAATCGGGCAAAGTTAGTCGTTCAGATTTTCGATCAATACGAAAAATTCTTCGGAACGATTCTTCTTCTTGGAAACCTGTTCAACATCATGGTTGCTTCGGTGGGAACTACTCTCGCTATTACAACTATCGGTGGTGGAGAGCCAACAATCCTATCCTCGGTCGTTGCGACCGCGATTGCGACTGTGGCTATCGTCGTAGTCGGTGAGTTAACGCCAAAGACTCTGGCTCTTGTCGCCGCCGAGCGCTGGGCGCTAATTACTGCACGGACAGTATTGATTTTAATGACGGTCGCATGGCCCGTGGTATTCGCTTTCACCTTGGTGCCTCGTGGAATTATCCACCTTTTTGGAGGAAAAGATTCACTGAAGAGCCCAATCGTTACCGCCGGTGAGTTGAGAACTTTGATCGACCTCGGTGAGGCCGAAGGTACGGTTGAAGAAAATACTGGTGAAATGCTCGAGAACATTTTCCGATTCGGGGAGATGGAAGTTCGGGACGTAATGACTCCCCGCACCGAGATCATATGGATTCAGGCTGACGTTACTTTCGGTGCTTTTATGGACTCCTATCGCTCATCTCCACACACGCGATTCCCTGTATTCGACACCGATTACGATGACGTGGTTGGCATATTCTCGGTCAAAGATGTTCTTGGTTCGTTGTCCGAATCCAAACTCGACATGGATCATCCGGTCATCAATCTGATGCGCCAGGCAAACTTCGTTCCAGAAACCAAGCGGTTGGATGACCTTTTCGAGGAAATGCAGGAGTCTGGGCACAAGATTACGCTCGTAGTTGATGAGTTCGGTGGAATCGCAGGCCTCATTACTATGACGAAGCTCGTAGAGCAAATCGTTGGACGTACGGGTGAAGAAGGCAACAAACCAGACCGTCGATTCGTGACCGTAAACGAAAACACGTTCGTTTTGGACGGAGGATTCGAGATCGGTGAGGCCAATGATGAACTTGGTCTGGATATTCCGGAAGGCGATTACGAAACTATCGCCGGATTCTTCCTCGAACAGGCACAGCACATGCCCGATATCGGGACACGTGTTCGTTTCGGAAACTTGCGGATGCAGATCGGTGAAATGGAAGGTTCGAAAATCGTCACTATTCGAGTGCGTCTGGTGACCGAGATCGCTGAAGTTACTCAGTAATCGAAAACTAATGGCTACCGAATCGAAATTTCTCGACCGCCTTGATGCCGGATTAACTCTCGCATCAGTCCCGAACGGCGCCACGCTGGTGGTTGCAATTTCAGGTGGCCCTGATTCGACGGCCCTGCTCGCGGGATTAGCCCGTGTGAGCAAACGTCGCGAACTCATGTTGATCGCAGCCCACGTGAATCATCAGATTCAGGCCGAGTCATCCACTCGCGACCAGTTAGCCGCGAGTCGAATTGCCGAGTCTATTGGAGTCGATTTCAGAATCGAGACAGTAAACGCTCCAGCCCTGGCCGCTGAAAATAAGATCTCTATCGAGCTTGCAGCCCGCCACACTCGATACACAGCGCTATCGAAGATCACCACAGTCAGCAACGCGTACGGGGTAGTCACCGGTCATACCCGGAACGATCAGGCCGAAACCGTATTGCTGCACGCAGCGCGGGGCGCGGGGCTGAGAGGAATCGGAGGCATGAAATACAGCTCTATCCTCAAGTTCCCTGAATCCGATCTCGAACTCAACGTGCTCCGCCCGATGCTTGATACACCAAGGCTTGAATGCATCGACTATTGTGAGCAACTTGGCATCAAGCCAGTGGTCGACCCCTCGAATAGCAGTAGAGACTACACCCGGAATCAGATTCGACTCGATGTCCTGCCTCTTTTGGAAAAAGCTACTCCTGGCTCATCAGGTGCACTTGCCCGTCTGGCAAAAAACGCCACGGACGATCTGGAAATCATCGACTGGGTCGTTGATCGTTTCTTGAGTGAGGCGACAACCGAGGCAGGCGCATATTCTCGAAGTGCCATTACAGAACTACCCCGAAGTCTCGTCTCCAGAATGCTGATGCGGGCGTATGAAAACCATGTTGGGCACTCACAAGATCTGGAGCGGGTGCACGTTTCGGAAATGGTGAGCCAGCTGTCGGGCCGCAGCGGTACATCGATTGAACTCCCGAATCGAACGAATTTTTATATTGATAGAGAGTCGTTCGGATTTGCATCGCCCGACGATGACGACTGCCCGTATCCCAACTCGCTCAACGCTATCGATTTTCAACTTCCGGGTACGACATTACTTGGTGACGGATTTATCGCCAACTCCGAAATTATCGATCGGCCAGACCAACTCGACTCGGGCAGCGCACACATCACGTTCGCCACACCAGATCTTCTTACGCACGCCCTAAAGCTGCGCAATCGTATAAACGGCGACCGATTCCAACCACTCGGAATGAAGCAACGGGTCAAGCTTCAGGATTTCTTCGTTGGTGCCGGTGTTCCAGAGCGCTGGCGTGACAGGGTTCCGATTATCGAGTCGGGTGAGGGAATCGTCTGGGTCGCCGGGTATCGCCTGGCGGAGTGGGCCAAAGTTCTGCCGAGTCACTCACGGGTGACGAAGCTCGAAATCGCAAGATCAGATGACAGCCGTTCTCGCTGAGAAAACGGTGCGCTAAAGAACCTGAGACAATCGGGGGTTCACGGCAAGACCTGGTATTCGACCACGCTTTGCGATTGCACGCTGTTCGATTTCCTTGATGTCGGCAGTAAACGAAATTGGGCTGGCAGCCGCGATGTAGTAGCCGACAGCGAACACGCTGACCGGGGCTGAAGCATCGACAAACTCTCGAATTCGCTCCGGCGTAATGCCACCACTTACAAAAATATCGACGTGGCTGTACCCGCCCTGATCGAGCCGGGCTCGAATTTCGTGAACCAGGTCTGGAGTCACGCCGCCCCGCTCTTTTGGCGTATCGAGCCTGATGCCACGCAGACGTTCTCTAAGCGCCTTTGCAACATCTAGAGCTTCTTCAGCCTCGTCTTTGAACGTATCGACTAGAGCGACTCTCGGAACTTCGGGCGGCATGTGCTTATCGAATGCCATGATCGCGCGAACCGTGTCGCCCATCAAAAGCACCAGAGAGTGAGGCATCGTGCCGGACGGAGTCAGTCCGTGGAGCTGCTGTCCGACCACCGAGGAGCTTGAAGCGCACTTACCGACCACAGCCGAGTAGTCCATCACTCCGACGACTTCGGGGTGAACGTGACGTGCGCCGTACGCTATCACCGGTATTCCGTCGCCTGCATTAACGCACTCGGAGGCTGCAGTAGCCCATCCGGTACACGAAGCTAGCGTTCCCAGGATTGCTGTTTCGAAGAGGCCGAACGATGCGTACGGTGCCCTGATTCGGAGTGCAACTTCACCACCGGCAACTGATACGCCTTCATCGAGCGCCCAAACTTCTCGGCCGGTTTCTGGCAGCACTCTGTCCAGAAGAGTCTTGACCTCTGTGATTCCGCAGAATATCCCATCTCGCTCCGCGGTGAACTCAACTACAACTTGAGGGTTGATCCCCTCGTTACGAAGGATGGTCAACGCCCTGTGTAGTTCGTTATCGGCTGTATACCCGGTTAGTACCGAGCGGCCAATTTCAAAATCGCCGGGTGTGGTCATATGTTAATACTTGATTGCGAACAACTTTTTTTCGCAGCTAGGTCACGCGAGTAACCAACTCTAACTACCGTACAAATCAGTGGTCAAGCCACAGATGGCGGAACTGGGCGACCTTTAAACCTCAACCTGAGGAGTCCTTTAACGTCTTTCCACGCCGTTGAAATTATTTTTACACGGGTGTCCGGATCATCTTCCCAGTGGACCGGCACTTCCTTTATTCCATAACCAGCCTTATCGGCCAGCAGCAAAAGTTCAGTATCGAAGAACCACGCATTGTCTTCAATCAGGGGGATCAAGCTGTCGGCTGTGCGTCTTGAAATCGCTTTAAATCCGCACTGTGCATCCTTGAATTTCGTGAGTGGGAAGAACATATGGATCAGGATGTTGTAGCCGCGCGAGGTTATCTCCCGCTTGAGCGTTCGATCGACAACTTCTGAGCCTTTCTTCAAGCGTGAACCAATCGCAACTTCGTATCCTTCGTCTGCAATTGCGGCAACCAGGGTAGGCAATGCTTTCAGGTCTGTGGACAGATCAACATCCATGTAAAGCCTGACGTCTGCGTCGCTTTCGCTCCATGCCTTTTTGAGCGCACGGCCCCGTCCTCGCTGGTCGAGGCGAGTTACAGACAGGCTAGAGTGCTTCGCTGCCAGTTCTGTAGCAATGTCGGTAGTTCGATCTGTAGAACCGTTGTCGGCAACGATGATTCGCCAGTCGCGTTCAGGATAATCCGCAGTGAAAGCATAAAGTTTTTCGATGCAACCGGGCAGAGCCACTTCCTCGTTGAGGACTGGAATTACTATGTCGACTGTTGCATTCATTTAAAGCCTGTTTCTGATGGCGTGATACGAACGATTGAATATCTGTCTCACGAGATCTGGCTCGTTTGATCGGCTTAGTGCCAGACTAGTGATTGAAGTGGCGTGTGCCAGTGAACAGCATCACCAGACCCAGTCGGTCGGCTGCCTCGATTACTTCCTGATCCTTCACTGATCCACCCGGCTGAACAACTGCAATAGCTCCCGCTTCAGCCGCGGCTTCAATGCCATCGGGGAACGGGAAGAATGCGTCGCTTGCCATTACGCAGCCGGCTGCTTCATCGCCAGCCGCTCGCCCTGCTAGATATACGCTGATTGCCCGGTTCGGCTGACCGGCACCCATGCCCTGAAGCATCGAATCTTTGGCAAAGACGATTGCGTTGGAGTGAACGAGTTGACACGCCTTCCATGCAAAGGCCATGTCGGCGAGCTGCTGCTCGGTGGGCTGCTTTTCGGTGACCACTTTCCACGACGAGGCGACTTCCTCGATGTTGTCCGGCTGTTGAACCAGGGCGCCACCGGTGACGTTGCGAATGTTTAGGAGCGGTGCTGTCGAAGGGCTGGCTTCTAGCACTCGAGTGCGTTTCCGTTTTCTAAGTATTTCCAGCGCTTCCGGTTCATATCCGGGAGCGACTATCACGTCGTAGAGCACGCCTTTCATGGCAGTCGCTGTTTCTGCTGTGACGACATTGTTGAATCCCACGATTCCGCCGAACGCCGAGATCTTATCGCCTGCGTACGCCTTTCGGTACGCCTCTGCCTGGTTGTCATCGGTGGCAAGACCGCACGGATTGGCGTGTTTCACGACCGAGACACAGTGCTTACCTTCTGCGCCAAGGGACTGGAACGAGTTGGCCGAAACCCATGCGGCATCGGCGTCGAAGTAGTTGAGATACGACATGTCTATGCCGTGCAATTTATTTGCATTTACGATGCCGCCAGTCTCACCGGGAGTGGTGTAGATTCCTCCTGCCTGGTGCGGATTCTCTCCGTATCGAGGGATTGCGACCCGGTTCCATCCAAACGTGATTTCGTCTGGGAAGAGCGCTGTCTTGTCGTCACCTGAGATGTCGGATACGCGCAGGTAAGCAGAAATCACGGTGTCGTACCCAGCCACATGCTGAAACGCCTTGGATGCGAGTCTACGGCGCTGACCCATCGAAACTCCGCCGTTTGCGATCATTTCACCGACAACTCCGTAGTCAGACGGGTCAACCACGATAACTACGTCCGGAAAATTCTTGGCGGCAGCACGTGTCATAGCCGGTCCGCCAATGTCGATGTTTTCGAGAGCATCGTCGAGGGTCACATCGGGTTTGGAAATTGTTTGCTGGAACGGGTAGAGATTATTGACTACGAGGTCGATTCCCTCGATCCCATGCTCTTTCATCTCGGCGACATGGGCTGGGTTGCTTCGTTTTCCGAGCAGACCACCGTGAATGCGAGGGTGAAGTGTTTTTACTCGGCCATCGAGGATCTCTGGTGCGCCCGTTACCGATGCAACTTCAGTGATATCGAGACCGG
>Ga0114996_10001329_pt1 | contig 33295 bp, 28 predicted proteins | sample ArcticOcean_MG_C_4_FD_87039 | JGI IMG/M metagenome (GOLD analysis project Ga0114996, IMG submission 87039) | Marine microbial communities from western Arctic Ocean - ArcticOcean_MG_CB4_134 | ecosystem: Environmental > Aquatic > Marine > Oceanic | place: Arctic Ocean: Canada Basin | collected... | reverse complement strand
CTCGGGAACCGACCTGGCTGAACACATCGCAGCGAACGGACCGCTGGAACAGGACGACGCCATCCGAAAAATGATCGACGTGATCGACGGCCTGGCCGAAGCCCACCGACTGGGGGTGATCCATCGGGACGTGAAGCCGTCGAACTGCTTTCTGGACGCGGACGGCCGGGTCAAGATCGGAGATTTCGGTCTCTCTCGTACACTGGCCGCGGACGTTCAACTGACTCAGCCCGGAACGTTCATCGGCACGCCGCAGTACTGCGCTCCCGAACAGGTTCGCAACGATCCACTGGACGGCCGCTGCGACGTCTACTCGGTCACCGCCACGCTGTATTACCTGCTGACCGGCCAGGCCCCGTTTCATGGCAACGACACGCTGGCGACGATGGCCCGGATCGTGTCGGACCCCGCCCCCTCGATCCGAATGCTGCGACCCGACCTGCCGCGACAACTCGAATCCGTTATCGCCAAGGGCCTCGAACGAGACCCGGATCGTCGCTGGCAATCGATGGAGCAATTCCGACACGCACTCACCGACTGCCTGCCCCAACAACTGACGTCACTGGAGAAAGCCGGCCGGTTGGGAAGTTGGCTTGTCGATGGTCTCGTCTTGTTGGGGATCACAGCCGCAATTGGCCAACCATTGCGTGCCATTTTTGGGATGCCCTATGCGACCAGTTGGTGGCCACAAGTCGTTACCTTCGGCAGTCTCCTGGCCTACTACACGCTGTGCGAGGGACGTTGGGGCACAACGCTGGGCAAGCGAATCCTGAGATTCCGCGTCCAAGTCGTCGGACAGGGTCGACCACCCTCCTACGGACAGGCCCTGGCTCGGATTTCAACCCTGGTCGTCATCCTCGATGGACCTGTCATTGCTGCCACATCGATCCTCCAGAATACAACGTTGCAGATCGGTCACTTCAGCCAGGATGAAGTGGCCGGCCTCGTGCTTTCTGGCCTGCGATACATTTCCTGGGCGATCGTGTGCTCGACGATGCGTACCCGAAACGGCTTTCGAGGATTGCACGAGATGATCAGCGGAACCTGCGTTGTTCGTAAGAGTAAGTTCCAGGTCGACAAACGCGAGGTGACACCGCTGCAGAGCTGGTTGTCGGACGAGTTGCCGGTCGATGAAGTCGCGACCATAGGGACCGCTCCCGCGGCAGTTGGTGCCTACCAGGTGACGCGTAGCTTGAGATGGGACAACGAGAAGATCGTGGCGGCTCGCGATGAGCGACTCGGCCGCGACGTCCTGGTGCGAATGTGCGACCCGGATAACCCCCCACCGACGCAGGCCCGTGCACGGGTCGCCCGCAACAGCCGGCCCAGGTGGCTCAGCAGCGAACGCACCGCCGAGAACTCATCGGACGCCTTCCTGGCCCCAGCGGGGCGACCACTGGACGAAATCGTGGAACACCTGGGCCCCTTGGACTGGCCCACGACCGAAAAACTGCTGCTGGATCTCGCCGGTGAATTGTCCGAGTCCATCGAGGATGGGACTCTTCCCGAGCAGCTTTCGACCCACCAGGTCTGGATCGATACGGACATGAACGTCGTCCTGATGGACTTTGCCACGGCGGCCGATGTGCAGGAGATTGCCGCCCAGTTGGTGTCGCCCTCCCAACGCGCCTTCGCGCTGCTGGGTGCCACGGCCATGCGGGCACTGGAAGGCCAGCCGATCCACCATGCAACCAGCCGTCACGACATCGACAAGGTCGTGAAAGCCGTCATTCCCATGTTCGCACGTGATGCCCTGTACCGGTTGTTCCCCGGCGAGAAACACTTCAATGACATCCAGGATTTTCACAAGGCTCTCCTGGCCTGCCAGGAGCGGCCGGTCCGGCAGGTCACGCGAATCGTCCGGGCCAAGCTGACCCTCTTCCAGCTACTCGCCCTGTTCTTCGGAACGACCATCGCAGCGGTCGCGGGGACCTCGATTAGTATTTTCCTGTCAGACCGGTGGGACGATTCCCTTCCCGAATTCACGGGACAGAGTGCCGTGTGGTTCGGATCGGCCCTGATTCTCCTGTCGCCTCTTCCCGTCGTCGTGTGGTGTATGTGTTTCCGTGGTGGATGGATGTTGCCGGCCAGTCGTATACAAATCGTGGACTCATCGGGCCGCCGTGCATCCCGGCTGAGAATCGGATTACGGACGTGGGTTGTTTTTCTGCCGTTCAGCCTGCTCGGACTGGTTCAGTTTTTGATCCACGACATGTCACCCCAGGCAGGTGCGTACTTTCCCATCCCCTGGCTTGTGCTGCCGGTTGTCTACTTCCTGGTTGCCATCATCTGGCCACGACGTGGGCCACAGGATCTCATCGCCTCGACCTACCTGGTCCCCCGGTGATGGCAGTCCAACGCCGCTGGTTTACTCAAACCAATCGCCTCCAAGTGGAAGTTGTTCAATGACGACAACTCCAAACCGGTTCAGAGTCGTAAACTCCACCGGATAATGGTGAAATTGCCATATGACCCCATCGGCAACATCATGAACGACCAGCACCAACCCGACGAAACCCGCATTGACGAATCCAGGCGGCATCGTTTCGAGACGGCCTGGATCTCCGGGACGCCCTTGACGCTGGCCGAGTGCCTGCCGGAAGTCGCTACGCCAGAGTTCCTGCCGACACTCGAAGAACTGGTCCACATTCAGCTCGAATTCGCCTGGAAAGCCCACGCAGCCTCCAATGCCGATCGGCCAGCCTTGATCGAAGACCTGCTCGAGCAGTTCCCCGACCTCGGCCAACGCGAAATCTTGATCCGTCTGCTGAAACAGGAATACGCCTGCCGGCTGGCGGCCGGAGATCAGCCGACGCCGGCCGAGTATTCCGAGAGATTTCCGGCACTGGTGGTCACCGGCCGCGAGGTCCTGCCGGTTGCCGACCAGACCGTCGGCGAGGCTCCTCAGGACGCGACCGATGCCGGCACAACGACCAATGAACCGACCGAGAACACCGCGCTGATGGACCAGCCAACGATCCTGCCGACCGGGAACGTGGCCCCGGGAACCGGCGAGGAGACCCTGGCAATGCCCGCCGGGCAGGCTGCTGGCCCCTCGATTCGTCTGCCGGGGATCGGCGACACCATCGCCGGGTTCTGCATGGAAAAGGAGCTGGGGCGTGGCGGAATGGGGATCGTCTACGAGGCCGCCCACACCCAGACCGGACGCCGTGTCGCCGTCAAGGTGCTCGCGCCGGAACTGGCCGGGAACACCGAGACGATGGAACGCTTCATGCGGGAAGCGCAGCTGGCAGCCGCATTGTCTCATGCCCGCAGCACGTTCGTCTTCGAGGCCGGCGAGGAACAGGGGTGCCCGTTCATCGTGATGGAACTGATGCCGGGCCTGACCCTGAAGGACCTGGCCGACGACGAGGGGCCGATGCCGGTCAACCGCGCCGTCGACCTGATCTTCGACATCATCGACGGACTCGCGGCCGCTCATTCGGCCGGGGTGATCCATCGCGACATGAAACCCTCGAACTGTTTCCTGGACACCGACGGTCGGCTGAAAGTCGGTGACTACGGGCTGTCCAAGTCGCTGATCGTCGCTAGCGACCTGACACAGTCGGGCAGCTTCCTGGGCACACCCCTCTACAGCGCCCCCGAACAGGTGCGGGGGACGGATGTCGACGAGAGGACCGACCTGTACGCGGTGGGGGCCACGCTGTTCACGCTGATCGCCGGCCGCGCTCCCTTCATCGGAGATTCGGCATCGGTCATCGCCCAGATCGTCTCCGACGAGGCACCATTGCTCTCGAGCCTCGCCGAAGACGCTCCGGCTGACCTCGACCACGTCATCGCCAAAACTCTCGAAAAAGATCCGGCTCAACGGTTCGAAACACTCGATCAACTCAAGACCGCTCTCCAACCGTTTGCCAGTGGCGGGACAAATGTCGCCAGCGTCGGTCGCCGACTGGCAGCATTGATCGTCGACTCAGCGATCCTCAACCTGGTAATCGGATTCGCGACCATCACGTGGTCGATGGTGGTTAGCGCCAAGATCTTATCATCCGGTGGTTTCGAAGACCTGGTGTCTCAAAGCGAGTCCGACAAAATCGCCTGGGCCGTCGGCCTCACCCTCGTTACTGGATTCCTTGGGTTCCTCTACTACACCATGTTCGATGCCCGCTCGGGCCAGACCGTCGGCAAGAAGTTGATGCGGCTCCGAACCGTAGCGATGGATGGCGGACGGGTTGGTTGGAAGCGAGCACTCCGGCGAAACATCGTGTTTCTAGCCGCCTCGCTAGTCCCCGGTGTTGTCGTAGCGGTCTTGACAGTCAATCAGCAGGGATCCAGCACACACATCCTCTGGACACAACTGCCCCTCGTGGTCTCGATGGGCCTGGCACTGTCGATGCGGTCGACCAACGGGTTCCGAGGTCTTCACGAGTTCGCCAGTGGTACGCGAGTGGTTCCGATCCCCGAAGAGAGCTTGGCTGGGCGAACCAGCGTGCCGATCGTGGCCGCCCACCAATCCGACGACATCCCCGACACGCTCGGACCCTACACTGTCCGCGGAGCACTCGGCTATTCTGGCGGCAACCGAGTCCTGCTCGGACGCGACGACACGCTCGACCGGGCCATCTGGCTGTTCTGCCGCCACGATGACACTGCGACACCGTCGACGGCACGCACCGAAGTGGCTCGACCAACACGGCTTCGATGGCTGCAGTCCGGCTCAACCGATGCCACCTCCTGGGACGCCTACGAAGCGGTCCACGGCGTGCCGCTGGAACAAGCACTCCAGCAGCCCCGGTCCGGCGGCTGGGATCGTGGACGGCATGTGATCCGCGAGTTGGCCTGCGAACTGGTTGCAGCCAATGCCGATGCAACGCTGCCAGACACGATTCACCCCGACCAGGTGTGGTTGGCACGCGATGGTCGAGTCAAGCTGCTCGATGATGTCCTCGTCGCCGATCCAGATTCGCCGCCGGACAAGTCGCAGACACTCACGCCCGAAACACTGATTCGACAACTGGCATCCACCTACTCGGCCGACCAGGTGCTGCCCGGACACGGACGACAGTTTGTGGTTGGCCTTGCCGAAACATCCAGCGGCGACGACCAAGCCGATGAAGAAGCCGGCTCGAATGATCTGCTCGAACGGGTAGCCTCCGAGTTGACTCGCAGCCAAGACAAACCCATGCATATCAACTGGCGCGATCGGGTTGGCATGATCGGCGTGGCCATCGCCATCGACGTCCTGCCCCTGGTCCTGCTGATCCACGCCTCTGCACTGGTGATCACGTCACAGTACTCGACCTTCAGCGACAAGATGTCCGTCGTCTGGTGGGCCGTCGTTCCGCCGCTGATCATGGCCATCGTGCTGGGGGCAATCAGTCGAGGTGGATTCGCGTTTCGAGTCATGAATGTCGAAATCCAGACAACCACCGGGCAGGCCGCCAGTCGCTATCTCTGTGCCCAAAGGCATCTGGCAGCCCTGTTTGTGATCATTCTGCTCGTCTCTGCCGGTACCGCCATGATGGTCGCCAATGTTGCCTCGATGGAGGCCATGGCAGGCGGAGCCAACATGGGCGAAGTCGGCACGATGCAATGGTCCGAGGGCGGGCTGTCGTACGGAGCCTGCATGGCCTGTGTCGTCTTCTTGCCACCCTTGCTCTTTGGCGGAGTCGTCTGGTCGGTGCTGAATCCCCGCCGAGGTCCACACGACCTGGTGACCAGAACGCAATTGGTGCCACGCTAGACGACTGGAACCGGCACCAAGAAAGGACCCTGCGGCATGGCAAACTCAAACAGTATCTCCGCAACGTGCGGCTCGTGCGGCACTGCACTGGTCACCGATGACCTGCTGGAAACCGACGTTGTCTCGTGTGCGAACTGCGGATTGACATTCAGCTTGGCCGAAGCGGCCGATATCGAAACTCGAGTCAGCCGCCAGGCCGTACTCAGCATGCTGCTCGGATTCGCCTCGATCATCTGCCTGTTCCTGACCGGCATCCCCGCCATCATCTTCGGAGCACGGTCGCTGGGCCTGATCCGACGAGAACCGGCCCACTACAAGGGCCGCGGGCTGGCGATTGCCGGCATTGTCACCGGGTCCGGCTTCGGAGTGATCCTGGGAACGTGCCTGAGCCTGGCCATGATCCCCGCCGTCCCCACCATCCTCGGCCTGTGGAACCTGTCTTCTTGTGAAGACCACCTGCAGGATATCGGTTTCGCGTTGCATGGATACGAAGATAAACACGGTTCCCTGCCACCGGCGGCGTCTCGCGACAAGGATGGGAATCCCCTGCTGAGTTGGCGGGTGCTCGTGCTGCCGTACTTTCATGATCGACCCGAACTCAAACAGCTCCACGACCGATTTCATCTCGACGAACCCTGGGACAGCCAGCACAACCGACAACTCGTGGCAGCGATCCCCGATGTCTACCAATGTCCGACCGATCCAGGAATCGACGGCACGGGCAGCACGCTGACTCACTATGCCGCCATCACCGGTCCGGGAACCGTCTTCGATCACCAGTCTGCCAAGGCCTGGAACACCAAGAACCCGAAACTCCTCTGGACCGTGTTGGTCGGCGAAGTGACCTCCGAACAGAACATCACCTGGACCGAACCCAAGGACGTCTCGATCAGCGAATACTCCGAACAATCCGGCTGGCTCGACAAACAACGGTTCGGCTCGTTTGACTCGCACCACGTCATCCCCGGTGTGGGCACCGACAAGATCGTGCACCTGCTTCACGTGGACCAGGCAAACGGTCATCAGTTCCTGAACGCCAACGGCGAGACGATCAAGCAGGACGAGACCGCGGGACACTTCCACTTTCGCCGCCGATTGATCGGCGGCGGACATTCGCTCAAACACCTCACGTTGACCGAAGTCGAGGTGTTCAGTGGCGGCGAGAGCATCTCTCCCAACGGGACCGCCACCCAATCCTCGACACTCGATGGCGCGGTGGCCGGACGGGCCAACGACGGCAAGACCGACGGCGGCCAGCATGCCTTTTCCCGCACGAAGCTGGAACCCTATCCCTGGTGGGAATTGACGTTCAAGGAACCTGTTCCCGTCGAGCGGATCGTGCTGAACAGGCTGACCGATTGGGATCCCGACGTGCGGTGGAGCCTGGCGGTGAAACTGCTCGACTCGGACCGAAAAGTCCTCTGGCATGAAACCGTCGACGGCACCATTCCCGTCAACCAGAACTTCACTCAGGAATGGAGTCTGTCCGGGTCCGATTCAGCCAAGGCCTCCAAGCCAATCGTTGCCCGGTTCCTCCGCCTGGAATTTACAGAGCCGGACACGACCGAAACGGCCGGCTCACAGGCTGGACCCGGGAACAAGCCGATCACCGGGCTGCCGATCCTCGTCGAGAAAAAGGGCGAGCGTTTCTACATCACCGAGGAGCTTGACGTACTGACAACGAACCTGCGTGGCGCCGAACTCCTCGCGATCAAGGAGTACAACAGCGAGAGCTTCCAGGATATCGACGGTTTCTTGCTGGATGACGTTCGGATGTTGCTGCAAGGCCCGGCGGGATCAACGATTGTGCTGAGAATTCAACTACAGGAAAACAGGGAGGTGAAAGAAATCTCCTTGAAGGCCATTACGTACACGCCCCCGGTCACCTCACCCGGCCCCACCTCGAGCACAACGCCCCCATGCCCATCAAGCTGAAGTGCCCCAAGTGTGGCGAGTCGTACAAGGTCGCCGACGACCGGGCCGGTAAGAAGTTCCGGTGCCGCAAGTGCCAGGGACCGGTGAAGGTGCCCGTGGACATGTTCGTGGCGACGCTGGACAAGATGGAAATGGAGATGGCCTCGGAGATGGAATCCGACGGAGACGCGCTGAATATGGATGAGCTGATGGCGCTCTCCGAAGAGGGCGACACGGTCCAGCAGCCCGGCCAAGCCCCGGGCACGTCCGCCGCCGCCAGTCCACCCTGGATGGCGATCGCGATCGGAGTGATCCTGGTGGGCGGGATCGCTGCGGGGCTTTTCGCCTGGTTGATGTAGGCTGGGATAGCTTGTCGATGGGCGGTCCCCTGCTGTACTTTGGACCCTGTTACGGCACTCACCACTGACCCTGCAACCCGTTGTCGGATTCCGCTCATGTCGTCACTCAAACTGGTCATCATCTCCGGCCCCGACGCCGGTCGCTCGTTCGCTCTTGAAGACGGCGCCGCCTTGACAGTCGGCCGCGGCCAGGACACCAACGCCCAGCTCACCGATCCCCACTGTTCCCGACAGCACTTCCAACTGCAGGTCGCCGAGGACAAGATCCTGCTCAAGGACCTTGGCAGCAGTTCGGGCACCCATGTCAACGGCTCACCCGCCAGCGAAACCCGCGTGGGCCCCGGCGACGTGATCCAGATCGGCCAGACGCAGCTGAGGATCGAGGGGCCGGGAATGGCCGAACACACCGTTGCCGCCCAGGCGCCACCGGCGGCCGCTGGCGGCGGTGCCGCCCTGGTCGGCACGCAGATTCACCACTACGAAATCACCAGGGTGCTCTCGCAGGGCAGCACGAGCGTCGTGCTGCACGCCCGCGACTCCGAGAAGAACCGCGACGTGGCACTCAAGGTGCTGCTGCCGGAACTCGCGACCGACGAAGAGGAAATGCAGCGATTCATCCGGGCGATGAAGACCATGCACCCGATCCGGCACCCCAACATCATCCGCATCTACAACGCCGGCAAGACAAACGACCACGTCTGGGTGGCGATGGAGTACGTCGACGGCGAGAGCGTGGCGGCGATGATCGAGCGGATCGGCACCGTCGGAATGCTCGACTGGCGCGACGCCTTCCGCATCTGTGTCCACATTGCCCGGGCACTCAACGAGGCCTTCGAACACAAGATCATCCACCGAAACATCACGCCCGAGAACATCCTGGTCCGGACCGAGGACAAGGTGGCCAAGCTGGGCGACATGATGCTCGCCAAGGCACTCGAAGGAACCAAGGTTGAACAGATCACTCAGCCCGGACAACTGATCGGCCCGATCCCATTCATGCCACCCGAGCGGACCCTGGGCAGCAGCGATGTCGACTGCCGGGCCGACATCTACAGCCTGGGTGCCACCGTCTACGCCCTGCTGACTGGCCGGCCACCGGTTGAAGGAGGCAACCTGCCCGAGCTGATCATGAAGATCCGCGACGAAACACCGCAACGGCCCAAGGACTTTCAGCTGGCGATCGACGACATGTTCGAGGGCGTGGTGCTGAGAATGCTGGAAAAGCGGCCGGAAGAACGGTTCCAGGAACCCGCCGACCTGGTCAAGGAACTCGAACGCATCGCCCAGTTCCAGAACCTGAAAACGTGATTGGCTCGAGAACACCGTGACTTCGACAGGGTGTTTTTCGGGAAAATCGCAGACGACCCAGGGAACCGGTGTCCGGTTTCATTGCCAACCGGCAATCTAACGGTGAACCCGCAGGGGTCCGGTAAGGAGATTCCGTCATGAACGAAACCGCAGAAAAGAAACCCGCCCGTGCTGTCAATCTCGCCCATCCCGTAGTTCGAGGCATCTTCGGCTTGGCCGGGGTTCTCTTCGTGGTTGTTACGGTAATTGACATCAGGGAGGGGAGTTCGATCGGAGCAATCGTTCGGTCTGCCTCGACCGCACTCGCTGGTCTTGTCATGGCCGTCTTTGCCAAGGCAATCGCAGAACGATCCGAGAGAAAGCAGAGCGAGCTTCCCGGTTGGCCCGACGTCGTCACCCGGAACCCATTGAAGCACTTGTTCGAATCGCTGTGGATATTAGGCTTACTGGCAGCGGTGTTCTTCCTGGACCTCCTCCTGGCACGCCCCTTGGCCACTGGTGCAGTTGTCATGGCCGGGGCTGTGTCCTTGTTCCTGTCGATCTTCGTCAGCGCTCTCCTTTATGACCGATTCGGGAAACTCGTTGGCGGGATCCCCGCCAGCCCGTTTGGCTTCGGATTCTTGTATGCACTCGGCTGGGTGTTTCACGCAAGCACTCAATTGACCGAACCGGACGCAACATTCGACTGGTCGGTGGTTATAGGCGGTGGAATCGGGATGCTCTGCGTGGGCTTTTCCCCGCAGTTTCAGGCTGCCGTAGCGACAGAGACAGCCGGCGAAGACGCTACAACCCCGGTCGAAGAAGCTCCCGACGCGCCGGCCGACGCGCCAGCGGATTCCGCCGAATAACACGCACCGCGACGCGGTCGACTCGACACTCCCGTGTCCGGTTTTTTCGCCGGATGGTAATCTCCCGGTGAACCCAAAGCATTCTTTGAGAACATTCCGCCATGACCGAAGAAACTCCAACACCTGCACCAAAATATGGCAACATCGCGCATCCGGTATGGCGCCTGTTTTTTCTGCTCTTTAGCGGACTCTTCTGGTTCGAGCTGGCCAAAGAATTCAGTGAGAATTCCGCTGGTGAGACCATCAAGAGTGCCACCTTCGGCCTGGGATTTCTTGCGGTGGCTGTCTTTGCCAAGCCGCTCGCCAGGCGTGCAGAAAAACGGCGACTCGAGAACTCGATTGCGGCTCTTGATATCCTCCATAATCCGCTGAAGCATCTGGCCATCAGCATTCTCAGCATGGGAGTGCTCGGCGTCGTTATGGCGTTCGATGTCGTGCTGGTCGACCCCGTGTCGGTGGGCCTGGCCATGCTGGGCGGAGGCGTGTCACTTTTCTTCTGGATGTACGTCGCCCTGCGACTTGCCAACCGGGGACGACTCACCCGATTCTTCGTCTGCACACCTTTGCTGATCGGCTTCCCTTACTCCATCTGCTACATCGAACATCTCAACGATCTCCTGACCAAACCCGAAGCGGGATTCCCCTGGGCCATTTTCGGATTTGTTATCGCAGTTTTCGTCGGCATCTCGACCATGAATCCCGCCGTACAACTGGGTGGCGAGCCAGTCGAGACAGGGGAAGAAACCGGCGCCGGCCCTGTTGAGACGGAGGAGCAAACATCAGAAGGAGAATCCGAATGAACAACGAAGTACCACAATCACGGTGGTCGCGGTGCCCGGTAGAAAAGGAACTGCCCGATGGCTCGAGGTTCCGGGTTTCCTGGGGTCGATTCCTGCTCGGCTCGATGCTGCCGGCCCTCGCCTGGTTTGTCATCCTCTGGTGGATCTTCCCGCAAGAGGAGCGCTGGGGAGACACGTGGTACTTCTTTGCATCGGTCCTTCCGTTGCTCCTGGGACCAGCCACCTTCGCAGTCCTGGCCCTGTTCTACCTGGTGTTTCGACTGGGAGTGCCCGCCTGGGTCGCAACGGCAGCGACCATCCTGGTCGGTTCAATCCTCTTTTTCGGTGGCAACGCCCTGGTTGCCTCGTTCGGATGGGATCACGGCTTCTTCATCAAGAAGTTGGGAAAATACCTGTTCGTGATTGCGATCGTCTTGACCTGGCAATTCACCTACCACGTCATGGCTCAACGAAGACAAGAACATTGAACCGACCCGGCTGACGTCTCGTTTCGACACGTACTGCATATTCTCTTCCCAATCTTCAAGCACTCAAGAATGCAAACCTGACATGGCAACCTGCAAGAGCTGTGGAACAACCGTCAAATGGTATCGCCGGGACCTGTTGCTCGGCACATGCTGGCGCTGTACCGCGCGAACCCGCAAGCGCTGGTACACGGCGGCGATATGGTTGTTCTTACTGGCTCTCTGGGTGCGAAGCTGGATGAGCAGCACGACCGATACCATCGAACGGCTGGGCCAACGAACAGGCCGCTCTCTGGAAACCCTGAAAGAGGAACAGCGGTACAACCTCAAGCGGATCGGCGATCTCGACGATCAGATCAAGGGTCTAAGAGCCGATCTCAAGAAGAGCTCTCCAAAAACGCCGGCGGCGGCGGACAGCAAATCCGAAAAGTGATTCTCCATTCTGAAAGGTGGCGAAAGTGCTCTTTGGCAAGACAATGATCTGCCCGAACCCCAACTGTGGTTTCGAGGGCAAGATGAAGAAACGATCGCGGGGCAGCACCGTGTTGCTGATCCTGCTGTTCTGTGCCGGGATCATCCCCGGTGTGATCTACCTCTGCCTGGCCTCGGGGTGGAAGTACACCTGCCCCAACTGCCACAACGAGTGGAGCTCAACCTGACAGGTCAACATGTTGCCCGCTGGATCACCAACACAAGGAGTAGAGTCCATGAATTCGCAGATTTCACCACTCGAGCAACAGAGAACCAAGGTCGAACAACTCCAGCGTTGGAACAGGTTCAGCTACTCTGCGCTGGTGAGTTTCTTTGTGCTCACCGGACTCGCCTTCTGGACACTGAGCGAGCATGTGTCACTGCTTGGCTTGACGACGAGTGTTTCCCTCGCAGAGTTTTCGATCATGGAGGCAGAAACCCCGCTGGGGCACCCGGACAGGTTGAAGAAAATGGACGAGTTTAGAGCGAACACCAGGGCGAGATTCGACCACCTCGCCATCGGCTTACCGATACAGATCTTCGTGATGATTATCGCCGCATTGAGCCTTGTCATGTTCATTCGGCAGCAAACACTCAGAAGTGTCGAGAGCCAACTTCTGGCGGTGATGGAGGAAGTCGAGAAGTTGAAGGCCTCGCCAAACGGCTGACCCACTACACCTCGACCCGAGCCCAGTGCACGCTCAGGCACGACTCGTCGGGACCGGCGTAGTAGGCCAACAGCAGCGAACCGTCGCCCAGGACCGCCACGGTCGGGTGGCCGAAACTCCAGGTGCCCATCGCTTCCCAGAACTCGTCGTAGGTCGTCTCGTCCGAGATGCCCTGCTCATCCGGACCACTGCTCGAGTAGATCACCAGTTCGTTCCCGGTGTCCCAGTGCTCGCCCTCGTCGTGCGAGGCGACCAGTCGCAGTGAACCGGGTTCGTGCCGGTGTACGTAAAACGCCAGCAACCGTCCGTCCTCCAGCGGTATCGGCATCGCGATCTGCCCGGCCATGCCCATCGAACGTGGCGTCTGCCACGTCAGTGTCTCGGCGTTGCCCCAGGCCATGTGCATCTCGATGTCCGCCTCGGCCCGGTTGTCGTACGTCCAGTACATCGCCACCGGGCGACCCGTCCGTGGGCACACCTTCTGCCGCTGGTCATAAAAGAAGATGTCCGGATCCTCGTCGACAACGTCCACCGTCGTATCGAACGTTTCGCCATCGGCGCTGAAGTGAGCATACGCACCGTGGAATCGCTCGCGATCGGGTGTCCCCGGGTGCGAGAACTCGCTGGTCGCCAGCCAGCCACGGCCGGGCAATCGCATCACCGGGCCGCTGAGTACCGCGTCACGCTGCAGCACCCCCCACTCACCCCAGGTACGGCCACCGTCGTGGGAATAGTCCTGCAGCAAGTGCATCGACAGCAGCGAATCGGTCTCGGCGTCCCGCAACACGCCGCTGCCACCGGATCGGTCGACCCAGCCTCCAACCGCCAGCAATCGCCCGTCGGCCAGCTCGGCCAGTTCCGCCGAACGAATCTCGCCCGCCAGCCCTTCGAATCTCGACTCGAACCCCTCGCTGATCACCGACCAGTTGGCACCCTCGTCGATCGACTCGCACACCACGACGTTGCCATCGTCCGAGTCCTTGGCCGAACCACGGCGGAACGAGGCCAGTAGCGTGCCGCTGTTGAGACGCAGCAGCGAGGTGAACGAGCAAACCCGCAGTGGACCCTCGACAGAGGTCGAGTCGAAGATGAGGCCGGTGTCGGTAATTTGCATGGGATGGTCTCGACTACGAGTGCATCACGAACCCGCCATCGACGTTGATCGTCTGGCCGGTCACATTGTGAGTCCGCTCCGAGGACAGGAACACCGCCATGTCCGCCACGTCCTCGGGCCGCTGCCAACGACCCAGCGGCACCACGCTCGCGATCTTGCCGGCCGCCCACTCGTCGTAACCCTGCTTCAGGTCCTCCGGCTGCCGATCGTTCCACGATTGCCACACGCCCCGGTTCAATGGCGTCTGGATCATGCCCGGACAAATGGTGTTCACCCGTACCCCGGAACCAGCCAGATCCCTGGCCACGCACTGAGCAAAATTGATGTTCGCCGCCTTCGAAGCACTGTACGGAGGGTCGGTCTGAGACCCGAACTGACCAGCCACACTCGCCAAAAACACCATCGTACCTGCCTCGCGCTCGACCATCCCCGTGGCCAGGGCATGAGCCACTCGGACCATGCCCATGATGTTCACATCCAGCGTTCGCGACCAGTCGTCCGGCTGCAACTCAGTGAACGGGTACCCGAAATGACCCGAACCGATCGCCGCACAGTGGACCAGGTGATCCACCGCTCCCAACCTCTCGTTCGTCTGCTCCAACGCTCGGGCAATCGAATCGTCGTCGGTCACGTCGACTTGCAGACCGATCACCGTCGGACCGCCGCCGGCCGATAGTTCGTCCGCTGCCGTTTCGACCGTGTCGGCAATGTCCCAGATCGCCACCCGAGTCCCCTCGGCCAAAAAACCCGCCGCCACCGCACGACCAATGCCGCTGGCTGCTCCGGTCACGACCGCGATGTGATTGGCGAGAACAAGATCCATGCTGGGTGACTCCTACCGGTGGTTTTGCCGACGACGACACCTATCCTTGCCTACAATACCGCTTTCGTCACAGAACCACCCGCCATGAAACCCGCAATGAAACTCGGACTCATCAACTCGGCCTGGGCTCAAGCCGGTCGCGATACCGCCTGGGGCATCCACAAGACTGCCGAACTGGGATTCGATTCGATCGACATCTTTACCGATCCACTCGATATCGACATCCACGAACGACGACTGATCAAGACCGAATGCGACAAGGCCGGACTGCCCATCGTCTCGATCTGCTGCGTCGCCGTCGGACTGGTCGACTTCAACCCCTCCGTACAACGATTCCACATCGACCGCTGCCACGCATTCCTCGACCTGTGCCACGAATACCAGGCCGACAACCTGCTGCTGGTCCTGGGCGAGTACATCTGGAACCGCGAAGTCATCCCTCCGGCAGAACAATGGCAACTCGGGATCGAGAACTGCCGGCAACTGGCCGAGTACGCCGACAGCCTGGACCTGAAGATCGCCCTGGAACTCGAACCGTTCCCGCTGTCGCTGGTGGGCAATATCAAGAACATGGTCCGGTTCATCGACGATGTCGATCACCCGGCCCTGAAAGCCAACATCGATATCTCGCACCTGTTGCTCGCCGATGTGCCACCAAGCGAATTGCAGCAGCTCCAGGGAAAAGCCATCCACGTCCACATCTCCGACTGCGACGGCAAGGTCCACGGCGACCTGCCGCCAGGACGTGGAGTCGTCGAGTTCGGCCCCTACCTCGACGAAATCGCCAAGCTCGAGATCGATGGAGCCGTGTCCATCGAACTCGAATACTCGCCCGAACCCGACAAGATCGAGGAATGGGTGACCGAGGCTTACCAGGCAACCGCCCGTTTGATGCAAGCGGCCGGGCTGCGGCACTCGCCAACAGGCTAGTTGTCAACAACCCCCCGGTCCCCTACCCTCGCCCGTCTGACACCAACTGCGTCACCAACCACAAAAGGCCCGCGATGTCCGACCTCATCCCTCCTCATGGTGGACTCTCAGAACCCGTCTGCCGGATGGTCTCGTCCGAAGACGCCCAGTCGTTCGCAGCCGATGCCGCCAGCCTATCCGTCCTGCCGCTGACCGCCGCCGATCTCTCGACCGTCTATCGACTCGGCGACGGAACACTCAGCCCGCTCGTCGGACCAATGAACCAGGACGTCTTCAACCGCGTGCTCGATGACAAGGTCATCGAATCCCAGGGCGCCCTCTACGCCTGGACCATCCCGCTCTCGCTGCCAGTCTCCTCGGACCTCGCCAACACGCTCGAAGTCGGATCCACCGTCGCACTGGCCGGACCCGATGGCAACCTTGGTGGAACACTCTGCATCGAAAGTGTCTTCGAGTGGGACAAGGCCCGCTACATCTCGTCGGTCTATGGCACCGACCGCACCGATCACCCCGGTGGCGACATGGTCATGGTCCACGATGCCGATGCCACTCACCTGGTCGGCGGTTCGATCCGAGTCCTGCCAGCCATCCCGAACCCAGACTTCGGCCAGTACGTGCTCTCGCCACGACAGGTCCGATCGCTGCTGTCCGAAATCGGCTGGGAAGCCGCCGTCGCCTTCCAAACTCGAAACCCTCTGCACCGCGCTCACGAATATGCACTCGTCTACGCACTCGAATCACTGCTCAAGGATGGCAAGAACGCCGGCGCCGTACTCAACCCGCTGATCGGCGAGACCAAGGGCGACGACGTCAATGCGGCCATCCGCATGCAGACCTACGAAAAGCTGATCAGCGATCGAGCCATGGGCGATGGCGACAGCGACGAAGAACTGTGGGGCAATCGAGACGACAACGTTCCGGACCGAGTCCGATTGCTCGGGCTGGATATCAAGATGTTCTACGGCGGACCCGCCGAAGCCGTGATGCACGCCATCTATCGACAGAACATGGGCTACACACACATCGTGATCGGACGCAAACACGCCGATGCACCCTACCACGACGGAGACGCCATCTGGGGCGACTTCGATGCTCAGGAAATCTTCGACAACCTCGCAGGTGAACTGCAGATCCAGCCCATCAACGTCGGTTTTGCCGCCTACTACGAGTCGCTGGGTCGAGTCGACCTGATGACAAACCACCCGGATGAAAAACCCGTGTTCATCTCGGGCAAGGAAGTCCGAGCCACTCTGCAGCAAGGCGATCTGGTCGATCAAAGGATCATGAGAGAAAGTACTTCCGAAATTCTCGCCGCCGCGATGGGCTCCTGACACGGGCATCTGGACTCCCAGGACACCGTATCATGTGCCACACCCTCACCCTGCTGCTCACCCTGCTCACGCTCAATACCTCTCTGGCCGACCAGAAGCCCAACTTCATCGTCGTCTTCTGCGACGACCTGGGCTACGCCGATATCGGCCCCTTCGGCTCGAAAACTCACGACACTCCCGTGCTCGACCGGATGGCCCGCGAAGGCATCCGCCTGACCGATTTCTACTCGACCTGCTCGGTCTGCACTCCGTCGCGATCCAGCCTGATGACCGGCTGCTACCCGCGGCGAGTCAACATGCACGTCGACCAGCAGAACCGCTGCGTACTCTTCCCCGCAGCCCGCAAAGGACTCAACCCCTCAGAAATCACCGTCGCCGAAGTGCTCAAGACCCGGGGCTACGCCACGATGGCCGTCGGCAAGTGGCACCTCGGTGATCACCCCGACTTCATGCCCACCAACCAGGGCTTCGACCACTACTTCGGTATCCCCTACAGCAACGATATGAACCGCAAGCAGGTCCCGCTGCCGCTGGTCCGAGATCTCACCACGATCGCCTCGGGCGTCCAGAAAGACACCTCCATCACAAGGCAATACACCGAAGAAGCCGTCCGCTTCGTCAAAGCCAACCGCTCGCGACCCTTCTTCCTCTACCTGCCGCACACCGCTGTTCACCTGCCGCTGGTTCCCGCCCAACGGTTTCGAGGCAAGTCCCGAGACGGTCTCTATGGAGACTGGGTGCAGGAGATCGACTGGTCGATGGGCGAGTTGTTCAAGACGCTCACCGAGTGTGATATCGACCGCCAGACCCTGGTCCTGTTCACCTCGGACAACGGCTCCGCTCGAGCCCGCCAAGGCAGCAACCTGCCGCTTCGAGGCCGCAAAGGACAGACCGACGAGGGCGGCATGAGAGTCCCGTGCGTGGCCCGCTGGCCCGGCCGAATCCCCGCCGGAACCAGCAGCGATGCCATCACCAGCACACTCGACGTGCTGCCCACTCTCGCTCACCTCGCCGGCGCCAATCCGCCGGCTGGCCGCAGAATCGACGGCAAGAACATCTGGCCGATCCTCTCTGGCAAGGCCGGGCCAATGGCCGGACACCATGCCTTCTACTATTACCAGATGGACCAGCTCCAGGCGGTTCGTTCCGGACCGTGGAAGATGTTCGTCGCGATGAAGGCAAAAAAACGCAACTGGGGCAAACCCGAACCGGCTCAGCCCCTGAAACTGTTCCATCTCAAGACCGACATCCACGAAGACCACAACGTCGCCGCCAAACACCCCAAGGTCGTCGCGCAACTGCAGCGACTGGTCGAAACGGCTCGTGAAGACCTCGGAGATACAGGACGTCCCGGCACCGGCCAACGCAAGGCCGGTTGGGTCAAGACGGCCTCGCCACGGCTACTGAAACCGGCTGCCGACTGACACCCGCCTGGCTTCGAAGACCCGCCCGCTCAATTCCAATACGACCGATCCAACGCACGGAAGTTGATCGCTTCGGAGAGATGATCCTCGCCGATCTCGCCGCCACCGCTGAGATCGGCGATCGTCCGAGAAACCCTCAGAATGCGGTCGTGAGCCCGAGCCGACAGGCCCATCTGCTCCATCGCCAGCTTCAACAGATTCTCGGCCGATCCCTGCAACCTGCAGTGCTTTCGGATCTGAGGCGGGCTCATGTTCCCGTTGGTCCGAGTCGCCAAGACACCGACTGAATCCAAGTTCCCAAACCGTTCCAGCTGAACCACTCGAGCCACCTCGACCTGCTCGGCCATCTCGCGACTGCTGGTCCCCGGCGTGTCGTCGGCCAGTTCATGAAACGGCACGCCCGGCACCTCGACATGAATGTCGATCCGGTCCAGTAACGGGCCACTGATCTTGGCCATGTAGCGTTCGATCTGCGACACCCCACAATGACATTCTCGCCGCGGATCACCCCGGTACCCGCACGGACAGGGGTTCATCGCCGCCACCAGCATCAGGTTGGCCGGAAACGTCATGCTGCCCAACGCCCGCGAGATCGTCACCTCGTTCTCCTCCAACGGCTGCCGCAACACCTCCAGCGTCCGACGGTTGAACTCGGGCAACTCGTCCAGAAACAGCACGCCGTGATGAGCCAGGCTGATCTCACCCGGCGACGGCCGACGGCCGCCTCCGACCAATCCCGCTTCGCTGATCGTGTGGTGAGGCGATCGGAAGGGTCGGCAGAGCATCAGGGGTCGGCCGGGTGCCAATCGACCCACCGCACTCCAGATCCTCGTCGTCTCCAGGCTCTCCTGCGACGTCAGCTCGGGAAGAATGCTGCCCAATCGCTTGGCCAATAGAGTCTTTCCGGTGCCTGGAGGCCCGATCATCAACAGGTGATGCCGACCGGCGGCAGCCACCACGACCGCCCGCTTCGCCGTTTCCTGCCCCTTCACGTCCGAGTAGTCGACATCGAATCGACCATGGTCGCCAATCGCCTGCTCCCAACTGAACGCCGCCGGCTCGACGTCGATCGCTCCAGAAAAATGCCCGAACGCCTCGGATAACGTCCCCACCGGAATCGCATCCAATCCCTCGACCACCGCCGCCTCGGCCACGTTCTCCAACGGAACCACCATCCCCACTCGCCCGGCATCCCGAGCCGCCAGGGCCATCGACAACACGCCACGGATTGGACGCAATCGACCATCCAATGCCAATTCGCCGACCACCGCAAATTGGTCGAGCCGGTCACACTGCAACTGGCCACTGGCCGCCAACAACCCCAACGCGATCGGCAGGTCAAACGATGCAGCGTCCTTGGGCAGATCGGCCGGAGACAAGGAAATCACCACACGATCGCTGGGGCGAACGTAACCGCTGTTGACCAACGCTCGCTCGATCCGATGAGTACTCTCGCGAACCGCAGCTTCGGCCAATCCGACCAGGATCGTTCGAGGCAGACTGCCGGCCGATATGTCGACTTCGACCTCGACAGCACGTGCCTCGATCCCAAACAACGAATACGTGAACAACTTCGCCAGCATGGCAAACACCTCGGGCCCGCAGGTTCCAAAACAAACCATCCACCACGGCTGCCGGTCACAGGGTCCGTCCCGCGAGGAATTGCAGCCGCCCGAGGCGAGCGATTCACCGTGGCCGAGTTTGCAGATCGCCAGAGACCGCCCGCAAGTGCAATTCCAACTCTTCAGCCTCCCTGTCCAACAACCGCTTCCGCCGTTCCGCAGGATCCGCTAGGCTGGAGTAGCACTGTGGATTCGAGATGAAATGGAGCCCTTGTCATGAAAATCGCCCAATCCTGCCTGCTGTTGATCGTCTGCGCAACTCTCATCTCGGCCACCACACCTCCAGACGCAAAGTCCAACGAACCTGCCAAGACAACCAAAATCGCTCGGCCCACACTGCTCAACGACGCCGGGCATGGCTCGGTCAGCGGCCAGTTCACGCTCGATGGAAACATCCCGGCGGCGAAGATCGTGATCAAAAAGGGCGATCCCGAAGCCAAGGACGGGGCCATCTGTGCGGCTGTCGACCTCCCCAGCGACGAACTGGTCATCGATCCCAAGACCAAGGGCATCCGACACATCTTTGTCTACATCCGAAAAATCGACAAAGCCGCGATCCACCCCAAACTGAAAACCAGCAAGAACAAGGAAGTCGTCTTCGACCAAAAAGGCTGCCGGTTCATTCCGCACACTCTCGTCGTCCGCACCGACCAGGCGGTGGTCGTCAAATCGAACGACAACTGCGCTCACAACACTCACACCTACCCAATCCGAAACAAGGCCGACAACTTCATCCTGAATGCCAACAACCGCACGGGTCTCAAGTTCAAGTACCCAATCGCTGAGTTCCTGCCGACCACCATCAAGTGCGATATCCACCCCTGGATGAAGGCCTACTGGCTGATCCTCGATCACCCCTACATGGCCGTCACCGACGCTGAAGGCCGGTTCACCGTCACCGGACTGAAGCCGGGGACCTACGAATTCCGCTGCTGGCACGAACTGGTCGGCTACGTCGCAGCGGGGTCGCGTCGAGGCTTCAGTGTGACGATCAAGGCCAACCAGACAACCAGGCTGAAGGCCGTCCAGGTCCCCGTGGACAAGTTCACCGCCGAATGAACTCGGGCTCCGGATCTCGTCTCACACCAATAGTCCAAATTACCCTGGCACGCCGCGATGCGACAGCAATTCGGCTTCCTGATGCAGCTGGTCGTCCTGACACTCTTGCCCTTGCTGATCGTCTGGCAACTGAACTACGGCATGCCGCTGGTATGGATGCCCGTCCTGACTCTCGCCGGCATCGCCCTGTTCACCTTCGGCACCAGGCTGCGAAACGGCAAATCCTGAGACACGACCGCCGCAGAACCGCTACACCCGTCACAGGTATCACTCGGCAACTCGTGCCAACACGCCGGCTCGTATCAACTGCACTCGTCGAGTCCCTGACGACCACTTACAATGGACACAGCTTTGCCGTTTTGGCCCGAGCGATACCAGCGAACGGAGTCGCCGACCCACCAACTGGATCCCCACATCCGCCACACCGGGCGTTCGTGGCATGATTTTTAACGAGACAATCTCCGTGTCGACGACAAAAGACCTGAAAGACTCCGCCCGCGACACGTCCGGGATCAACGGAGCCGACATCCTGGTCAAAGCCCTGATTCACCAGGGAGTCGAGTGCATTTTCGCCTACCCGGGCGGAGCCAGCATGCCATTGCACCAGGCCTTGATTCGGAACGTCGACCAACTGCGTACCATCCTGCCTCGGCACGAACAAGGCGGCGGCTTTGCCGCTCAGGGCTACGCCCGCAGCACCGGCCGAGTCGGAGTCTGCATGGCGACCAGTGGACCCGGAGCCACCAATCTCGTCACCACGCTCGCCGATGCCAAGATGGACAGCGTGCCGATGGTGGCGATCACCGGGCAAGTGTCCAAACAGGTCATCGGTACCGACGCCTTCCAGGAAACTCCGATCGTCGAAGTCTGCCGGGCCGTCACCAAGCACCACTACCTGCTGACCGATATTCGTGACGTGGCCCGAGTCGTCAAGGAGGCGTTCTTTGTGGCCCGCACCGGACGACCCGGACCGGTGCTGATCGACTTCCCCAAGGATGTCCAGATGCTGACCCTGGACGAACCACCCGACTACGATGCGCCCACCGACCTGCCCGGCTACCGGCCGGCAACCCAGACTTTTCGACCCGAACAGATCGGGCAACTGATCGCCGCCATCCGACGATCCAAACGGCCGGTCCTTTATATCGGTGGCGGAGTGATCAATGGCGAAGCGGCCGAGCGACTGGCCACGTTTGCCCGTCGCACCGGCATCCCGGTGGCCAACACGCTGATGGGCATCGGAGCATTCCCCGACGACGATCCCCAGTCGCTGGGCATGCTCGGCATGCACGGCACCGTCAGCTCGAACCTCGCCGTCAACGAGGCCGACCTGCTACTGGCTTTTGGAGTCCGCTTCGACGATCGCGTCACCGGGAAACTCGAAGAGTTCGCTCAACACGGCAAGATCGTACACGTCGATATCGATCCGTCGGAAATCCACAAGAACAAGGAAGCACACATCCCAATCGTCGCCGACGTTGCCGATGTCCTCGAACAACTCAACCAACAACTCACCGATGACGATATCCCACAGATCGACCAGTGGGTCGAACAGGTCGCACGCTGGAAACAGGACAACCCGTTGGCCTGCCCGGACCACAAGGAACTGATCTACCCTCAGACCGCAATCCGTGAACTGGCCCGGCAGACCGCCGATCGCGATCCGTTTATCAGTGTCGGAGTCGGTCAGCACCAGATGTGGTCGGCGCAACACTTCCCCATCCGACGACCGCGTCGATGGATGAGTAGTTCGGGGCTGGGCACGATGGGCTTCGGATTGCCCGCCGCCATGGGCGCCCAGGCCGCCAACCCCGGTGCACTCTGCATCGACATCGATGGCGATGGCTCGTTCCAGATGAATATCCAGGAACTCGCCACGCTGCACTGCGAATCACTGCCCGTCAAAATCCTGCTGCTCAACAACCAGCACCTCGGAATGGTCATGCAGTGGGAAGATCGCTTCTTCGACGGACGACGTGCTCACACTTGGCTCGGACCCATCGATGCCCCCGAATACACCGGAGACGGCGACGGACACCTCGAACACACCTACCCCGATTTCGTCTCGATCGCACAGGGCTACGGTGTCGAATCGGCCCAGGTGCGAACTCGCTCCGAGTTCTCCGACGCACTCGCCACCATGCTCGCCTCGGACGGACCCTACCTGCTCGATTGCATCTGCCCCTACCAGGAACACGTGCTGCCGATGATCCCCAGTGGTCACTCGGTTCGCGACATCATTACCGAATAGCCTGTCGAGGCAGGTGACGGGCGTGTAAAATCAGACGACCGGGACGACTGTCCTGATCCGGCCCGGTTCCTTTTGAGTTTCCCGAAAGCATCGCGATGGCGAGTTACAAGAAGCACGACCCGCGACTCGAATCGCTTGTCGTCGAAACCCGGACTGTGTTCGACCCGGAAGTCGAAGCCGAGATCCAGGAAGTCGACGGACATCTCGATGACTCGACCGATAACTCGGTCGATACCCACCAGCAACTCGCGACTCTCGTCCACTCGCAACCACAACTCGCCAGCCAGATCTTCTACGAACGAGGCCACACCGGGTTCACTCGCGAGATCACCGTGACGCTAGCGGATGTCGAGCGGCTGTTCACCGAACTGGCTGTGGCCGCCCGCTGATGGCCGACCACGTCGAGATTCACGGCGTTCGGCTGTATCTCTCGTCGGCCGATCCGTCGAAAAGCGAATGGATCGGACAGAACGAAGTGCTCAGGCAACTGCTCGCCTGCTGGCTGACCGTCGACGACCTGGACCTGCCGCTGGCACCACGGCTGACCGGGCCACCGGGAATCGGCAAGACCACACTGGCCATGGCCGCCGCACAGACCAGAAAACAAGACCTCTACGTCTACCAGTGTACCTCCGACACCCGGCCCGAAGACCTGCTCGTCACACCCGTGCTCGCAGAATCGGGCACCATCCAGTACCACGCCAGCCCACTGGTCACCGCAATGATCACCGGCAGCGTCTGCGTGCTCGATGAAGGCAACCGGATGAACGAAAAGTCGTGGGCCAGCCTCGCTCCACTTCTCGACCATCGACGATACGTCGAATCGATCGTCGCCGGAATCACCATCCCGGCCAACCACGACTTCCGATGTGTCGTCACCATGAACGAAGACGAATCCACCTTCGAAGTCCCCGACTACATCCTGAGCCGACTCCAACCCACGCTCGTCCTCGAACACCCGTCACGCGACGACGAACGAGCGATTCTCGAATACCACCTGCCATTCGCCAACGCAGAAATGCTCAACCTCACCGTCGAATTCCTGCAACAGGCTCACGAACTCAAACTCGACTTCTCGACCCGCGATGGCATCAATGTCATCCGCTATGCACTCAAACGACTCGCTGCCGACCCCGAACACCCGCTCTCACTTGACCACGCCTGGGCCGAATCCGTCATCGCTTGCCTCGGTGACGATGCACTCGATCTCCAAACACTCGCCTCCAGACGACAACAGTCGCTCGGAGGCAACATCATGCCGCTGGGACTCGGCGACTTCTTCTTCTCCGGCGACGACCCGCTGCATCCCGATGCCGACAACTACGATGACGACCCCAGCAACGACGACCCCGGCAGCGACGACCCCGGCAGCGACGACGAGCCGCAACCATGAACGGCCCGGTCACCGGACCGCTGGCGATCAGCGACAAGACGTTGGCCGTCCCGGTGATCCACGGTAGCGGCGATTTCGCGATCGCCGTTCGTCGAGTCATGCTCGAACACCACTTCGATTGCCTCGCCGTACCGCTGCCACCCTCGTTCCAGTCCGACACCGAATCCGCACTCCAACACCTGCCCGGCACCACGCTCGTCCTCCAGCACGAATCGACTCGATTCGACGCCACCGACTGGACCCCCGATCAGCACGGCGATGACGACCACGCACCGGCACGGGCCAGCTACGTTCCGATCGATCCCTGCCAGCCTGTGATCGCCGCTCTCAGGACCGCGGTCGGCGAACACATTACTCGAGCGTTCATCGACCCGGAAACCAATCCCTGGGAACCGATCTCCGCAGTCCTGCCCGATGCCTATGCACTGAAACGTGTCACCGTCGAACAGTTCGCCGCGGCCACTCTCCCCGCTCTGCCACGACCACCCGCAGGACAACCCTCCGACCGAATCGACCACATCGCCGCACGCATCCACGAACTCGAACAACAACACGATTCAATCCTGCTCGTCTGCAGCCTGCTTGACTGGCCGTGGATCCGCGAGTCGTACCGATCCGGAGGCCGCCTCGTCGAACCGGCCGACGTCCAGCAGACTCAGACTCTCGCCGTCGATCCCCGCACACTGACCTTCCTGCTCGGAGAACTCCCCTTCATCACCGGGCTCTACGAAACCGCTCGAGCACGCCTCGATGACGACCAGAACCTCTCGGTCGATGGACTCAAGGAACTGCTCCTGGAAACCCGCGACCGCTACGAAGCCGAATGGAAATCGCGAGCCAGGCGGATTACACCTCAACTGCTCTCCGCCTACTTTCGCTACGTCCGAAACCTTTCGCTCATCGAACGACGATTGACGCCAGACCTCTACACCCTGGTCACCGCTGCCAAACAGGTGGCGGGAGACGAGTTTGCCATCACGCTGGCCGAGACCGCTCGCGACTACCCCTACGCACAGCCCCTGCCGCTGGACGAAATCCGCATGGGTATCGGGAAGGGACAACTGCCCGATAGCGACCCGGTCGAACTGGCCAGCCGACTGCCGGGGCCGCCCCTGGGTTGGCGGACCGTCGAGCTGAAACCGCGACCACCCGAATGGCAACAGGACCAGTGGCAAACGCAATGGGACCCGCACCGGCAATGCAGCTGGCCACCCGAAGACAACGCCATCGAACGCTTTCGAACACACGTCAAGGACTCGGCACTGTCACTGCTCGGGACCGACCTCGCTCGCACCGAAAAATTCACGACCAGTTTTCGAGACGGCCTGGATATTCGCGAAACTCTCAGGAACTGGCACACCGGCGACCTGTTCGTCAAAGTGCTGCCGCCGAGCCGAGGCAGCCTGGATTGTGTCCTGATGTTCTTCGACTCGCCCGCCGATCCTCGCGACTACCCATGGCGAATCACCTGGATGGCCGAGCATCACGACGAATCGACCCTGGCACTGTTCGCGACCGACTTCGGGTCCGAGATGGCCGGGCCGGGGATCGGATTGGCCCACTACGGCGGAGCGATGTTCCTGTTCCCGCCACGGCCGATCCCCGAGGTCTGGGCCGACCCGCGATTCGATTGGGCCGATACCCTCGAAGAACGACTGCTCGCCGCCGCATGCCACTACAGCCGGGAACAACACATCGCCGTGCTCAGCAGTTCACCACCAGGGGCCGCCTGGCGACGTATCGCCAAACAACACCACCGCAAACTGGTTCACGTCCCGCTCGGCCGCTTCAGCCAGGACACCGTCGACCGACTGAGACAAGTTCACGTGCTCAACGGACAAGAAGTCCGCAGCTACGCCGCTCACTTCATTCGCAAGGCGTAGCCGACGGCAGACGCCGCAACATCAACAGGCGGAATTCCATCGCCTGCGATCCGGGAATCCCTGTCGCCCGCAACACCAGGTCGCCCCGGCCCCGAGACAACTCGATCACTCCCATCCGCAGCGGCTGGAAGTCCTTGACGTACGACTCCTGCCGCGGCACCCGGTCGTGTTCACCGCCCCGAATGGGCACCTCGTGCGGCCGGCTGATCGTCGCCGTCAACCGCGTCTCGCCCCGGCTCAACTCGATCGTGGCTCCCACGTCCGCCTTCGACACGGCGTAATGCAGGGTCACCTCGAAGCGACCGTCGGCCAGGACATCCACCGGCCAGCTGACCCGGTCATCGGTGCTCGTCCAGTTGGTGAAGTACGAGCAGTTGGGGAAGCGATTGGACCGGGTGATCGTCCCCGCCGGCCGACCGTCCCGAGCGGGCAACTGTGTCCACTCGGACCCCGGATGCCCCAGCGTAAACGGGCGGAGCCGCTTCGAATCGAGCTCGCCGAGCACTTCACGTTTCCACTTCGCGACGTCCGCCCGCAATCGACCGGCCAGTTGCGGGTGGGCCCCGCTGATGTCGCGGCGCTGGCCCGGATCGGCCTGCATGTCGTAGAGCCGCCCCTGGTGATCGAGCCGGTGGGCCTGGGTACGCACGCTGACCCGCCCGCGCCAGTGTGAGAAGATCGAGCGGTCCGCCCAGGCTGTCTTTGTCGGGGCCGGGCTGCCCAGCAACAGCGGCTTCAGGCTGCGACCGTCCAGTGGTTGGCCGGGTTGGCCGGACACGGGGAACCCCGAACAGTCGGCGAGTGTCGGCAGCAGGTCGATCGCCCCGGCGATTCGATCGACAACCAACCCGCCGGGGATCCGCCGCGGCCATCGCACCAGCAGCGGCGAACGGACACCACCCTCATCGGTCGACCCCTTGCGACCCCGCATGTCGCCGTTCCAACGCACGCCGTTGGGACCGTTATCATGAAAATAGGCCACGATCGTGTCGTCAGAGAGCTTGAGGCGATCGAGAGTGGACAGCAGCCGGCCGACATTCCAGTCGATGTTCTCGCACATCGCCAACGCACAACGGATGTGTCCGATGTTCTCTCGCTGGCGTCGCTGCAACCCCGGCTGCTTCACGTCACGATGGTGCATCAACAGCGTCTTCTCGCGAAACACCTGCCACCACCGATCGGGAACCTGCATCGGTGAATGCGGCGTGTTGAAGGGCAGGTAGACAAGGAACGGCTTGCTGTCGCGATCGGCCTGCTCGATGACCTGGATCGCCCGGTCGGTGAAGTCGTCGATACAGAAGCCGTTGCCGCGGACCAGCCGCCCGTTGTGCTCCAGCGGCGGGCTGAAGTAGTTGCCCCAGTGACCCGAACAGAACCCGTAGAACTCGGCGAAGCCCCGGCTGTTGGGGTGGTAGGGCGGCTGCATCCCGTTGTGCCACTTACCGAAGGCCGCGGTGACGTAGCCGGCCCGGGCAAACACGTCGCCGATGGTCCGTTCGTCCAGGTCCAACCGCTCGCCACCGGCCGACGTGCTGTAGACGCCGCCGCGAGGATGATAGCGGCCGGTCAAGAACTCGGCCCGGGTCGGCGAACAGACCGGGCAGACATAGAAGCGGCTGAAGCGGGCGCCGTCACGGGACAGCGAGTCGATGTGCGGGGTGCTGAGGTTGCGGTTGCCGTTGAGGCTGAGGTCACCCCAGCCCTGGTCGTCGGTCAGGATGACCAGGACGTTGGGACGAGTCGCTGCGGGAAGAACGGCCGGCAACAACACCAGGGCGGTGGCCAGCAGCATTCGCCTCACTTCTTCGCCTTCTTCCCGGTCAACTCCCCAAACACGTACTCGATGTTCTCCTCACGCGTCTTCACATCCACGCCCGTCCACTCCTTGTACCACGGCAGATCGATCGCGGCCTTGATCTCCTCGAGTGTCTTGCCGTCGTCGATGAACTTCTGGATGGCCTGCCGCAACTCGACGAAGTAACGTTTCTGAGTGGCAACTAAAGACTTGCTCGATGTCTCGCCATGACCCGGTGCAATCGTGCGGATCGGCAGCTTGGCCAACTCGGTCAACACACCAATCCAACTCTCGGTGTTGCTGTCACCGGTGTAATTGAACGCACCGTTCACACAGCAATCGCCGGTGAAGGCAATCCGCTGCTTCGGCAACCAGGCAATCGCGTCGCCGGCCGTGTGAGCATGCCCGAACGTGATCAACTCGACTCGCATCGTCCCGTCGTCGATCACCAGCTTCCGAGGAAAATACAACGACGGCTTGTCGTAACTCAACGAACCGTACTCGGCCACCTTTTCCTTCCGAGACTTCTCGAAACCCTGGATGCCCTTCGTGTCAAACAATGCTCGGCTGGCTTCCGATGCAATCGCCACGGCTCCCTGCTTGGTGTACTTCGCGTTCCCGTCCGCATGATCGCCGTGGTAATGAGTGTCAAAGACATAACGAATCGGCTTGTCCGTCGTCTTGCGGATCAGCTTGATCACCTCGTCAGCCTGGTTCGGAAAGTTCGCGTCGATCACCAACACGAAGTCCCGAAACACGACCCAGCCCTGGTTACATCCGATGAACTCGGGCTTGTTCCGAGCCTTGCGGAAGAAGACGCCCGGGGACAACTCGGTGACGGTCGTCTCGGTCGGAATGAACCAACCCGAAGCCCAGCCCGACAGGCCCAGCAACACGCTGACCGAAAGCAACCCAATTGCCAATCGCCTGCCAACCGCCATACTGCGCCGACCGTGTGGGCCCGATTCGCTGATCATCGTCACGTCCTCGTCATTACCGTTCTGGTCCCTGACCGGGTCGCCTGCAAACGTCTCCGCCCGCGACGAAGCATCATCACGCCCACACATCACCCTCGTCAAGCAACTCGCCCGCACCCCCGGATTCCTTAATCCCAGCTGCCTCCCCCTCATCCCCCTCGTCTTCATCGTCCTCGTCCCCATCATCACCCCAGATGCGGCGCAATTCCTGCAGCTTCACCTCTTCACCCAGCTGCTCGTAACAGCCGGCCAGTACCGAGTAGGCCGGCGAGTAATTGACACAGTCGCTGAAGGCCAATTCCAGTGAATCGGCGGCTCGCTCGATCTCGTGTTGCTCGAGCAACGCGAGGGCCAGGTTGTACTTCACGCCCGCAGCAAACGGCACCTGCTCCAGCACCTTCTGATAACCAGCCAACGCACCCAGCATGTCGCCCTTGCGTGCCCTCAGATTCGCCGCGTCCAAATCGGCCACCACGCTGCCGGTGATCTTGCCTCCGTAACAACGGAACAACTGCACAATCGCTACCGGTACACCGATCAAAAACGGCAGATTGCCCAGCAGCATCTTCCACGCCTCGCCTCGCATGCAGGCCGGGCAGCGATGAGTCACCCGGGAACTGTAACCCCAGACTACAACCAGGAAGTAGAAATAGAAGATCGTAAAACGCTTGGGATTCGAGAACATCCCGCACTCCTCGCACAACCCAAACTCGTGCTCGTTGGGCATTCCACCCCCACCCTTGGTCGTCAGCGAGTCGCAGAAGTGGCAGTAGACTTGAGGCGTATCGGGCATGTCCGATACGTCGAGCGTGGCGCTGCAGTGCGAACAGACAGCCGTCCGAAACGCTCCACCACGATCTTCCTCGACCATCTTCTCTCGAGTCATCTCGGCCCAAGTCGCACTGCGGACCACATCAACAGCCTGCTTCAGATCCTTGACCGAAACCTTGTAGATGCGGAACGCCGCACTGTCGGTCATGCCGTCCGAAAGAAACGCCACCACCAGACGCTCTTCGTAAGCCTCCAGGGAAAGGATGTTCGCAACCGGCAACTCGACGTCATCCAGCACTAATGTCTCGCCGTCGAACGAACCCCGCTTGCTCGAAAAGAACCCCGTTTCGTTGCCGCTGTCATCCAGCCAGCGAAACTTGAACGAGATCGGAAGCTCTATCATCACTCCGCCTGCTGCTGCAAATGACAGTTCAAGAATTCAGGAAAACGAAGTCGGCATCGGCGCCGGCGTGTCATTCGATCGACTGAGTCCGACCGGTGGCCTGAGCCTGATAGAGACCGTATACGCTCTGCAACGCCCGCAGGCTGTCCTGCGACGAAATCGGCGGTGCGGACAGTCCGGCAGCAGCCCGAACGGCCGCTTGGACAAATGGAGTGTACCCACGAGGCTCGGGCGAACCCTCCCAGTGCTGCACGCCCGACTTCGCACCCGGCTTCCAACTCTGCCACGTCAATCCCTTACCCGCCACGCCTTCCAGCTGCAGCCAGCCCCGGGAGCCCCAGATCTTGATATGAGTGTGATAGCCGCGGTCGAGGTAATAGCCCGAGGTGAGTGTGCCGAGTGTGCCGTTGGCGTACTGGAAGACGACCGCAGCCGAATCTTCGACGTCAATCGGCTGGCCTCCCACGTTGGCGGTGAAGCCGGTGACACGCGTCGCATACGTCCCGGCCAGGTAAGTCGCCAGGTCCAACCAGTGGATCCCCAGCCACGCCAGGTGACCGCCTCCGGCACGAGCCTTCCGAGCATACCATCGCTTGTGATACGCCGGACTCTTCAACCGTGTCTGGTCGGCGATGATGTGCAACTCGACACCGTACATCTTGCCGATCTCGCCGTCGGCAATCAGTTTCCGAGCCGCCTGCACCTCGGGATTCGTGCGGTTGGCCAGTGCCAGCATCAAGTGCAGGTGCTTCGAATCGGCCAGCCGGACCAGCTCGGCAAAATCCTCGGCCTTCACACACGCCGGCTTCTCGGCAAACACATGGCAGCCAGCCTCCAAAGCCTGGCGGATCACCGCCGGAGCCGCCTGGGATTCCACAGACACCAGTGCCAACGCCGGCTTCTCGGTCGCCAACAACTCGGCATGACTCCGGTACACCGCACCCAGCTTCGCACCCAACCCCCGCTTCGCAGCGGCAGACGCCTGCCCACTGGGATCGCCCAACACGACCCGTTTCGCCTCGACACTCGACGACAACGCCGGGAAGTAGGCCCCCAGGTGGGCACCCGTTTCGTTGGTCAGAACCGCTGCAGTGATGGTCTTGGACATGATGCGGCTCGCTAAACAACAGAAGCAGGATCAGAGCCAGAATACCGGACGCCGCGGGCGATTCAACGGGACCACACCTGTCGTACCGCTGCATTCACTCAAGATTCGTATGCCGCAAGAACATCGACTCGGAACTCTCGCCCCGCCGCTGCATCAACTCCAGCACCACCGCGTCGAGTACCACCAGTAGACTCTGCTCGAACAGCGAACCCATCGGCTGGATCGATTCCGATTCGGACGGTCCATCGAGTTTCGGAGTCGGAGCCGGTATGTGCAGTTCGACGTCGGCCAATTCGCCGATCGGCGAACCGCCGCGGATCGTCACCAACGCCACCCGACCACCCGCCTCGACCGCACGCCCTGCCAAGGTGACCAGCGAACCGGTCGAACCGGATCCCGAACCGACGAGTAACAGGTCACCAGCACCAATCGCACCCGTCGTCGTCTCGCCCACAACTTCGGTCGCGATTCCCAGGTGCATCAACCGGATCGCGAACGCTTCGAGTGATCTTCGCGACCGGCCGGCTCCGGATACGAACACCGTTTTCGCCCCATCGATCACATCGACCAGCAACCCGGCCTGCTGGTCGTCCAGCCGATCGACACTCGCCCCGATTTCTTCGGCGATCCTGGCCGCCGTCTTCCGGACAGTCACCGCACCCGCTCCCCCATCAACAGCTCACGCATTTCCACGGCCGCTTCGCGAGGCCGACTGTGGTCGGCCAGGTAACTGCCAACGATGACCACCTCCGGTGCCAACTCGCGGACCGCCGCCAACGTATCGGGACCGATGCCTCCGGCCACCGCCGACCGTTCGGGTGGAGTGACTTCGAGTAGCTGTGAGAGTTCTTCGAGCGGATTGGCGCCGGCTTCCTGGCGATCAAACGCCGTATGGACACAAATCACGTCCGCACCCAGCCTCAGCAACTCGGCCGCTCGATTCGGGATGTCGCTGCAGCCAATCAGGTCGACCAGCACCCGGCCTCCCGCATCACCGGCAGCAGAAATCACGCCACGCACCGTGGCATCGGCCGCCACGCCCAAGACACTGACCCAGTCGGCACCGGCACGGTAGGCGAGCGACGCCTCGAGTCGCCCGGCATCCATCACCTTCAAGTCCGCCAACACCTCGACACCCGGACACGCCTCCCGGATCCGTCGCACCGATTCCATGCCGTGCTCGATCACCAGCGGTGTCCCCACCTCGATGATCTCCACCAGGTCGATCAACTCGCGGCCACGTGCCACTGCTACGTCGAGATCGGGGTCGTCGAGTGCCAACTGCAAACGGGTCATCGTAGTCGTACCGGGGTGGTGCAAGCTGCGTGTGTTGGAGCCGGTTATTCTGGACCACAGCTCGCAGCAAAGTAAAGCACATGTCATCCCAAGCTTGTCGAGATATCTCAACCGTTGAATTGATCGACACCTCAAGATTCCACGCTATGCTCAAACTCCCATGTCCGGCTCGTGCTGCGACCACCCTCGGTTCCGGGACACTCAAACACATGTCGCGGCTGTTTTCCAAGGAACGGATTGTCGCCGGTCCCGGCTTCAACCGCTGGCTGGTGCCACCCGCCTCGATCGCCATCCACCTCTGCATCGGCTCGGTCTACGCCTGGAGCATCTTCAACTCGCCGCTGGAGCGTGTTCGTGGCGTGGTCGATCCCGCCGCGGACGACTGGTCACTGGCGAGCGTGGTCTGGATCTTCACCGTCGCCATCGTCTTCCTGGGCCTCTCGGCCGCGGTGGCCGGCAAGTGGCTCGAGCGAGTCGGTCCGCGCGTGGTGGGCACGGTGGCGGCGATGTGCTGGGGCGGAGGATTCCTGGTCGGTGCCGTTGGGATCTGGACCCACCAGCTGTGGCTGGTGTACGTCG
>Ga0114996_10001326_pt1 | contig 33357 bp, 33 predicted proteins | sample ArcticOcean_MG_C_4_FD_87039 | JGI IMG/M metagenome (GOLD analysis project Ga0114996, IMG submission 87039) | Marine microbial communities from western Arctic Ocean - ArcticOcean_MG_CB4_134 | ecosystem: Environmental > Aquatic > Marine > Oceanic | place: Arctic Ocean: Canada Basin | collected... | reverse complement strand
CTTTTAAGATGTGGGCGCTACAGGACTCGAACCTGTGACCCCCTCCTTGTAAGAAATAAACGGGGCCTTGAATACATAGGCTTTGCGGTACCTATCCCAGTGTTTATGCGGTTTAGAGTTCCGGTTGTTATTGGTTGTTTTGTGTTGTTACGCAGTGGCTGGTGCCCCAGAGGTGCCCCTGGGAGCTGATCCAGTCGAGTAACGCTTCGAACGTCGAGCTGGTGGTGTGCCGCCACTCCCCGACCTACTTTTGCTGTCCATTGACGCGGCTTCGTGTCGCCGCTACCTAGAGATCCGGACGACATCTCGTGCACCATCCACCTCGAGGTAGGTAATCGTGACTTCGGCATATGTCACCGATTGGCCTGCTGTCAGAATCGGGTCGGCCTGAGGGCTGATGAACTCGGCGAACCTTTCCTTTGCCAAGGACTGTCCTTCACCAGTTCGATCATTGTCCTTTGTCGTCTCCACGAGATAGACCACCACGCCTGAACCACCGGTTGAGACTGTGTAGCCCTCGGGCCGACGAGACTCAACCACGATCACCATCGTCTCCGATAGACGGATCATGGCGGCGCTGTAGCCCGAGGGAGCTAGTTCTAGCGGAGTTAAATGAACATCGGTTGCGTCTAAGTTCGCGGAAACAACGCAGTAGACCGCCGATTCGGGTAGCCATCCGAGTAGCCATTGGTCCCAAGCGGAAAGTACTAGGGAATCTCCAGATTGGTTATTCATCATGTGGAGGCTGTTCGCCACATGGTCGATGCCTTGCACATTGACTGGAGCGTGACCTGCAAGCCCAAAACTGTGTGCAATCTCGTGAACCCAAACGGACCAGAGTTGTCTCGGAACCCCATCCCATGAAGTCTCATAGAAATACCGCCCGGCACCAAAGAATTTAGACACTCGACCTTCATTAGAAAACACTCGTGCGTGGAGGTGCGCAAAATCAATGGCGATGTCTTTAATCGTGTCCGGTAGCAGGAAGTAGACAAACTGGTTGTCTGTAAAGTCGACCGACGGGTCGGCAGCAGCAACCCCATCTGCCGCGAGTTCCCAAGCCCTATCTATATAGTCCGGACTCTGCTTGACGATCTGGTAATCGGAAGAAGAACGAGGCATTCTGAACCATTGTCTTGGAAATACCCAGTTAACGGTCAAAGCAGACCGAGAATGAAAATCGACCCACTCGTTGTAAAGGTCGATCTGTTCTTGAGCAGAGTCGAATTGGTCAGACGATCCCTCAGCATCATCGAAGTCGATTGGGACGAGAAAAACGCTAATACTCCCGGTGCTTGGAGTGTCCACCGGACCCAGTGGGAACCCAACCGAATAGGGCTGCAGTTGGCTTTGCCGAGCATCGTAGATACGGCACTCATTCGGATCCGCACCCGTCGCAGTCGGTAAACGCAGGATGGTCGTCGTGGGTGCAGCAGTCGTCGCAGGTGCCACAGGTGCCACAGTCGTCACAGGTGCCACAGTCGTCGCAGGTGCCGCAGTCGTCGCAGATGCCGCAGTCGTCGCAGATGCCGCAGTCGTCGCAGATGCCGCAGTCGTCGCGGCAGTATTTCGTTGCTCTGACACTTCTAATTCAGGGGAGCTTGATCCGCCACAGGCAGATCCAAGCAGCACCAGAATCAATAAAGCGTTCCTGACCGGCATCCTCAAAGTCTGCCATCCCTCATCGAGGCGAGCAATCAGGTAGGCACGAACCTAGTTTTACTAAGTCGGTGTGGGCGCTACAGGACTCGAACCTGTGACCCCCTCCTTGTAAGGGAGGTGCTCTAGCCAACTGAGCTAAGCGCCCGACTGCGAAGAGACTAACGGTCGAGTGCTTGGACTACACCGAGTTGTTCCAACAGTTGTGGTGTTGAGGCTGCTGCTGGACCTAACCGACGCTTGTGGTCTAGGTGAACCAACTCGCGGCCTTCTAGTTCTCCAACGACTGCCCCAGCCTCACGACAGATCAGTAAACCTGCGACGTAGTCCCATACTCCGTGATGGGCTAACGGGTCGAGGTAGCCATCGAGTCGACCAGCGGCAACGGAACACAAATCCAGTGCTGCTGCACCAAACGCGCGGAACTGGCGCGCAGCGATCGGGTTGGGAGGGTTCCCGGCTATTCCGATGATTGCTTCGCCGAGTTGTGTGCACTGCGTCGGCTGAATCTCTTCACCATCGAGGAACGCTCCTTGGTCTCTGACAGCGTGGAACAGTTCACCGTTGGCAAGGTTCAGAACTAAACCGGCGAGGGGGCCTTGGTCGTCAACAACACACAAACTTGTGCAGTAGTGAGGTATCCGTCGAGATGCGTTCGTAGAGCCATCCACAGGGTCAATGATGACCACTTCGCTTGTTTCGCCCTGAACAAGACCTGATTCTTCACTCAACACCGTTACCTTCGCTGCGGTTAACACAGCTAGAGCAGCAGAATCCGCGACTTGGTCAAGCGCATATTGGTCAGGTCGATCTCCGCCTTGTGGCCACCGCTGAAACGTTTTAAGCGATGTCTCAACTGCCTTAGCGGTTTGTTCGAGAAGTTCGAGCCAGCGTTCTGACGTCACGGACATGACCGTACCCGCTGAACTCATCAAGATCTGCAGCCGCGAACTAGCCTTCACATCGCGGAAAGGTGGTCTATGGCTGCGATCGATATGTCTGGGTATGTTGCCGATCTAAAAGATCACGCAGCTGAACACGGTTTCCATATCCACGACGAGCGACATTTTGTCGAAACATACAGTCTTCGACAAGCTTGGGAAGTTGACCTTCACCCCGAAGAAGCTTGCGGCGGACCTCTTGACCTTCATCTGACTTTGGAAGCGGACCCAAGAACAATGTTGGCCCTCGAAGATGTGCTTCTAGCTGGAGCCGAGGGTGAACTACCTCCGGACGAGTTTTGGGCGCAACTCACTTTCACATGGGCGCTTCCACCTTTAGACAACAAACCCGATTTGCTGATCCTCGCGACCGATCTGGCGGGTCTCGGCGGCCAAACTCTCCCTATCGAAGTATCAGCTATCGATTCTTTTCCGTCGGTCACTGATGCCGCGCAACGGACCTTAACGATCATCGCCAGATTCGACCTTTCCCTGCGAGCTCTACTCAACGGAGAAGACGGGATGTGTGTCGTTTTGGACCGATGCAATGAGATTTGTCGGGACTTACTTGTGCGTGCCGATACTTGGTACGACTAACGCCAAACTCGATCAGTTTCGAGAAACCCGATCCAATTCATGACAGGAAATCGCTCTCCTTGAATAGCGATGCGGGATCGCAGTGCCTACGCTCAGAGCGGGCCGGTAGCTCAGTGGTTAGAGCAGGCGACTCATAATCGCTCGGTCGCGGGTTCGATCCCCGCTCGGCCCACCATCCGTTTACTCGTATCCGTTGGTAACCTCGCCACTGCCTTCCGGGGTAGCTCAGTTGGCAGAGCAGCGGACTGTTAATCCGCTTGTCGTGGGTTCGAGCCCCACCCCCGGAGCCATTTCTTTTTCTCGTCGTGCTTCTGGAACTAATCCGTCGCTTCGTCGACTGCGTTGACTGTCTCTTGGCTTCTTAACCAGCCCACGACAGCTTCGACAGCTGCGGTTCGTGTGTCGTCGCTGTGCATTTCTTCTTGCCGCTGAGCCAACCACTGGACCATGGGTTGATGTTCCCGTAGTTGTTCTATCTCAGTGACGTCGTAACGCAGTTCCATATTCCAACGGTGAATCACAGCATCAAGCGCTCGTGAAACAAGTTCGATTGGGTCGGCATCAACTTCTTCGACAAGGGCTCGACCTACCAACGCGGTCACAGCAGTTGAGGTGTTTGCGATCTGATCTCGCCACCCATCGGTCGTAACTAGATGGTAAGCGTCGACGGCTAATTGATCGCTGAACATGGACGGCAGCGCTAACGGCGCAACGATTTCAGAATGGTGGACTAGAGCCCGGAGAAGGTTCATTTCCGCTTGTGGGACTGCCTGTTGTTGACTCGCGTCACTCAGCACAGACTCATCGGACGCAGGTTCGGTTGATGAGACGGGTTGACGGCGGGTCGGTGGGGGTTTCACGACGAGACGCCGCATTTGTTCGATATCGACCCGCACTTTTTGGGCGACGTCGACCAGGTACTGGTCGCGTACTACCTCGTTGGGATGTTCAGCAATGATTGCACCGGTGTTTGCCGCGGCTCGTGCTCTACCTTCAACATGACCCAAATCAGACTTGTCGAGGACTCGGCTAATTCGATAGCTCAGGAACGGCTCAGCGGCCGCAACGGCGTCGGTGAGAGCAGCCGGGTCCTCCTCGGCAAGCTGACCGGGATCCGCGCCTTCGGGCATGGCGGCTACGAAAACTTCGGCGTTGTGTCGGTCTTCCCATGCATAGAACCGGTCGGCTGCTGCTTTCCCGGCCCCATCTGCGTCAAATGCGATCACGATTCGTTTCGCGAACCTAGTCATCAACTTCACGTGGTCATCGGTGAGCGCAGTTCCACATGTCGCCACGGCGTGAGGTATCCCCGCTCGAAAACATCCAACAACATCGGTGTAGCCCTCACAAACAACAATTTCGTCGGCTTCAACGATGTGTTTTTTTGCCATGTGGAGCCCATATAGGACTTTGCTTTTGTCATACAGCCGCGTCTGTGGCGTGTTCTTGTATTTCGGTTGTTGTCCGTCAGGCAACATACGTCCACCGAACCCGACGACCGCTCCGTTGGTGTCGCACACAGGGAACATGACACGGTCCCTAAAGAAGTCGATCGCTCCTCCGCGTTGCCCTGGTCGACCTAACCCAGCGGCTTCGAGTTTCGTCGCGGGAACACCAAGGTGCGACGCGAGAGAGTCCCAGGCGTCTGGGGCGTAGCCGATACGGAATTGTTCCACCGTTTCAGAGTCAAAACCGCGACCTCGTAAATATGAACGCACCTTGCCAGCCGAGCTTCCCGAACGCAAAGTTTGATGGTAGAAGTCCGCGGCTTTTTCGAGCAGTTCAGTGAGTTCTTGTCGTTCTTTGCGTGCCGTTCCGTCTGAAGTGTCGGTGTATCGGATTGCGATTCCGAGCCGGTTCGCTAACCATTCCACGGCACCAACAAAATCAAGGTGCTCCACTTCGCGCACGAAAGTGATCGCGTCACCGGTTTTTTGACATCCGAAACAGTAAAAAAATCCTTCTTCCGCGTTGACTGAAAACGATGGCGTTTTTTCGGTGTGGAATGGGCACAGGCCACTCCACCTCTGTCCGACCTTACGTAAAGCGACATACTGCGACACAACACCAGCGAGATCGGTGTCGATCTTGACTCGTTGAAGGTCTTCGTCGTGAATTCCCATCGCGCTTTGACGCTAGTACCTGTCAGGGGCGACTCAACGCTCAGCGGTCACCGCGTGCATTAATCGCAATATGTGCGGCCGCTAATCGTGCGATCGGAACTCGGGGCGGTGAACAAGACACATAGTCGACGCCTGCCGCGGCTAGGAGCTCGATGCTGGCTGGGTCGCCTCCGTGTTCGCCGCAAACCCCAATGGGAAGGTCGGGTTTGGTACTTCGGCCTCGTTCGACGCCTAAACGAACGAGTTCTATTACTGCGTTCGCGTCGACGTGTTGGAATGGGTTGGCTTCAAGTAATTCTTTTTCGAGGTACAGGTCCATAATTCGGTTCTCGATGTCGTCCCGACTGAATCCGAAAGTGAGTTGAGTGAGGTCGTTCGTTCCGAAGCTAAAAAAATCTGCGTGGTGTGCCAGTTCATCTGCGACCAGCGCTGCTCTGGGCGTTTCGACCATTGTCCCGATCTTGACTGACGCGACCTCGGGGTGGTGTTGAAGCACTGCTTCGATCCATTTGCGGGCACCCGCTAGTTCGTTGCCACTCACGGTCAAAGGGATCATGATTTCTACTATCGGGTTCCCACCGGCAGCGATTCGGTCGGTAACCGCGTCAAGAAGCGCTTCGACTTGCATCTCGTAGAGACCGGGCTTAACCCAGGCGAGTCGCACACCTCGCGTTCCGATCATGGGGTTGCGTTCACGCCATTTTCGGGCAGCTTGCAGCATTGCTATGCCATCGGCATCAAGTTCGTTACGGGCGTTAGCTTCGACGAGTTCTTCGAGTTCTGGCAAAAATTCGTGTAGGGGTGGGTCGAGGAGACGGACAGTGACAGGTAATCCGTCCATCTCTGCCAGAAGGTCACCGAAATCGTTGCGTTGTGCTTTTCTGAGTTCTTTGAGAGCTTTTTCCTCGACGTCGGGGCTTTGGGCAAGGATCATGCTTTGTATGATCGGCAGCCGTTCTTCGGTAAGGAACATGTGCTCTGTTCGGCACAAACCGATGCCTTCGGCTCCGTTTGCTCGCGCGACTCGCGCATCTGCGCCGGTATCGGCATTTGCTCGGATAGCTATTTCTCGTGATTCGTCGGCCCATGACAACAACGTTGCGATTTCGGGAATGTCTTCGGCTTGGCGGGATTCGACGGCCCCACGCATAACGTGACCCGATCTACCGTCAATCGAAATGATTTCGCCGACTTCGATGCGTTCACCGTTGACCAAAATATGGTCGGCATGTATTTCGATGCCTTTGGCTCCGCAGACAGCTGGCTTCCCCCAGCCTCTGGCAACCACTGCGGCGTGGCTCGCTAGCCCTCCCCTTGTGGTGAGGATTCCTACAGCGACACCCATGCCGTGGACGTCGGCTGGCGATGTTTCTTCTCGAACGAGAATCACATCGTCGGTCGCCATCATCGCGTCGTCTGCGTTGAGAACAATGCTCCCCACTGCTGCTCCCGGGGATGCACCCAGTCCCGTGGTGAGAACATTTTGGTTTGGTCCTTCGAAGCTGTCGTGGAGGACTTGTTCTAGTTGATCGGTGGAGATTCGCATGAGCGCATCATCATGAGAGATGGTGGCGTTGGGGCCCACAGCGAGCGCTACGGCTTGCCTGATCGCAGTGGCTGCATCGCTTGATGATTCAGGTGGGCTCATTGATCGGGAATTAACACCGATGCTCGTATTTCTCCAAGTTCGCGTTCTAGTTTCCGCCAACTTTCGCAGTAGTCGTCGCTGATGTAAATCTGTCCATATACGGAACTTGCTGCGACAACACCGGGAAGTTCTTCGTGGGTAGCGAGCCAATACATGGTGGCTTTGGGGTTGTCAGGCAGTTGGGCGCGTTGAAAGGATGCTCCTCCGTCGCGGCTCACTTCTATCGCTCCGATGCGGCCGGGAATGAAGTCGCCGACGCACACAATGACGGTGTCATCTTCCCAGGGAGCGCGTACGCATCGCGAGTATGCGAACTCAAGCTTCGACCCTTCGAAGGGTTCGAATTCGTGCCAGTCCCAGGTGTCGCCTTCGTCTTGGCTTCGACCGAGACCGAAGGGCGAAGTGACAAGCAACTCGGTGCCGTCGCTGCAGCTTCGAAGAGCGAACCCGTGAACGTCGTTATAGAACTCTGATGGGCCAAGGGACCCAAATGATTCCCATGTGACGCCTCGGTCGCGGCTTCGGTGCAGTCCGTCAATTTCGACTGAGGCATAGACGGTGCCGGAATCGTTGGGGTCAACTAAGACGTTGGTCGTTCGGGGAACACCGATTGCGCATCGGTCGCTGATGGTCGTTGTCATCTCCGCAAATGAAGCTCCCCCGTCATCAGATACGAATACGCCGGGCCGAGTACCCGCGTACATTCGTTTGGGGTCATGCGGGTCAAACGACAGCGACCATATTGGTCGGTCTGCCAAAGGTGCTGCGTGTTCCCAACGGCTACCTCCATCAAAGGATGCATAGATTCCGTCGCCATCAACCGACGCGACTACATGTTGGGAATCTTGTGGGTCTACCGCTAGTGCGCGGACGTTGGATTCGGGGTCCATTGGGCCCTGAATTTGTCTCCACTTTTCACCGCCGTTGTAGCCGACCCATAGGCCGCCTCCGACTGTGCCTAGTGCGATGGTGTAACTCATCGTTGCTCCCCTCGCTCACAGGCTAGTTCTCTCGACGAAATGTTTACAGGGCGAGCTGTTCGTTGAGATACGCCACGAGATTGTCAACTGGGATTCGTTGCTGTTCCATGGAATCGCGTTCGCGGACGGTGACAGCGTTGTCTTCTAGGGTGTCGAAATCGATAGTGACGCAATAGGGCGTACCAATTTCGTCTTGGCGGCGGTATCGCTTCCCTATCGCTTGGGTGATGTCGTAGTCACACATGAAGTGTGGTTGCAGTGAATGCAGCACTTCTTCTGCTTTAGGTAGGAGCGTGTCTTTTTTGGAGAGCGGCAAAACTGCGACTTTGTAAGGGGCTAGTTGCGGATGGAGTCGGAGCACCGTTCGGGTGTCGTCGTTGACTTGCTCTTCGTCATAGGCGGCCATCAGAAAAGCCATCATTGATCGGGTTGCGCCAGCAGCTGGTTCGATGCAGTGCGGCACGTACCTTTCGCCAGTTCCCTGGTCAAAATATTCTAATTTTTGACCGGAATGTTGTGCGTGTTGAGTGAGGTCGAAGTCTCCACGATTCGCGATGCCTTCTAGTTCGCCCCACCCCCAGGGGAACAAAAACTCGATGTCGCTGGTCCCCGAGGAGTAGTGGCTGAGTTCGTCGTCGTCGTGAGCTCGGAGTCGAAGTTGGTCCGCTGGAATTCCTAGATTCAGGTACCACTGGTATCGCTCGTTCATCCAGTACTCGTACCAACTGTCTGCCTCGGCTGGTGGCACAAAAAATTCAAGTTCCATTTGTTCGAACTCGCGTGTTCGGAAAACAAAATTTCCGGGAGTGATCTCGTTTCGAAACGATTTGCCGATTTGGGCGATACCAAAGGGCGGCTTCTTGCGGCTGGTTTCTAGAATGTTTTTGAAGTTGATGAACGTCCCTTGAGCTGTTTCAGGTCGCAGGTACACGTCAGCGCCGGCGCCTTCTACAGGACCTGCTTGGCTCTTGAACATGAGGTTAAACGCGCGGGCTTCGGTGAATGTCCCCGACTCTCCACAAGACGGGCAGGTGTCGGCGTCTTCGAGTTGGTCTTGCCGGTGGCGGGTTTTGCATGACGTGCAATCCACGAGCGGGTCACTGAAGTTGTCAAGATGACCCGATGCCTCCCATACTTTTGGTGGGCTGAGAATGGCGGCATCTAGGCCAACTACGTCGCTGCGCAGTTGGACCATGGATCGCCACCAGGCGTCTTTCACGTTTCGGAGCATCAGCACTCCAAGAGGGCCATAGTCGTAGGTGCTGCGAAACCCTCCATAAATCTCAGCGGACGGGAACACAAAGCTCCGCCGTTTACATAGATTTACGACCTGATCGAAAAGTGTGGGTTCGGTCGATGCCATGGCGCCGAGGGTACCGACCACTTGCCCTTCCTCACCAAGTAATTCTTTGACTATGTTTGCTTTACGGACGAGTCGAGCTCGTTGGCGCTCATGGGGGCAACATGCGATTAGAAGACAAAGTAGCGGTCGTTACTGGCGGCGGTAATGGTTTAGGTAGGGCCACGGCCCGGCGTTTTGCTTCTGAAGGAGCTCGAGTGGTGGTCGCTGATCTCATTGACGACTTGGGGGAAGAAACTTCACAGATGATCACCGATGCGGGCGGCACTGCATCTTTTATTCATTGCGACGCTGTGAGTATCAGCGACAATCACCAAATGGCTGCTCACGCTTTAGAAACTTACGGGGCGATCGACGTGTTAGTCACTGCTGCGGGGGTAAGCCATCCGGGTTACAAGAGCGGCGACCAAGAAGCCAGCGTCAAGTGGTTCGCTAAGCGAATGGACTATGTCGAACGCCCTGCCGACGAGTTGTTAGAACTGGATTTAGAAGACTTTCGTCAGGTGATGGCAATTAATTTAGAGGGAACGCTTTTGGCAGCTCAGGCGTGTGCCGCGCCCATGGTGGAAGCTGGGAACGGCGGTTCCATAGTCACCATTGCTTCAATCGCGGCTAAACATCCCGATGCTGGACCCTTGCCCTATGTGTGTTCTAAGTCAGCGGTTTGGATGTTGACGAAGAAGTTGGCTCGCTTGTTGGCTTCCTCGGGCATCAGAGTGAACGCGATAGGTCCGGGCTACATCGATACGCACATGACAAGCATGATCGATCTCATTCCCGAAGATCTCTTGACACAGTTTTTTGCCAATATCCCGATGGGACGCAAAGGGATTCCTGATGAAATCGCTAGTACTGCGTTGTTCCTCGCCAGCGATGAGGCTTCCTATTTCACTGGTGAAATATTGCATCCAGATGGTGGGTACTTCACTGAGTAAGTGTCTCTGGCTGAGTTAGGGTGGGGTTGCCATGTTGCGAGACCGAACTGTTGCTTGTATCTGCCTACTGTTGACCGCTCTTGCCTGGTCAACACCGATCACGTTGTTCGATACCGAGTTTGAGGGCATCGACAATGATCGGATGGAGTGGTCGTGCCCACGTCCAATTCTTTCTCCTTCACCTGATGCAGTTGACCTTGACGCGCTGCGTGTCGAGTTAATTGGGAGTCCGAACGAGACGGTGAAAAGCCAGCATCCTCAATGCAGAATGCTTAATGGCACTCAGCTGGTGCTGGGACTGTTGTCTCTTGCTGGGGCGCTTTGGAAGGGACGCATTTGGTGGTTATCTACAGCGGGTGACAGAGCCGAAAAGAAGTTTGCGCGTCTCCACGCTGGGACATCGGGTAAACCCAAAGGCATGTTGAATTAGCTCAACGTCATTTCTTCGGTTTTGTTCATTGAAGCAATTCAGTGCTTCTAAGTCGTCGCTCGACATGGAATTCCCATAAGCGGTGCGTAAATGCTGAGACCTCGTCGGTGTGAGGTGATTGCTGTACCTCTAGGACTGTGGCAAGTGCACCGCCCAGAGTTGCTCGCATCACTTCGAGTGCAGCGGAAGAGATTGGGCGTCCGCGCCGGTGATCTGCACAAGTCACGCCGCCTGTGCCCGGGTCGAAATACTCAAGTGCAGTGGTTTCCCCACCTATGACGCATTCGTTGAGTTCGGGGGCTACCCCTTCATGAGCAAGGAGTTTCAACATGAAAGCTGGAACGATCAGCGCTGGGTCAGCGAGGTGAAGTGTTTCTAGACCGCCGCACAGCATCTGGTATAGCCCTTGGTCCGGTTTCCGATCTTGCGAGATTTGGTCCACTGCTTCGGCGATCGTTAAGGCTTTACCGAGACGGTCGAGGTTGTTTCTGATGTCTGGCCAGTGATCACGAGTTTCTGCTTGGGTGACAATGTCGAGATCTCCTCGCCCTCTATAGAACTGAAGGTCGAGGTGACGTAATGGTTCAAGCCGTCCTCCGAAGCGGCTGCGAGTCTTGCGGACGCCTTTGGCTACAGCTCTGACTTTTCCGTTGTTTTCAGTGATGACAGAAAGGATTCGGTCGGCTTCACCAAGTTTGTGGGTTCGTACGACGACGCCGCTGTCTCGGTAGTGCGGCATCGATCGCCCTTTTATCGATTGAGACCGCCGAAGCGGCGGTCGCGAGCTTGGTATTCAAGGATGGCGTGGTACAGGTCGTTGCGGCGAAAGTCTGGCCACAGAGTTTCTGTGAACAAAAGTTCGCTGTAGGCAACTTGCCATAGCAAAAAGTTGGATAGCCGGTGTTCTCCTGAGGTTCTGATTAAGAGATCCACGTCAGGCATTGTTGGGTCGTAGAGGTAGCGCTCCAGGGTGCCTTCATCGATGCGTTCCATTTCTATGCCATCGGCCGCCATTGTTTTGATGGCGTCAATAATTTCGGCTCGCCCTCCATAGTTAAATGCGATGGTCAATGTCATGTCGGTGTTGTGCTGAGTTAGTTCAACGGAGTCGTCCATTCGACGCAGCACACGTTTGGGTACCCGCCAATTTCTTCTTCCCGCAAATCGGATGCGGACACCCATTTCGTGCAGTTCGTGTGAACGGCGAACAAGCAACGATTCGTTGAACCCCATGAGAAACTTGACTTCTTCGGGCGGGCGTTTCCAATTTTCTGTGGAGAAAGCGAAAACGGTGAGCCATTTGATGCCGACCTCTTGAGCTCCTTCGATGGTGTCGAAAAGAGCTTCCTCGCCAGCGGCATGCCCTTCTGTTCTCGCCATATCCTGCGCTTGGGCCCAGCGTCCGTTGCCATCCATTACACATGCGACGTGTTGAGGAACACGCGACAGATCAAGGGCTGCAGGAATCACACTCTGCACGTTAATCTGGTTCCTGGAAATCAAGTAGACGGTCTAATGACTCTGATTTTCTTTGCCAATCTTTGTCGACTTTGACTCGAAGCTCTAGGTGAATTCCTTCGCCTCCGTTTGCTAACTGGGTTCGGACGGCTATGCCTACTTGTTTGAGAACTTCACCCTTTCGGCCTATGACCATGCCTTTTTGTGACTCGCGTTCCACGAGAATTTCACATCTGATGCGAGGCCATTCCCATTCGGTGACTCGAGTCGCGATGCTGTAGGGCAATTCTTCGCGGAACTTGGAAAGTAACTGTTCGCGCACGAGTTCAGCGACGAACCAAGGTTCGGGTAAGTCAGTGATTTGATCTGACGGGAAATAGGCAGGTCCTTCGCTGAGACGACCCTCGAGATGGTCAACGAGTGCTGGTAGTCCGTCCCCTGTGAGTCCTGATACAGGAAAATATGCTTCAGCTTCAAAGGTTGATGCTTCTGCGAGTTGCTGTATCACCATGTCATGGGAGGCACGATCACATTTTGTTACCACCACGATCGAGTTTGGCGGCAACTTTTCGGCGATAAATCGGTCGCCTTTACCGATAGCGGCCGTTGCGTCGATGACAAGGCAAGCAACGTCTACGTCTGCGAGCGCTCCGTGCGCAGTTTCGTTGAGTCGTTCTCCAAGTGGTGTCACCGGTTTGTGAATGCCAGGTGTGTCTACGAAGACGATTTGGCTTCCGGGTCGATGGAGTATTCCCATCACTCGGAGCCGAGTCGTCTGGGGTTTGTCCGAAACGATGCTGACTTTGGTTCCCAACAGTTTGTTGATCAGTGTGGATTTGCCGGCATTGGGGCGGCCGACAAGGGTGACAAACCCCGATTTCATTCCTGTTCCTTTCGTCGAGCGGTGATGATGTTTATTCGTCGGTTGTCAATTTCTTTCGCTGTCAACTCCCACCCGTTGTGGACGATGGTTTCGTCGACTTCTGGAACATGACCAAGTAAACCAAAGACCAGGCCTCCGACCGTGTCCCAATCACCGTCACCCGCCGAAATTCCTGTGAGTTCTTCGAAATCATCTACGGGTAGTCGCCCTGAAAGAAGCAGCGAGCCGTCAGGTTGCTCTTCAACTAGTGACTCTTCACTATCGAATTCGTCAACAATTTCGCCAATGAGTTCTTCAAGAATGTCTTCGAGGCTCACTAATCCTGCCGTGCCTCCGTATTCGTCGACGACGATTGCGAGATGCGATTTCGATGCCTGCATTTCTCGCATGAGTTCGACCACTCTTTTCGACTCGGGCACAAATACCGCAGTCCGGACAAGGGAGCTGATCTTGGAATCCGTTGGGCCTTCCAAGTGGGCTGCTAGGAGGTCTTTGGTTAACACCACCCCAAGGACATCGTCGGCTGTCTCGCCCACGACCGGGAGTCGCGTGAAGCCGCTATCAACGACGACGGCTAGTGCTTCTGCGACGCTGAGGTTGCGTTCGAGGGTCACCATGTCAGGTCGAGGGACCATGACTTCGCGGACAATCGTGTCACCTAATTCAATGATCGACCCAATGAGGTGAGCTTCGTCATCCTCGATGAGTCGCGCTTCAGCGGCTGCTTCGGCTAAAGCAACAAGCTCGTCCTCCACCACGAGGTCGAAGGTTTCATCGCGTGCTCTTGGTCCGCATCGACGAGCGATCGCGGCGAGCGGCCGAGCGATCAACTGCAGCGGAGTCAACCGAGTGATCAGCCGGGCTGGTCGCGCGAACCACTTCGCCATTTCGTCATTCGCCTCAATCGCCCAGCGTCGAGGGATTGCTTCACCAAACAGAAACAAGACGACTGTCGCGATGATCGTTATTAACAGAGTTCGCCCAGCGGCTTGGCCTATCAAGATGGCCGAGGCAATCAATCCGACTTGGCAAACGACTCGTAGGACGGTGACTGGCGCTAGTAACACTTCCCTGTCAGCTATTAGTTCCGACAGTTGAAGATCGCCTTTGCTGGCCTCGTCTAGGCCCGCAGCTCTCGCACGACCAAGGCGAACAAAGGTCACTTCGATGAGCCGAAAAGTGATTAATCCCACTAATAAGACGACGACTACTAGCGTCGCCACTGCCCCGCCCATTAATGACCCTCGTAACTAAAAGCTGCGAGGTGTGTCCGCTCTGACGCCTGCATCATGTTGCGTTCTTCGTCATCGGCATGGTCCATTCCAAGGACGTGAAGTATTCCATGCACGACGAGTAGGTCGATTTCGTTGGTGATAGAGCCGTCGTGACCTGGGTAGGAATCTTTGTTTATTAAACAATTGGCTGCAGCAACATTTGGGCAGATGACAACGTCGCCTAGCAGGATGGGCATCGTTGCGGGAAGGTCTAGGTCCGCGACGTGTTCGTCGATGGGAAACGCCAACACGTCCGTGGGACCTTCGTGACCCATGTGTTTGGAGTTGAGATCTGCCATGGCTTGTGATGACACAAACAAAACGGTGAGTGTCGCGCCTTTGGGTACTCCTTCACTTATCAGAACGGCCTCAGCAAGAGTTCGGTAACGCTCGAGGTCAAGTTTGTGGTCGCTCTGTTGATCGGCTACCCCAACATCTGGTCGGCTTTGGCTTCCGTTGGGCTTCGCAGCGGGCGCCGGATTCGATGGTTCAAAATGAGTCACGGAGACTGTTGGGCCCTGTCACGTTGCTCGTAGGCGTTCACGATGGCCTGCACTATGCGATGGCGGACAATGTCGCGACCGCCTAAGTGCACAAATGCGATGTCCTCTACCTCGTTGAGGGTGTTTGGAAGATCGCGGAGTCCGCTCTTGCCTCCAGGGACGTCTATCTGTGTCACGTCGCCGGTTACTACGACTCTGGAACCGAAACCGATGCGGGTAAGGAACATTTTCATCTGTTCGGGGGTGGTGTTCTGAGCTTCGTCGAGAATGATGAAACTGTCGTTCAAGGTGCGTCCACGCATGAATGCGAGTGGGGCAACTTCGATAGTATTTTTCTCGAAAAGCCTTGCGGCTGCTTCGGAATCGAACATGTCATGCAATGCGTCGTAGAGAGGTCGAAGATACGGGTCGACTTTGGCCATGAGATCGCCGGGCAAGAAACCTAAACGTTCGCCGGCTTCGACCGCTGGGCGGGTCAACACGATACGGCGCACTTGCTTCGCTAAGAGGGCCTCAACTGCGAGCGCTACCGCGAGCCAGGTCTTCCCCGTGCCTGCGGGTCCGATGGCGAAAGTGATGATGTTGTTGCGTACTGTCTCAACGTACGTTTTTTGTCCCAAGCTTTTCGCTCGAATAATTCGACCGTTGGGTGCTTTCAGCACGTGGGTGGATAGCACTTCGCTCGGCCGCTCGTCTGCTTTCACCATGTCGATCATTCGCGTAACTTCTGCTTCGCCTAGGCGTTGACCACCCTCGAGGATTTGCACTAGTTCAGAGAAAACCTGGCCAACGATGGATGCCTCGGGTCCTTCGACCGTGATTTCGTTGCCGCGTACATGGATTACGGCGGTATCGAAGTGATTTTCGACAATGCGTAGGTGTTCATCTCGCTGGCCGAGTACTCCCACCATGAGGTGATTCCCGGGGACATGAATTTTGACTTGGGTGTCGCTCAAATCGGCTCCTGCGACTGCAATTCCTACAGGAGGCTAGCGCCGTGAGATGTCCTCGCGTAGTGGGTTTCTTGAGCAGCGCATATGTGTGGCCGGTTTACTCTTCAGATAATTCACGAATTGGTCATTAGCTGCATCGTTATTGCAGGTTTCGGCGCAAAAAATCGATTTGGAGTAGGAGCAGATTTTCTGCGACCTGTTCTTGTGACGTCATGTGGGTTACACCCGAAAGAGGTAGCACTTCGTGGGGACGTCCAGCCGCTAACAACGCTGCGGAAAGTTGGAGAGTGTGGGCTGCTACAACGTTGTCGTCAGCAAGCCCATGTATGAGCAGCAGCGGCCGTTGGAGCTCTCCCGCGTCGACTAACAGCGAGGTGCGGCGATAGTTGTCCGGTTCTTCTGTCGGGTGACCTAAATAGCGTTCGGTGTAGTGGGTGTCGTAAAGCTCCCAATCAGTCACGGGGGCACCTGCAATTGCTGCGTGAAAAATGTCGGGGCGTCGGATGACTGCCAGGGCAGCTAAATATCCGCCAAATGACCACCCGCGGATACCCACTCTTGTGAGGTCAACTCTGTTGGGGTGACGTTCAGCGACTGATTGTAAAGCTTCGATTTGAGCTTCAAGAACTGGGTGGGCGAGGTCTCCCCGCACCGACCTTTCCCAGCTGTCACCCCTCCCCGGGGTTCCTGGGCCATCGGCGATAACTACGCAAAAGCCTTGGTCAGCAAACCATTGGGAGACCAGATATGCGTTGTGGGTCCGTAGGACCCGCTGCGCGTGAGGGCCGCCGTAGGGATCGAGGAGAACGGGGAGAGGTTCATCACAGCCATCGGTGGGGAACAAGACCGCAGTGTGAATACCCGATGATTCTGTTTGAAGGAGCTCTACTGCAGGAGTAACCATCGGCGTTGCTTGCCAAGTGTCAATTCCCCACGTTTTTCCGTGGGCTTCAACTGCGACACGTGGGGAACTTTCAAGTGAGCTTTGTTCGATGATGGTGACGGATTTCGATGCGACCGCTTGGACAACGCCATTTCCGCTCGTCAAACATTCGTTTTGGTTGTCGCTATAAGACCACAGATCAATAATCGTCGGATCGATTGATGCTGTGTATAAAAGCCTGGCATCGTCAACATCTACCAGCGACCGTACCCATTGATCAGGTCCAGAAAGTGGCGTCCCGTCATGAAGGAGCGAGCGAGTGTGGCCATTGTCTTCAATCGTGAGCCATCCGCCATTCCATTTTCTTGGGGTGCCGGGAACAATTTCAACCCAATCGGGGTCATCAAGGGCAAGCACTGGGTTTGTGTCACCACTGGATTCGTCTACTTCAAGCACCCACATGGATCGTTGGTCTCGGCTCTGAACGGTGACGTTAAGAGGTGATTCGTCTTCCCACCTGACATCGACAAGGTATGGATGGGTTGAACGGTCCCAAGTGACCTGGATCTGGGTTGCGTCGTGCACGTTCACTAACCACAGTTCAACGTCAGCGTTTGAAGTGCCTGCGGCGGGATAACGAACGGTTTGCGGCGGCTTGGCAGGATCGTCTGGAGCAGATATGTGCCACAGGTTCACATCAGCCACATCTACTCGAGCGACGACGAGCCTGTCGTTGTTTGGGTCCCACCAGTGTCCTCTGCTGCGACGCATCTCTTCAGCGGCAACGAACTCTGCGCTACCCCAGGTGACGGTCTTGCCGTCACCTTGGAGGAGCACCCTCGCCGGCTCTGATCCGTCGGCTAGGGCTACATGCAGGCTGTCTTCGACGACAAAAGAAACGTATCGACCGTCTGCAGATAAACGAGGATCAAATCCTGCTCCTGTGCTGGTCATCGAAGTCAACGAACCATTGTCGACATCGGCGACCACGATCTCGGCGCCAAGAGTAAACGTCACTAGAGAGCCTTGAGAGTTCAGGGAATACGTCGTGATCCCTCCAGCGCTCTCTCGTGCTCGTTCTCTTCGAGCCAGTTCCGCTGCGGGCAGCTCACTACCTTGATCATCAACGAATTGTCGGGGATCCACGATCACCCGTTCGGTACCCGTCAAGGTGTTAATCGCCCACAATGAGTTGATGGGGTCCTCTGGACCGGTGCTACGCAGAAACAACACTTCTGTTCCGTCGCCGCCGACAGTGAAGTTTCGAGGTGAGCCCAAAGTAAACCGTTGGGTGCGCGCATGTTGGCGTGGAAAGCTGTCCGACACAACGTTGACGGTACTCCTGGTTACCCTCGATGGTGTGGCCTTACCTGATCCTTCCTCCTTCGAAGAACTCTCCGATCACCAAAAAGCGTTATGGGCTCGATACGGATCAGGCAACGATCCGTTGTTTGTGCAGCTAGTCGGGTTACAGGTCCAAGAAGTGCGCCGAGATTACTGCCGTCTAGGGTTGCCGTTCCGACCGGATCTTCTTCAGGCAGGGGGCGCGATCCACGGCGGGGTTTTAACAACGCTGTTGGATACATCGTGCGTGCCTGCAGTAGGTAGTGGATTCGAGAAGGCACGCCCGTACAGCACCATTTCGATGCATGTCCAATTTTTGGCCGGTTCAAATGGCGGTGATCTGGTTGCGGCAGGGTGGGTGACGCGTCGAGGTAAATCGATCGCGTTTTGTGAAGCCGAAGTAGCGACAACGGCCGGAAAAACCTTGGCCAAAGGCGCCCTCACATTCAAAATTTGAGTTACGAGGTTTCGCCGGTGAGCGCAGCAGAGCGGTGCGCTGTGACGGCTGCAACAACTTCATCTGCGCTTGGGTTGACCATCACTGTTTCCCCAACTTCGATCGTGGGAACAATTTCGTTGCCATCAGCGCTAGCTCGCACAAACGCTGCTGCTTCGGGCTCTTCCCAAATATTGCGAAACGTGATCGCCATGTCAGTTGCACTGAGTTGGCGTTCCAACGCCATACAAAAGCCGCATCCAGGCCGCCAGTAAAAAATGAGGTCGTCCTCGTTTGTTTTCAACGTCCAGCCGCCTTCAGGGTCGCGTAAATATTTTTGCATTCAGGACACACCGGAAACTTCTCCGGGTTCCGATTGGGTAGCCACTTTTTGCCACACAAAGCCTTGACCGACTCGCCCGTTACAGCCGATCGAGTCATATCAGTTTTGTTGACGTAGTGAGCGAAGCGTTCATGGTCGCCATCATCAAGCTGAATGTCGGCTCGTTGTCCAAGGGCCGTGCTCTCGTTCATCTCAATCTCTCACTCTTGGTTCGCTCCCATTATGTATGGTGCAGCGGCAAACGCGTTGAGAAACTGGAGGCAAAGTGGCTGAACGGCCGAAGGGCATCGACTCAGCAGCAGGCTGGGTGGTAGTCGCGGCCACGGTAACTGCCACTTTCGCAGTATTTGGAGTTGCTTACAGCTTCGGTGCTGTTTTCACCACGATTCGCGAAGAGTTCGGCGTCGGCAAAGGTCAGGCGTCGCTCTTTTTTTCGATCACTACGTTCATTTATTTTGTCGTTGGTGTCTTTACCGGCCGTCTTGCCGATCGCTACGGACCTCGACCGGTGGTTCTCGTCGGGGCGGTCTCTATGGGATTGGGTTTATGCCTCACATCTCTGGTGCACAACATCATCGTTGGGTACCTGACATACGGCCTGGGGGTTGGAATCGGTGTCGGGTGCGCATATGTGCCAATGGTCGCGACCGTTGGAGGATGGTTTGAGCGGGATCGAACAAAAGCGATGGGTGTGGCCGTCGCAGGCATTGGGTTGGGCACTCTTGTTGGGGCACCTTTAGCGAAACAGCTCGTTCTCAGCTACGGGTGGCGGACAACTTTCGTTATTCTCGGCATCGGATCGGCGACACTTTTGGCGCTTGCTTCTATCGGAGCGCGACGTCCCCCAAGCTCCGGGACACAGGATGCGCCTCCGCCGTTACGAGTGCTACTTCACGATGCACGGTTTATTTGGCTGTACGGGTCCATGCTCTTTTTCAGTGGCGGTTTGTTCGTGCCGATGGTGTACCTCGATGATTACTTAGACGCGCGCGGGAAAACTGGAGGTGCTTTGCTCATTGGGATTATCGGGGCAACATCTGTTGTGGGACGCCTCGCGTTAGGTGCAATAGCGGCAAAATTTGATTTGATGCGGCTGTACCAGATTTGCGTTGCCGCTTTAGGTGCTAGCTACGTCATTTGGATGACAGCAGGCGCCAACTATGCCCTCTTAGTCATTTTCGCTCTTTGTATGGGCACGGCTTACGGAGGTTGGATTGCGCTCTGCCCAGCCGTCACTGCCTACCTTTTCGGACCTCTTGGGTTAGGGGGCGTGCTAGGTGCTCTCTACACGTCAGCTGGGATTGGTGGGTTGATTGGGCCCCCTGCCATCGGAATGTTGATTGATGCAGTGAATTATGAAACTGCTATCGGGGTGGCAATCGCCTGTAGCGGTGTGTCGCTCACTTTGCTCATGGCAGCGAGTCGAGCGTCGGCCCCTATTGTTGACCGCCCGGCCGCGCTGACCGAGGAACGACCACCAGCCGACGACGCGACGCGAGCGTGGCTCGTTCGTTCTTCTAGTGGCGAAATGCGTCTTATCCGTCGGTGAGTACCGGCGGGTTTTCCCAACCGATGGCCGAACATTCACTTAAGTACCAGTCGAGCACTGAGCCTGCGTCGGTGACTGACTCCACGTTGCCGGCTTCGTCAAGGTTCAAGTTCGCTCCATAGATTTGGAACCAAACGTCGGTGATCTCGTCGTTGTCTTCTGGGACGAGCAAGGTATGCACCGAACCGGCGGGTTCGTAGAGAAATGATCCCGATTTGTTGATGTACTCACTTTCTGCGTAGTTCCAGGCGCCAGCGACCGTGTACGCGTAGACCTGCCCGGTATGGCGGTGAGTCTGAACTCGGGTTCCGGGCTGGAAGCGAGTGCGGACAATCCATAGGCCTTCTGTGATCTTTGCTGTAAGCAGCTTGACCTCGTTGCCTCCTGTATTCGTGATCCAAGGCAAATCTTCCTCTCCGCGGTGAATCGCGCTGGGCGCCTTCTCGATCATTGTCATGATGTTCCCCCATTGGATCTATCTGATCGTAGCTGTCAGTCTTCTGGGCCGAAGATGAGATCAAAAACCTCGTCTGCTTTGCGTTCATCGTTGCGGTGGACAAGTAGTTGTGGGTTGGCGTCGATTACCCAGCGAACTCCCCTCATATCTAGCTGGTGAGCTGTTTCTGATATTTGGTCAACACTTAACTCCTCGATTTCATATGCAGGGCCTTCGGTTGCAGCGATGTCAAAAATGTCGATTTCTTCTGAGATCAGCCCTGCAGATGCGAGAGCTTCTACTAGCAGTGACATTGCGTCCTCGGGGTTGTCTTCAACGAGTTCGCCTTCGAGAATTTCGTCGTCATTCATAACAGCGAGTATGTCGCGCTTGGGCCTCTAGCCTGCAGATATGGGCGTCGGCCGATTTGACTCGCTGTTGTTGCTGTCGTTCGGCGGACCAGAGGAGCCAGAGGATGTTCTCCCATTCCTTCGCAACGTAACCAGCGGGCGGGGGGTACCAGATCATCGTTTGGCTGTAGTTGCAGAGCAGTATGAGCGGTTCGGCGGGAAGAGCCCGATTAACGACTTGAACCGGCAGTTGCTCGCAGCAATAGAACAAGAACTAGCCGTGAGAGGCCATGATCTGCCAGCGTTTGGGGGGAATCGGAACTGGCACCCCTTTGTGTCTGAAACCCTTAATGCCCTTCAATTAGAGGGGTGCCGATCGACCGTTTGTGTGGTCACTTCGGCGTTCAGTTCATATTCGGGATGTCGCCAATATCACGAAGACATAGATCGGGCATGTGCCGAGGTCAGCGATCCTCCTCAGGTAGAACGAGTGAGGGTTTTTTGGAATCATCCAAAGTTTCTGGAATCAGCAGCTGAGTTATTGACCGAGGCGCGTCAAAGAGCGCACCTGTCGAACTCCACTCCAGTGCTGCACAGTGCCCATAGTTTGCCGATCTCGATGGCGGCAACTTCGGACTATGAGAACCAATTAAATGAAGCAGCTGCGATCGTGAACGATCTCGCTGACATGAACGGGCCCTCTGAAGTCGTATTCCAGAGCCGAAGCGGGCCACCGTCAGTGCCATGGCTATCGCCTGACATAAACAATCGCCTGAGACAATTAGCGGAAGAGGGTGTCTCCGAGGTTTTGGTGCATCCAATTGGATTTGTTGCTGACCATATGGAGGTGCTCTTTGATCTCGATACTCAAGCAATGTCCACCGCTCGAGAGTCCGGTGTAAGGATGGTGCGGACCCCTACGGTTGGCACCCACCCTGGGTTTGTTTCCATGTTGGTGGATCTCGTCGAAGAAGCAGCTGGGTTACGTGAGGATCGACCGGCCTTGGGTGCTTCTGGGCCACGCCCAGATCATTGTTCCATGGACTGTTGCCCAGCGCCGAAGCGCAACGGTTTCTAGTCAGCCCGCTGCCCGGAAACGGTCCGCTATGGGACCTGAGTCCCCCAAGATCCAATGGTTTCTGCACCGTAGCTCGTAGGTAACTTGAGCAATTGAGCCATCATCGATGAGGACAACGTCTCCGTCGTACACCTGGACTCCGTCATGTAGACGCGCATTGTGGGTCGCTGCTCTGCCACACCAGCAACGAGCTTGGACCTGCAGTTCTAATCGTTGGTCAGCAACTTCAAGCAAGCGTGCTGAGCCTGGGAACAATTTCCCTCGAAAGTCGGTGAGAAGTCCGAAAGCGTAGACATCTACGCCAAGTTCATCAACAACTCGTGCCAACTGGTCAACTTGAGGGTCGGTATAGAACTGAGCCTCATCACACACCAGATAATCCAGTGCCCCGTGTCCTGATTGGTGGCTGTGCGCTAGCGCATAAAAATCAAGTTTTGGATGCACTTCGACCGCCGGAGTTGAGACCCCTAGAGCGCTGGATACATGAGCCCCAGCTCGGTCATGCATGCTGCAAAGCAGCCCTGTTCCCGTTGCAGCAAGGTTGTGATGAATCTGCAGGGCGAGAGTCGACTTACCTGACGACATAGTTCCAAAGGAAAACTGGAGAATCCCCATAGTCAACAAATTACACAGGTGTGATACGTCATGGGACCACTCACCCGCATCCGCTTGTGTTGCCACAAGAACGGCAGCTGTAGCACGTACCTGCCCGCACCATCCGATCACCACAAGTTGAGCACAATGGTGCGTCGCTAAGAACACCGTGCTGTGTCGATGGTGGATCTAGGACCGGCTCAGCGCCAATCGCTGTTTCGACTGTTGCTTCTTCAAACCCAGGAAGGTGTGGGTCCATTCGTTCTTCACTCGACAAAATGCCGAGATCCTGGCGTTCTTGAGTCGGTAAGTATTCCAGTGCCAGTCGACGGAAGATGTAATCAACCAGACTGCTTGCGATTCGAAGTTGGGGGTCGTCGGTTATTCCCGCTGGCTCGAACCGAACGTTGGTGAAGGCTTCTATATACGAGCGAAGAGGAACCCCGTATTGAAGGCCATGGCTTACAGAGATCGCGAACGCGTCCATAATGCCGGCGAGCGTCGATCCTTGTTTCGCGACGGTAAGAAAGATCTCCCCGGGGCGACCGTCGTCGTATTCGCCAACGGTCATATAGCCGTGACAATCTGCTACGCGGAATGAGAAAGTTTGTGACCGTCTAGTTCGGGGAAGCTTTTCTCGCTCTGGAGTGAATTGTGCTTCAACTATTGCTGCGTTGACTGCGTCGCCGATGAGCCCCTGATCGTCTCGTGTCGTTGACAACGGTTGACCCACTTTGCAGTTATCCCTGTAGATCGCTACCGCCTTAAGCCCAAGTTTCCAGGCCATAAGATGAAGACTTTCCACGTCTTCAACAGTCGCGCTCTCTGACAGGTTCACTGTTTTTGAGATAGCTCCTGAAACGAACGGCTGTGCAGCGGCCATCATCAAAATATGGGCTTCGTGATGAATGACGTTGTCTCCCATAGAGCAGGCAAAGACAGGCAGGTGCCCTTCTAGGAGATGGGGAGCTCCAACGATGCTGCCCCTATCAAGCACGTAGGCCTCGATGTCAGCTACCTCCTCTGCTGTGTAGCTCAAACGGCGTAGAGCACGTCCAAGGGTGCCGTTTACGATGGTGAGGTCGCCGCCTCCGACGAGCTTCTTGAACTTGACCAATCCGAGATCAGGTTCAATGCCCGTGGTGTCGCAATCCATCATGAATGAGATCGTGCCAGTCGGCGCAATGACGGTTGCCTGCGAGTTTCGAATACCGTGCTTTTCGCATCCGCTGACCGCGTAATCCCATAGTTCTCGGGCTGCGCTGGTCACTTCTTCTGGAGCGACCTCCGCGAGTGTGCCCAACGCTTGACGATGCCGGCGCAGCACGTCTTGCATGGGGACACGATTAGTGGCATATCCCGAAAACGCTCCCACTCTTTGGGCAAGATCCACCGAAGTGGAATACGCCTGGCCCGTCATCAACGCAGTGACAGCGCCGGTCCAAGCTCGGGCTTCTTTGGAGTTGTACGCCAAACCCAGCGCCATGAGCATTGCACCAAGATTCGTGTACCCAAGACCCAACTGACGAAAATCTCGGGATGTTTGGCCGATCTCTTCAGTCGGATAGTCGGCGTTACCGACCAAGATGTCTTGGGCCGTGAACACGACTCGTACCGCTTGACAAAAACCTTCTACGTCGAATCGGTCAGTCTGGTCTGCGCCGAGGAAGGTAAGGAGGTTGAGGCTTGCGAGGTTACATGCGGAGTTGTCGAGATGAACGTATTCACTGCAGGGGTTGGACGCGGTGATCGGACCAGTGTTGGGAGCTGTATGCCAGCGGTTGATTGTTGAACTGAATTGCACTCCCGGATCAGCGCACTCCCAAGCTGCTTCGGCGATCTGACGGAACAGAGACCGAGCGGAGTGGCGCTCTACGACTGATCCGTCGGTCCGAGCGGTGACTTCCCAGTCGCCGTCGCTTTCGACGGCTGCCATGAACTCATCAGTGAGTCGTATCGAGTTGTTTGCGTTTTGATATTGAACAGAGTGAACGTCAGCCCCGTCGAGGTCCATGTCGAAACCTGCGTCGCGAAGCACCCTCGCCTTTCGTTCTTCGAGGGCCTTGCACCAGATGAACTGCTCTACATCAGGGTGGTCAACATCGAGCAACACCATCTTGGCTGCTCGTCGTGTCTTACCACCACTCTTGATGGTTCCCGCTGACGCGTCGGCTCCTCGCATGAAGCTCACGGGGCCGCTCGACTCTCCTCCGCCGCGTAGCGGTTCTGATGATCCCCGTATGCGGGACAAGTTAACGCCCGCACCCGAACCGCCTTTAAAGATCCGGCCTTCTTCGGCGTACCAGTTGAGAATTGAGTCCATATTGTCATCGACCGACAAGATGAAACAGGCCGAAGCCTGTTGAGGTACGCCGTCGACTCCTATGTTGAACCAGACCGGACTGTTGAAGGCGCAGCGTTGGTTCAATAGCAGCCATGCCAATTCCGCTTCGAAGGTTTCTGCCTCGTCGGGATCTTCGAAATAGCCGTCGGCCTCGCCCCATGAGCGGATGGTCGAAGTTACTCGTGCAATGACTTGACGCAAAGAAGATTCACGATCGGTAGCGCCGAGAGCACCACGAAAATACTTTTGTGTAACGATGTTTGAAGCTGTGAAACTCCAATCTGTCGGGAATTCAACATCGAGTTGCTCGAAGCTTGTGGATCCGTCCAAATAGTTGGTGAGCCTGGCGTCGCGTTGTTCCCATTTGACCGTTGAGTATGGGTCGATTCCATCTTGGGTGAAATGACGTGAGATTCGAGTCGGGGAAATCGATGCCGTTTGGTTAGAAGTAACAGTCATCAGTTTCTCCGAGATTCGTAGGAGCGATCGGTAAGTTTGCGGCGGGCCGGAGGCCGACTCGGTGGGTGTGATCCCGCTTCGCCCTGACCTTCAAAGCACGGAACCTCGTTGTGTACATCTGGTTGAGGGCTCATTGAGAACCCGTTCTCCATTTGTCGCACTCCTTCCGCCAGTCGGTCGCCCAACCCGCCGCGTACACGAATGTAGGAACTCTTGCTTGTGGAGCGATAGAGGGATAACAAAAAAGTTCTGTGGGTGAGTTGGGGAATTCTTGGGGTAGTTCTACACACCCGTACATCCCGACACGCGCTGTGGTCACGCTGTATTTCGTGGACGGATTCGAGGATAGTTCCGTTCGGCTTCGAAGAACTCATGGTTAAGCCTCTGACCTGGGAAAATAAGCGGGCGTATCTGTTGCTACCCACCACCAATCTATTGGCAGATCGTGCCTCCTCTGACGAGAGCCGCTTCGATCAGGTCGGCAGCCTGTGGAGAACCACTGATGGTGGTGAGAGCCGTAGTCGCGTGAAATTCGTGACGTGAAATCTCTTTTTCACCAAAGTCGTGTCAACATCAAGGGGTGCATCGCCTGTTACCTCCACCTGTAGCCGAGGTCGATACTGACGACGTCTATCGCGATAGTCGACCGATGGTTGATGGCCGTCCATGGTTGATGATGAACATGATCTCGACGATCGATGGTGCTACCGAGATCGGTGGGGTCTCCGGTCCGCTGGGAGGACCGGCAGACAAAGACGTTTTTGGAACGATACGTACCTTGCCGGACGTTATTTTGGTCGGAAGCACCACCGCCATGGCCGAGCGTTACACCCCTCCTTCTAGCAGCGTCAGCGCAAAGGCACGGCGGCTTTCTAACGGGGCGTGGCCGGTAGCTCGCGTAGCGGTCGTCAGCAGCAAACTGAATTTTGATTTGGCGTTGCCGCTGTTCAATCGACCAGATCAACGCCCCATTGTGGTGACAACCCAAGATGCCGACCCGGCGGGGTTGCGTCGGGTCGCACAGCATGCCGACGTGTTGCAATGCGGCACCGGCACTGTCGATTTTTCGAACGCGCTCACCCAAATGGCAACCCTCGGTGCCAAAGTGGTGCTGTCCGAAGGAGGTCCTTCCCTCAACGGAGCTCTGAGTGCACAGGGTTTAGTGGACGAGGTCTTTCTTAGCGTTTCGCCACTTGTAGGCGGCGGGGATTCTGGCGGCATTATCCGCGGCGCGATTCTCGAGCAACCTCAAGAGTTTGTTCTTCGACATGTTCTTACCGAAGACCATTTCTTGTTCCTTAGATATGTGCGCCAAATTGCGGATTCCTGAACAAGCCTCACGCCAAAATAAAAGCTTTAGGGCAACATCAGGGTTTGACCTGCAGTCAGCGAATGACCACCATTGAATTTAGCAATGCGGTCAATAAGCGGTCGAACATCCCCGGTGGGTTGCAACCCCCGAGCTATGGACCACAAAGTGTCGCCCGGTTGGACGAGGACGACTCGACCACCCGCGGGGGCTTCGCCGGCGGCGCTTTCGACCATCGTCGGCGCTGCTACGAGATGCACGTCTGGTCCCTGGGCCGACACAAGCTGAGTAGCTCCCAATGTGACCCAAAGCAGACCGACCAGTAGACCCGCTACAACAATGCGACGACGCCAATAGGTCGACGAAGGATGGCGGCGTGTCGAAGGACGCTGTGCTGGAACCCCAAATCGGGCATCTCCGTCAACCAGGCGCAGGTGGAGTGAGCTCTCGCGTAGTCGCTCGCTCACGTCGAGGTGTTCTGGTTGGGGTCTAAGTACTGCAACCATTGCGGTTCCTTCAATTCCTCAGTGCGTTTGCGGGTTTGTCCGTGAAGTGATTTTGCAGGTGGGGTCGGACACTGAACTCATCGTTGCTCACCTAATACAAGCTCGAACACTTGTTCGACTACATCAGAACATTTGTTCGATGTCAAGTGAAAATCGAACAAGTGTTTGCCCGCGTTGTCAGGCGCTGGTACGGTTTGAAGCGAACAAACGTTCGTAAGTCATTAGGAGGGGTCGTGGCTGACCACACCATTACCGATCGTCAGCGGGCCATTCTCGAGTACATCGAGATAACCATGCGCGAGCGCGGCTATCCGCCGTCCGTTCGAGAGATCGGGGCGGCTGTAGGGCTGAACTCCCCCAGCACAGTTCATTCTCATCTGGCGCAATTAGAGAGCGCCGGGTATGTGCGTCGAGATCCAACAAAGCCGCGAGCGATTGAAGTGTGTTTTGATGCCTCTTCTGGAGTTATTGCCGAACGTCGCCCGACCCGCCACGTGCCACTTGTCGGTGAGGTGGCGGCAGGCACTGATGTGTTGGCCCAAGAAAATGTTGAAGAGCTGGTGCCGGTACCGGAAGATTTCACCGGTGGCGGCGAGTTGTTCATGTTGAAAGTACGCGGCGATTCAATGATCGAAGCCGGAATCCTTGACGGTGATTTTGTGGTCGTGAGGCGTCAAAGCACCGCCTCAAATGGCGACATTGTGGTGGCTGGTATTCCAGGGGATGAGGCCACCGTGAAGACCTTTACACAGCAAGGTGGAACTATCACTTTGTTGCCATCCAATTCAACTCTCGAGCCGATGGTGTTCTCTGCGGCGGAAGTCGCAATATTTGGTCGCGTTGTGACGGTATTGCGTCGACTCTGAAGTTGTACGCAGGGAACTCACCTAAACGCCCCGCAAACGATCGCTAGTTGTGATGGACTGCTGGGGTGTTTACGCCCGCACCAATTCCACCGCCCGATTTAGACTCAACTGAAGCTGTATGGATCCCAGTGCGCTCGGGAACAGTGTTCGTCGAACCCGGGGGAGGATTTGTTCGCGCTGCTACAGCACCTATAGAAGCACCAGACGTTTTTTTGGGTGTGTTGGATGGTCTCGCCGTCTACGCGCTTGATCTCCACGAAACATCTGAAGAGGCAGACCTTGAGCCAGTTCACCTACGCAAACTTTTTGGTCGAATTCCTGACGAAGAATGGGTTGTTGCTGGACGTGCGGAACAAATCATTAACTATGACCGCACACATGTGTATTGCGGTCGTTGTGCGACCCCCACCGAAACAAACCCTCACGATCGCGGAAAGGTCTGTCCAAGTTGCAAACACATGGCTTTCCCGCGCCTGAGTCCTGCCATGATTGTCTTGGTTGAGAAGGGCGACCAAGCGCTACTTGCCTGGGGTCGACAGTTTCCGGGTCGCTTTTTCAGCACACTCGCTGGTTTCGTCGAACCTGGAGAGAGCCTGGAACAAGCAGTCGAGCGAGAAGTTATGGAAGAGGTAGGGGTAACGGTCAATGATGTTCGTTACTTCGGAAGTCAACCTTGGCCCTTCCCTCACTCTTTAATGTGTGGCTTTCACTGCACGTACGAATCGGGAGAGATCACTATCCAAGAGGAAGAGATCGTTGAGGCTGGCTGGTTCAATGCCACGGACCTTCCACCGTGCCCAATTGGCGGAATGTCAATCGCCGGATGGTTGATTCAAGACTGGCTACAACGACACGGGGTCGCTTAAGAAGTCTTGTCGCGAAGGCGTACGAGGCCCTCTTGAGCGACGGTGGCGACGAGTTCGCCGCTCTGTGTGAACACGTCACCGGTCGCTAAACCTCGCGTACCTTTTATTTGGTGAGGAGAAAGGTCGAACAGCATCCATTCGTCTGCTCGAACAGCTCTGTGGAACCAGACGGCATGGTCAAGCGAAGCGGCCATGTAGACGTCATCCCAGTTAGGTTCGTCCGATTTTCCGTTGAGAAGTGGCTGAGCAGGATGGGCGCTGACGATGGCGTCCATGGGGTTGGTATCTGACAAGTACGCCAGGGCGGCGTAGTGGTCATCGTGGGAATCTCCAATGGGGTCAGTGAACCGAGCCCAAACTCGATGACGAGCGGGGCTAGTTGACTCATGCTCTAAACGGGCGTCTAACCCGATACCCCAGTCGATTTTTCGGGATTCTTCGGGTGACTTGACGTCGGTCGGGAAGGTAGAGGTCGATACGTCTGGGCCGTCTTCGTCGCGCTGAAAGGAACACGACAGGTTCAATATCGCTCCCCCACTTTGCCGCGCTAGGACTCTTCGCGTAGAAAAACTTCTGCCGTTGCGGAGCCTGTCGACTTCGTAACGCACTGGTTCATTTGGGTCGCCGCCCAAAATAAAATATGCGTGCAGCGAATGCGCTCTATGGCCTTCAATGTCGACCGTGTACATCGCCGCACGTAATGCTTGCGCTATGACTAGCCCTCCGTAGATGCGACCCCACTCATACGCTGGGCTTTCCCCTACGAATGTGTCAGCTCCATGTGGCTCCAAGCTGAGTATTTTCTTCGAGTCAGTCATGCACGGTGCCAAACAACGCCATTGGCGCTGTCTTCAATAACGACGCCGGCTGATGCAAGCTCGTCGCGGATACGATCGGCTGTCGCGAAATCCTTTTCCGCTCGAGCCTGAGCTCTTAGCTCAAGCAGGTCTTCTATCTCTTGGTCGGTTGGACCAACGTTCGTCTCTGCTTCTTGAGATCCGATTTCGATGCCAAGAACAGCAAACATTTCTACCGCCGTGCGGCTTTTCAACCCAGCGGCTACCAGATCACTGTTGTCAAGGTCACTGTTGGCACTTCGAATGAGACTGAAGGCGTTGTCGAGGGCAGTTGGGGTGCTGAAGTCGTCGTCCATTGCCAAACGAAACGCGGCAATAGATGCTTCGTGTAGTTCACTGCCATTGAGGTCAACGTTCGCCGTGACCATACGTCGGTGGAAAGCGTCAAGTCGGTTGACAGCTGCGTCAGCAGCCATCAACGCGTCACGGCCCATCTCCATGGCGCGCCGATAGTGGGTTTGGAGAGCGAGAAGACGCAACGCCCGGGGTCCTGCGGTGTCTATGGCTTCAGCCAGGTTGGTGAAGTTGCCCAATGATTTGGACATTTTTTCGCCTGCGACATTCACCATCGCGCTATGCACCCAATACCGAGCAAACTGTTGCCCCATAGCGGTGACTTGCGCCCATTCGTTTTGGTGGTGAGGAAAACATAGATCATCACCTCCGCCATGGAAATCGAAACCGGTACCTAAAGCACTGAGCGCCATAGCGACGCATTCGGTGTGCCAGCCCGGCCGTCCCACTCCCCAAGGCGTGAACCACGATGGTTCTCCCGGTTTCGCTGACTTCCAGAGTGCGAAATCGAGTGGAGATTTTTTGTCAGTATCAACGTCCACTCGTTGCCCTGCATCATCTAGAAGTTGATCTAACGTTCGACCCGCCAAACGCCCATATTCGCTGAGATTTCCCACCGAGAAATACACGCCTTTGTCTTCGACAACGTACGCCGCGCCACGATCAATGAGTTGGCTAATGATGTCGATCATCCCATCGATGAACTGTGTGGCATGAGGACGAGAATCGGGGGGCAAGATGCCAAGCCGTTCCATTTGCTCGTCGTATTTGGCGGTGAACTCTGCGGCTACATCGGGTTCAGTACGTCCTTCTTGCTCCGCTCGCACAATGATCTTGTCATCAATGTCTGTCACGTTTGATGCTACGAGCACCCGCAAACCGGTCCATGTGAGATAGCGGCGGATCATGTCATAGGTCAATGCCGTTCGGCCGTGACCGAGGTGGGGTAGGTCATAGACGGTTGGACCACAGACATACATTGCAACTTCACCCTCGGCACGAGGGACAAAGGGCACCTTTTGGCGCTGCATGGTGTCGTATATGTGAAGGGGCACGTTGATCTCTAAGTTTTGCTTGATGCCGCGGGGCGAAGCTAAGCAGGAACGATGGTTCGCAGGGTATCGCTAGCCGCCGCGTCAACAGTGAGCTATTTGCGACATCCTCGTCTCAAAAATTCAGAATTCTTGGTGAATTAGCTCCCAGAAGGTGCGCGATCAAACATCGCGAAGGCGAGACTGGCTCGATGTCCGTGTTTCTGTATCAGCTAGGTCGCGCCTGTGTTCACCACAGATGGAGAACCATCGGTGCATGGCTCATCACTTCAATTGTTTTGATCGGACTCAACCAAGCGGTGGGTGGGGAGTTGACCAACGGCTTTGTGGTTCCGGATTTCGACAGCCAACACGCATACGACCTTCTGGCTGATCGCTTCCCCACCGAAGGCGGCATCAACGCTCAAGTCGTAGTAGAAGCGCCAACTGGATCGCTGTTGAGTGACCCTGTCCAACGAAAAATGATCGAAGGAATCTCCGCTGGGCTTCGGACAATTGAAGGCGTAGAAAGAGTTGTACCTCCGATCCCCGGGCAAACAATTAGCCCGTCGGGAACTATCGGGTTGTTTCGTGTTGTCTACAACCCTGAGTTCTTTCCTTCCCTCTCGATGTTGGAGGATCTTGAAGAAGTCGGACGCAACGCTGTGGGGACCAGCGGTACGTTAAGAATCGAATTCGGAGGAGATCTTTACAACTCAGTCGATCAACCCGAGACCGGCGTCGGAGAAATCCTAGGTTTGGTCTCAGCAGTCTTCGTGCTTTTGTTGGCCTTTGGAAGCATCGTCGCTATGGGCTTACCAATTGGCTTGGCTCTGTTCGGTTTAGCCCTAGGAATCGGCGGAATCATTGGGCTTGTAGCCATCGCTATGAATGTGCCCGAATGGACTCCAAATATGGCGTCGATGATCGGTCTCGGTGTCGGCATCGACTACGCCCTGTTTATCGTCACGAGGTTTCGCGAAGGCTTAGCTGATGGTCTCACCGTTGAAGACGCCGCAGGTCGAGCAAACGCGACAGCGGGCCTTTCAGTAATTTTTGCCGGAGGAACCGTTGTTATAGCGATTTTGGGTCTCGCTATGGCGGGTCTGCCATTTATGACCGCCGCTGCCGTCGCCGTTTCGATCGTGGTCGCATTAATGGTCATTGCGTCAATCACGATTTTGCCCGCACTGTTGGGATGGGCGGGACATCGAGTGAATCCCAAGAAAATGCGGATCAACCAGGAAATTCGGCCTTCTAGCGGACCGGGAGGATGGCAGCGCTGGGGTGATCATGTTGCCAAACACGCGTGGCCCTACATGTTGTCGACCTTGGTGTTGCTGCTTGCCTTAACCGCCCCAGTCTTAGATCTGAAGCTTGGCTTTCCCGACCAGGGCAACGCCCCTGAAGAACGAACCTCCCGGCAAGCGTATGACCTACTCACGGACGGTTTCGGTCCCGGCTTCAGCGGACCTCTCTTGGTCGCGTTGGACACCGCTACCGTCAGCGACCAAGAGCTGAAGGTACTGGCAACAACTTTACGAAACGATCCGGGCGTGGCGTTCGTTCAGCCACCCGAGCGAAGCCCAGTCGGCGAAGCAGCAATCATTCTTATTTTTCCGACTACCGCACCCCAGGACCCCGAAACGGTGGCCTTGTTGAATCGGATCCGCGGCCCCATCTTTTCCTCGGTTTTAAGCAATCAGGGCAGGGCTTATGTAGGTGGAGCAACAGCGTCATTCGCTGATGTGTCAGAGCGGGTGCAAAACCGGTTACCGATTTTCATTGCCGGAGTGATCGGTCTCAGTTTCATTCTGCTGATGCTGGTATTTCGCTCAATACTTGTCCCTATCAAAGCTGCTCTCTTGAACTTGTTGTCGATTGGTGCTGCCTATGGGGTGCTGGTGATGGTGTTCCAGTGGGGTTGGGGGCGCGGACTCATCGGCTTACAAGAGTCGGTCCCAATCGTTTCTTTCATTCCTATGTTTATGTTCGCTGTACTTTTCGGTCTCTCTATGGACTACGAAGTTTTCCTTTTGAGTCGGGTGAAAGAGGAGTACTTACTCAG
>Ga0114996_10001323_pt1 | contig 33385 bp, 26 predicted proteins | sample ArcticOcean_MG_C_4_FD_87039 | JGI IMG/M metagenome (GOLD analysis project Ga0114996, IMG submission 87039) | Marine microbial communities from western Arctic Ocean - ArcticOcean_MG_CB4_134 | ecosystem: Environmental > Aquatic > Marine > Oceanic | place: Arctic Ocean: Canada Basin | collected... | reverse complement strand
TAAACCAAAAGACACTAAGCTAATTTTAGCTTTTAGTGGTGCATTTCTTATAAGTTTAATAGTGTCTGATGTGTTACCGGTTTTATATGTAAATGGAGTGTTTACACCAGGACCTTGGATAATGAGTGGTATTTTATTACAAATTATTTTAGAGTTTTTTTCAAAAGGTGTTGAGCACGGACATTTACATTCTAAAATTAGTCGAAATCAGTCCATTCCAATTATAATTAGCTTGTGCCTGCATGCATTTATTGAAGGAATTCCTCTTGTAGAATTTGAAACATTAAGCTGGGGAATATTTTTTCATAAAATTCCAGTAGCGATGGTTGTTTTTCTATTGTTTAGAAAAGAATTAAATTTCAATGGTTTTAATTTAATATACCTTGGATTGTTTTGCTTAGCTACTCCTATTGGAGTACTTGTTTCTTATACACACCCAATTATTGATAAAATTTTATATCCCTTAACTGCCTTAGTTGTTGGTATGTTACTGCATATTGGAACAACTATTCTATTTGAAAGTAGTGAGGGACACAAGTTTAATATTCAAAAAATGGTCAGTATAATAATAGCTATATTAATTGCTGCGATTATTTAAATAACATGAAATTTTGTAATTTTAAATAAAAATTATATTATGAAAAAAATACTTTTTGTTTTTATTCTTGGATGTGTTTTAAGTTGTGGTAATAACGTTGTGATAAATGATACTGAAGCTAAAGACAACTCAAAAGATATAGAAATGTTTAACTCTCATGTAAAATCAATTCAAGATAAATTGCTAAAGGGTTTTGAAACAGAAGACCACGATCTTATTATGAGTGTGTTTGCTGACACTATAAAATGGAGTGGACCAGACAAGAAACTACTTAATGAAACTAGTTCTTATAGTGAAGTGTCTGAAGCCATTAAAGGCTATCTGGCTATCTATGAAAACCATGCTCTTAAAGATGCAGGGTATGTTGGAGGAAATATTTACAATTCTTCAATGGAGCCTAATTCAAACCCAAACAATATCCGTATTTATGGTAACTGGCATCACACCCATTCAGAAAGCGGAGTTGATGTAACTCATAAATGGTTTGCAGTACTAAGATTTAATGAAGATGGGAAAATTTATCGATTCAATGATTTTTTTGATGTTACAGGCTTTCTCCAACAACATAAAGAATAGTATAGATAATTATCAAGACATTATAATACCCACTTTTTTTAAATTGTGGGTATTTTTAATAAAATATAACAGCTGAAGATATTCTCCTACTATACTAAATAAGAAATAATTCAATACCTAATTGAATTAGGTACAAACGTAACAATAGAATATCAACCAATATTACTTTTTGTTAATTAACTGCCAATTAGTCAGTAATTTTATGTATTAATACTGCCATTATGTCTTTATTTTTAAAAGGCATTGATTTTGCTTTATATAAATTGTAAAAAATGTTTAACTAAAAATATAAATATTATGAATTTAATTAGAAAACAAAATACACCGTTTTCATCTTTGATGGATGAATTTTTGAATACAAATTGGAATATAACTCTTCCTCGTTATTCAAACTCACTTCCGGCTGTCAATGTAAAAGAAAAAGATAAAGACTTTACTTTACAAATTGCAGTACCCGGGCTAAATAAAGATGATTTTGAAATAAGCTGCGAAAACAAAGTTTTGTCAATTGAGGTTATTCAAAATGATGATGATAAAAATAACGATTTCACGAGACAGGAATTTAATTATAACTCCTTTAAAAGAAACTTTAAAATTCCTGAAAGTGTAGAATTATCAAAAATTAGCGCCTCTTATCTTAATGGAGTGCTAGAGATTAAATTACCTAAAACTAAAGAAGCGCAACCTCAACAAAAGAAATTGATAAAAATCGAATAACGATTATATTATTTGATTATTTAAAACAAAAATAGCTTCTTAAACCCTCCATTAGGAGGGTTTTTTGCTTTCGTTTTATATAGATGACTACAAACGGGATATAAACTTATTATATAACTTATGATTTAGAGTTTCTTTTGATTCTATTTATTAAGTTTTTTCCAGCCACAGCACTAGCAGTTAATAAGCCAGAAAATAAAGCACCTCCTACCCCAGCAGTAACAATATCTTGACCTGTAAGAAAAAAGTTTTTTATTTCAGTTTTTGGCTTTAAAAAACTTTGATTAAATCGCTCTGGGTCATGATCAATTCCGTAAAGTTCTCCTTTTTTATAGTTAACAAAGTTTTGAGTAGTCAATGGGCTTGAAAGCTCATAATGATCTATTTTATCTCTAAGATCAGGAAGCTGCTTAAATAAGTACTCTAAAAGTCTTTTAGAAATTTTTTCTTTGAATTTATCATAAGAGTCTCCCCTTTTCATCCATTTTGTATTTTCCCATCGTGAAAAAACTTCGAAAGGCAAAAGAGTAATGATATCAATAGTACTTTTATTCGGATATCGTTGATTCCAAGTAGGATCCTTAGATGATGGAAATGAAATATAAACTAATGGAAATGGTGCGTTAATGTCATTCAAATAATTCTCAACACACTTATCATGACTCCCTTCTTCTGGATAAATCCATAAGTTATGCTTAGGAAGACTTAAGCCTTCAGGAGATCCATTTAGGCCAATATAAAGACAGCCATGAGAAACTGAAGGCTTAATTTTATTTAATCTTGAGATTAAATTATGCTCAATGCCAACCCTTGAAGGAATTAATTTTTCATAAGTATTAAAAATTCCAGTACCACTAACTATAGTCTTTGCATATAATTCTTTTCCATCAGCCATTAAAACTCCAACAGCTTTATTATTTTCAACTATAACCTCTTTCACTTCTGCACTAATCAAAATTGTTCCAGAAGATTTTTCTATTACAGGGTCAATCGCTTCTAAAATTTTTGAAGATCCTCCAACTGGAAAACTACCTCCATCAAAATAATGCTTGACTACTGAGGCATGCATAGCAAAACTACTCTGCTTAGGAGGAAGCCCATAATCCCCGTATTGAGCAGTAAGAACCTTAATTAATTGATCATTTTTAATTATTTTAGAAAGAACATCATATGTTGTTTGATTTGAATATTTTAAATAATCTTTCTTTATGAAACGACCTATAATTATATTTAAAATATTTGGCAAAAGCTTACTTAAGTAAAATTTACCTGTCGCTTTGTTTGATGAAAATACAAGATCTATGTATTTATCTATTGAACTCTTTTCATGTGGAAAATATTCTAATAATTTATTTTTAAAATTCTTGACGCCTTTAACAAAATCGTACTTTTTATTACCGATAATTACCCTATCATAAACATTCCCCATATCAGCCCATTCAAGCTCAGAATCAGTTATATAATCAAATAATAGCCTTATTGCACTATTTTTTCTTTGAACTTCTCCTATGTAGTGAATGCCAACATCCCACTCATAGCCCCTTCTTTTAAAAACATGAGTAAATCCTCCAGGAGTATAGTGTCTTTCAAGAACAAGAACTTTCTTTCCTTCTTTTGACAATATGGCTGCGGCTGATAAACAACCAATACCAGAGCCGATCATTATAACATCATAAGAATCATCAAGGATATATCTCCTTTTATACGATTGAACCATTTAAACACAAAATTAACAAGTTAAAAGCTGCTCAAAAAAACCGCCTATCTCTTTTTTTTCATCTACAAAATGAATTTCAAGAATCCAATCTCTTTTATTTCCATTTCTGTCTAAAGCATACATGTCAGTGTTATTTTTTGGATGAACATAATTAGTTTTATCTTCGTTATCCAACTTTTCATGTGGAAAATATCCAATTAAATGTCCTGCAATTTCCCCTCCAAAACTCCAACCATATATCTTCGCCATTTTAACTGCATAATCATAGAACTCAGATCCAGTAATGTACTTTCTTGATTTGAAAAAATCCTTACAGTCATTCCAAGCTAATGAAATATCATTCATAAGTTTAATCTTAAGTTTATCATCTCCTAGAACATAAGTCCTCCCATAATCTGCCTCCCATTCATCAAATATAGGCCCAAAATCAATAAATAAAATATCGTCCTCTTGGATTATTAAATTATCTGGAGATTCTTTATATGGCTTAAGGGTATTTTTTCCTGCCCTAACAATTCTCTTATGCCAATACTTTTTTATTCCATATAATTCAAATGCCAAATTAAAAATATCAGCATTAAGTTCATTTTCAGACTTACCAGAAGTAATTAAGCCTCTATGAATAATTTGAGTGAATAAAAATGCAGCTTTCTTTTCTGCCTCAATTAAATTTAATTTAGCATCATTCATTTTATTTAATCTAAATTTTATCTCTTAAATTAATGATTATTATTTGACTAAATCATGAGTAAAAACAATATTTATCTTATATCTCTAATATTTGCAATTATTCTTTGCTATGTTATATACACTTTTTTTGGAATATTTTTTTTAATTTTTATTCCACCTTTGTTTATATACTTATATTCAAAAAATAAATAAAATAATGTTAACAAAAATGAATATATATTTGCCTATAAAAAATTAATATAAATGAATTTTAATACTCTCATCTTTTCAATATGTTTTTCTTTGTTTTTCATAAAAACCCTATCTGTTTTATGTCAAATCAATCCTAAAAATATAACTATAGCAAGAGATAAATATGGTGTTCCACATATTTTTGCTAAAACTGATGCAGAAGTAGCTTATGGATTAGCCTGGGCTCACGCAGAAGATGATTTCAAAACTATTCAACAATCTTATTTAGCCGGAAACGCAATACTATCTAAACATCTTGGAATAAAAGGTTCAGGAGCTGATTTTATAGCTCAATTTATAGGCTCTGATCAAATAGTTGAAAAGGAATATGAAGATAAAATTAGTCCAGAATACAAAAAGATTCTTGAGGGATATTCTCAAGGAATTAATAGCTACGCAAAAAAAAATCCCAAACAAGTTCTCCACCATGATCTATTTCCAGTAACTCCAAAAAAAATGTTGAAATATGGGCAATTACAACTATTTCTTTCATCAGAAGGAGATTATTGGATAAATAAAATACTTAATAATGATTTGAATTATAAAATTATTGATCAATCTAACAACCTGTATTCTAATCAAGAAAAAGGATCTAATACATTTGGGTTTAATAGTAAAAAAACAAAAGATGGGAACACATATTTGGCAATCAACACGCATCAGCCACTAGATGGACCAGCATCTTGGTATGAAGCTCATTTACAAAGCGAAGAAGGAACAAATATATTAGGAGGCCTATTTGCAGGAAGTCCGAATTTATTAATCGGGGTAAATAATAATATCGCTTGGTGTCATACAGTTAATAGACCTGATAAAACTGATGTATTTGCTTTAGAAATGCATCCTAAATTTAAATACAAATATCTGGTTGATGACACATATTACGACTTAGAAAAATATAAAGCAGAACTAAGAATAAAAATTTTAGGTATTCCTTTTAAAATTAAAAAACGATACTTTAAAAGTATTTACGGACCAACCTTAAAAAATAAATCAGGGTACTATTCAATTAGAACTCCAGCTTTGCATGAAATAAGGGGCCTTGAACAATGGTGGAGAATGGGTAAGTCAAAGAATTTCTCAGAATTCTATTCAGTACTTAAAATGAAAGCAGTTCCTGGTTATAATATTGGATATGCAGATAGAAATGATACTATTTTTTATATATCTAATGGCTTGATTCCTAAAAGAGCAAAGGGATATGATTGGAAAAATGTTGTTCCTGGAAACACCAAGAAAACATTATGGACTACAACATATGATATTGAAGATTTACCTCAAGTGTTACAACCAGAGTCAGGATACTTTTATAACACTAATCATTCTCCGTTTTTATCAACCTCTAATGAAGAAAATCCAAATATAGATGAATTTTCAAGTGATATGGGTTTTGAAACTTTTAACAATAATCGATCTACAAGATTAAAATATTTAATTGAACAAAATTCACGCTTAGATTATAATGATTTTAAAAAAATTAAATACGATAATAAGTTACCAACCCCACTAGCTTATACTTGGATGGACATAAATGCTCTCTTTGATATAGAACCTAATAAATATCCTGAAATTCGTAATATTTTAATTGATATTCAAAAATGGAATAGAAAAGCAGATGTTAACTCAATTGGGGCAGGTGCATATGCTATTTTTTACTTTAAACTTGCAAAATATTATAGAAAACTTCCTGAGCCTAGAATTTTTCCTAAAACTTTTATAATTCAAGCTTTAAAAGACACAAAAGAACACATGTTAAAGTATTTTGGAAAAGAAAAAGTACAACTAGGAGAGTTTCAAAAATTAGTCAGAGGCAATAAAGAGATCCCAATATTTGGTTTAAGAGATGTATTAACAGCTATGGCTTCAGTTCCATACAAAGACGGAATGAGTCAGGTTGTAGCTGGAGAATCATATATTGAATTAGTAAAATTCACTTCACAAGGGCCAGAAATTGAATCAATAATATCTTATGGAAGTTCAGATGATCCTAAAAGCATTCATTATGATGATCAGATGGATGATTATGCATCTTTCAAAACAAAAGAAATGACATTAAACAAAGAGCTAATTTTATCAAAAGCAATTAGGGTTTATAACCCTAAATAGAATTATTTAAAGCTTTCTCATAGACAGTTTCATATTTAGGAATGATATTTGAAATATCAAAATTTTTAGCTTGTTCAAAGGCTCCTTTTTGAAGTCTATTATATAATTTTTCGTCAGATAAAGCTTTAATTGTATTTTTTGCCATGTCCTTAACATCACCAATAGAAGATAAATATCCTGAGACTCCATCTATATTGACTTCGGATAAGCCTCCAGCATTACTTGATATAACTGGAACTTTATGAATCATTGCCTCCAATGCCACTAAACCAAAACTCTCTTTTTCGGATGGCAACAAAAAAATGTCACTGTAGCATAGTAATTCATTAATCTCATTGCTTTTACCTAAAAACAAAACTCTATCACTTAAATTGTTTTTTTTAACATACCTCTGAACCTTAATTCTTTCAGGCCCTTCTCCTACCATCAATAATTTAGAAGGAATTTTTTTTTGAACTATTTCAAAAATTTTAACAACATCTTTCACTCTTTTTAAGGGTCTAAAGTTAGAAATATGCGTAATAACTTTTTCTTTATAATCAGCTACTGACTCTCTATGACATGGTCTTTCAAGATGAGCATATTTCTTTACATCAATAAAGTTAGGAATAACTTCAATCGGTTTATTAATGTCAAACAGATTCTCTGTGTCATCTTTTAAACTTTTAGAAACTGATGTAACGTAGTCGGAATTATTGATACTAAAAGTAACAGCTGTTCTGTAAAACGGATGGCTTCCTACTAGGGTTATATCGGTTCCATGAAGAGTGGTAACAATAGGTAAAGAAACACCATCATCTTTAAGCATCATTTTAGCCATGTATGCAGCATAGGCATGTGGTATTGCATAATGAACATGTAATACGTCAATTTTATAAGTTTTGACTACATCTACAATTTTGCTGGATAAAGCTAACTCATATGGCTGGTAATGAAATAGGTCATACTCTGGAACAAAAACTTCATGAAAAAAAATATTTTTATTTAATGTGTCTAATCTTACGGGTTGTTTATAAGTGATAAAATGTATTTCATGACCTAATATAGAAAGGGCATGGCCTAGTTCGGTAGCTACAACTCCGCTTCCTCCATAAGTAGGGTAACAAACAATCGCAATCTTCACATTTAATTATTTAATATTCCAAGGCATCATACAATAAACTCTGAATTCGAGTTCGAATATTATGACTCACTAATAATCTATTTTCCATAGTTGGAAATGTTCTATTTGACAAAAATACAAATACTATTTCTTTTTCTGGATCTGCCCAGGCATAAGTTCCTGTAAAACCAGAATGTCCAAAACTTTCTTTAGAGACGCATCCACAAGTAGAACCCACTCCTTCGATTTGAGGCTTGTCAAACCCTACACCAAGCCTATTTCCGTATTCACAATAATAACAATTATTAAATAGATCAAAAGTAGAACTTGGAAACAATTCAACATCATTATAAAAACCTTTTTGCAAATACATTTGCATTATAACAGCTACTTCATATGCATTTGAAAATATTCCAGCATGACCTCCAACTCCTCCTAACATAGCTGCTCCCATATCATGAACATCTCCTTGGAGGGTAGTGTGCCTATAATAATTATCAATTTCAGATGGAACAATATTTTTCTTTGAATATTTACTTTTAGGATTATAAGTAGTTAAATTTAAGCCAATTGGTGAGTAAATATTATTTTCTACCAGAAGATCCAATGAACTATTATGAGTGGTTTCTAAATAACTTTTTAATATGTAATAAGGAAGATCTGAATAATTATTTTTCCATTCGTAAAATTTATGTTTTAAACTATCAATAAGTTCACTTTCTTTAATTTGATTAATGATTTTTCTTTTGTATTTATTTTTTAAAAATAAATTATCTGTTACTCTTAGGTTATGAGATTTAGAATATTTAGAATTATAAAATTTTCGTTTTGGCATACCCTTTTTATTTAGAGTTTTAGTGTAAAAAGGAATCCATGGTTTTAACCTTCCATAATGTGATAAAATTTCTTTTAAAGATATATTTGCTTTATTTGAGTTTTTCCACTCAGGCAACAATTCACTTATCTTGGTGTCTAAATTTATTTTTCGATTGGAAACCTGTTGAATTATTAGAGGAAGTGTGGCTAATATCTTAGTTAGCGAAGCTACGTCATAAATTGAACTGTCTGACACCCTTTTTAACTTCTCATAAGTATGGTGTCCAAAATTCTTTTGATATACAATTTTACCATTTCTTGCAATCAACATTTGAATTCCAGGAGTCATAGCTGAATCTATAGCAACTTTTGCTAATTCATCTATAGCCTTTAATTTGTTAAAACTCAACCCTTCAAGTGCTGGTTCTGAATAACCTAAAACTTTTTTTGAAGATATTTTGATACCTGTTCCCAACGGATATCTTTTCCCAGCTGTAACCGGAATTGTCCCTTCAATTTTAGTAATACCAAACATTGCATCAGCACTAATTTTTTGAGCAATTTGACTATTTTGATAACTAATTATTATACCCTTAATGTCTTTTAATCTTTCGATTTGTGAAACAGAATATGGATTAGCAAATATGTTAATTATTAATGGCACTTTGGAACTAATTTTTTTTAAGGATTGTATTGTTTTAGATGAAAGTTTACTAATCATAAATGGATTATCATCTTTTGCTTCTGGATGCCAGCCAACTATGACAGCATTCCATTTCTTTTTCTTAGCTTGATCAACAATACTTTGAGGGTTAAGACCAATAACATCATCAATTTCAGCATATAACTTTAGCTTATTTTTAAAAATAATTCCAGAACCTTTATCTATTGACAAATAACCATATTTGTTTTTATTATTGAGCGGTAGTATTTGATTTTTATTTTCAAGAACAGTTACGGCTTTTTGAAATGCTTTAGAAACCAATAATGTATCTTTAACAGAGCTTAGAGAGCCCTCTAGATGTTTGATAGGTTTATAATTGTATAATTTAGATTTGTATTTGGCTTTAAGAACTTTTTTTACAGAATATTCTAATCTTGACTCTGAAATCAAGCCAGAAAAATAGGCTTTTTGAATAGAATTAATCCCCTCAGGTATATTTTCAGAAATTAAAAGAATATCATTTCCTGCTATAAATGCTGCTAAATCAATATTACCAATATTTTTAACTCCTTTCATTCCTTTCATATTAAGGGCGTCAGTAATAATTAAACCATTAAAGCCTAATTCATTTTTCAATAAATCAGTCACAACAGTTTTTGATAGAGTTGTCGGTAATCCCTTTTCTTGAAGGCTAGGTATATTTAAATGAGCTATCATAACAGAAGACAACCCTTCTTGAATTAGTTTTTTAAATGGTTTTAGTTCAACTTCATGAAGACGTTTTTTTCCAAACCTTATAGTTGGAAGCGTTTTGTGTGAATCCTTTGATGTGTCTCCATGACCAGGAAAATGCTTGCCTGAAGTTAAAAGGTTTTCACTATGCATTCCTTTCATCATTGCGAGACTTTGACGAGTAACAATCTTAGAAGATTCTCCAAAGGATCTATTGCCAATTATTGGGTTTTTAGGATTTGTATTTATATCTAAAACTGGGGAAAAATTCATATGAATTCCTAACCTTAAAGATTGTTCTGCAATTCTTTTACCTATTTCATTTATTAAACCATCGTCATTAATCGCTCCAAGAGTCATGTTCCATGGAAAAGACAAAACATCATCTAACCTCATAGCTACTCCCCATTCAGCATCCATTGATATCAATAATGGTATAGTTGATTGTGATTGAAAAAAATTACTCCATTCAATTTGAGATTTAGTAGTGCCTTTAGAAAAAACAACACCTCCTATATGATTCTTCTTTACCAGGTCTAATGTATTTTTCAATTGAGATGAATCTCCATTAGAAAAAACCATAGGAATAAAAAGTTGCCCTATTTTTTCTTTTAATGTTATAGATTTATAAATACTATCTACCCACTTTTTCTGTAATAAATGATCAGAAGATAAAAGTGGATCAGGTTGTTGAGCATTTGTTTCTAAAAGACAAAACAATAATACAATTAAACTATATAAATATTTCATTCTTTTACTTAATAAAACGGGAGTGCCAACTTTCTTTAATTGGAATTTCCCATTGAGAACGGTAACCAGCCAAATCATTAACTAAATTATTAAAAACAATTGTATCCGCATTAACTGAACCCTTTTTTGCCATCTCCTTGAAATCATTTAAATTTTTATATGTTAAATATTCTCCCTGCTTAAAGGTTACATTCATTTTATCAAGTAAAACAATATTAAATTTTTTTTCCAAGGTTTGAATAAAATGAACTGACGAATCAATTGAACAACCAGAAGCGGCATTAAACTCTATCTCTAATCCAATAACAATAAATCTATTGTATGGTATATCTACTGATGCTAAAAGTGAATTATTATGAGCTGTCCATTGGTTTATAAAATTGTCGCACAAAATAATCATTTCTTTAACCTCGATATCACTAAGTTTCCTGCTCGATGGATAAATCCACACTCTTGCTTTATCTGAAAGTTTATTAAAAGAGATTTTCATTTTATAAGTCTTCAGATTCCGCTATTAACTCGGCAATATCTTTAACTGGTAAAGAATCTTCTTTTTCTTTGCTTTTGACACCATCAGTTATCATTGTATTACAAAAGGGACATCCAACTGCAATTATATCAGGTTTTACCTCGAGAGCCTGTTCAGTTCTCTCAATATTAATATCTTTATTTCCCTTTTCTGGCTCTTTAAACATTTGTGCTCCTCCGGCACCACAACATAAACCTTTTGATTTACAGTTTTTCATCTCAACTAACTCAGCATCCAATTTTCTAATTAAATCTCTTGGAGCCTCATAAACTTTATTTGCCCTACCTAAATAACATGGGTCATGAAATGTGATTCGCTTACCTTTAAAACTTCCACCTTTAAGAGTAATCTTACCATCATCAAGTAATTTTTTAAGAAATTGGGTGTGATGTTCTACTTGATAATCTCCACCTAATTCAGGATATTCATTTTTAAGGGTATTGAAACAGTGAGGACATGTTGTTACTATTTTAGTAACCTTATAAGCATTCATAACTTCAATATTTGCAATGGCTTGCATTTGAAATAAAAATTCATTACCCGAGCGTTTAGCAGGATCACCTGTACAACTTTCTTCAGGACCAAGTACAGCATAAGAAATGCCTGAATTATTTAAAATTTTAACAAATGCTTTTGTTATTTTTTTAGCTCGTTCATCAAAACTTCCAGAGCATCCTACCCAAAAAAGAACATCAGGTTTTTTTCCCTCTGCAGTCATTGATGCTAACGTAGGTATTTGCATAACTTGGTTTTTAAGATTTACCGTCGTCAAAAACTTCAATTGTTACTTCTTTTTCAACTAAATCAGTGAATTTTCCATTGTAACGTGTAGCCTTAACCAAATGATTATCTACCCAATGATAATTACCTCCTCGAGGCTTACCCATCAAAAGGCTATGGTATTTAAATCCATTTTTATTTAACCATTGAGATGTTACATCCCTATGAGATTCTATACGAGAGGTGAAAAAACAAATCAAATGTCCTTCTTCATACCATTTATTTAGAGTTACTAAAGCATCTGGATATACCTCAGCTGTTAACATTCTTTCAGGTTCTTCATTAGGTATATCATCACATATGGTTCCATCAATATCTATTAAATAATTTTTAACTCCCTCTGGCAAGACAGGGCTAACAACTTCACCATTTTCAACTTTTTCATGTAAATAATTCTCAGCTTCTTCTTTTTGCATAATAATTTTTAATATTTAATTTTCATTTGCCCATAATAGCCTATCCTTATTATTAAAGGGCCATGGGGCTCCATTATTTTCAATATTACCCATCATATTGTTTAAATCTCCAGGTGCTGAAGATTGTTCCATAACTAAATATTGACGCATATCCATTATAATAGATAACGGATCAATTCCAATAGGACAAGCTTCAACACAAGCGTTACATGAAGTACAAGCCCATAGCTCTTCTGATGAAATATAATCATTAAGTAGCTCTTTTCCATCAGAAATAAACTTTCCATTATTTTTTCTATAATTATTACCAACCTCAACTAATCTATCACGTGTATCCATCATAATTTTTCTAGGTGATAATTTTTTTCCAGTTTGATTAGCAGGACACTCACTTGTGCATATACCACACTCAGTACATGTATAAGCATTCAATAACTGAACCCAGTTCATATCAATAACGTCAGATACACCAAATTTTTCGGGAGTTGAATCAAATGAAGATACTGCAAAAGGATCGATATTTGGATCCATCATTAACTTAACTTCTTTAGTAACATTAGAATTGTTTTTAAATCTTCCTTTAGAATCAAGATTAGCATAAAAAGTGTTTGGAAACGCAAGTAAAATATGTAAGTGTTTTGAATAATATAAATAATTTGCAAAAATTAAAATTCCAATAATGTGCAACCACCAAAAAGTACGTTCTAAAATTATTAAAATTGACTGAGAAAAACCATCATATAATGGCTGTAAATATATTGAGATTGGATAGGCTCCCGCTTTTAAATAATCTGGTGTATTTAAACTCTGTAAAAGACCATCTGTTGCATTCATTGAGAGAAACAAGAACATTAAAACAATTTCAAAATAAAGTATAAAGTCAGCATCATTTTTTGGCCAACCTTTCATCTCAGGGTTAATAAACCTATTGAGTTTGATTATATTTCTTCTAATCCAGAAAACAACTACCGATATAACTACAAGAAAAGCTAGTATTTCGAATGTTCCTATCAAAATATCATAAAACCCTCCCAAATAAGGTGCAAAAACTCTATGAGTTCCTAGCAATCCATCAATTATTATTTCGAGTAGCTCTATATTAATTAAAATAAAACCAACATATACAATTATATGTAAAATTCCAGATACAGGTCTATTAAACATTTTAGACTGACCTAAAGCTAAAAGAGCCATATTTTTCCATCTTTCTTGCTTTCTGTCAAATCTATCAATGTCTTTTCCTAATTTAATATTATTAATTACTTTTTTGATATTGTAAGTAAAAAGACTTAAACCTATGGAAAGAACAATGAAAAATAAAACGTTAGGTATAAATGTCATAATAAAACAAGTCGATTATTTATTATTAGACTTTTCTTTTTTTCCAAAAAGAGAAAAATGAACATATCGTTTAGGGTTTTGTTTTAAATCATTTATCAAGGTTTCTAAAGCATTTGCAGCAGAGTCTAATCTATTATACATTGAATCATTTTTGAGAAATTTACCCGCTGAACCTTTACCTGCTTCTAAAGAAATCAATAATTGATTAATGTTATTTGCGACAATCTCATATTGCTTAACAGTATGAATAAATTTAATTGCAGTAAGAGAATCAGATATAGTGGACAAGTTATTCGAAGTAGAAGATAAATTATCCATAGTTTTAGAAAAGCTATCCTGATTGGAAACTAGTAAGTTCGACAAAACGACAGAGGCCTTATTAATGTTTTCAAGAGAAACACTAAGATTTTCTAATGTGTTTTTTAAATTATTTTGAGAGTCTTTGTTTAAAACATTACTAACACCCGAAAATAAAGAATCTACACTTGTTAAAGTGCTTACTATTTTTTGTTGTAATGGAGCAATTTGACGATTAACTAATTCTGTAAAACCTGGTTTTATTGAAGAATTTAATGTGTCTCCAGATTTTACTGCTTTACCTGAGTCAAAACTAGGAGAAATTGAAACAGCTTTACCTCCAATAAGTCCAGTTTCATATAAAATTGCTTCGCTATCATTTGAAAAATTTATATCTCCGCGAATATTCATAGTTATTAGTATTTCAGTAGTGCCTGGTAGAAAATCAGCTTGTGTTACTGAACCTATAGTTAACCCATTCAATGTTACCTTTGAACCTGGAATTAAACCTTCAATTTCTGGATAGATTGTATGGATGATTTTCTGACTTTTTAATAAGGATTGCCCCTTCAAAAAATTATAACCGAAAACAAATAATAAAAATCCAACTAAAACTAGAAAAAAAGACTTTATTTCTTTGGAAAATTTAATCATAATACAAAGCTAGGTAAATTAAATTGTGAATAAATATATTATTCATTTTTTTTAGCTTCTTTAATTGAAATACTCTTACCGTTTAAAAAAGCAACTAAAAAGGCAGACTTAAAGCCATTATTTTGTGCTATAAATAAATCTTTTTTAGCGCTTTTAAATTTATTTGATTTACCATAGTAATATCTATATGTAGAACTTATTTTTTCCCTCTCAATTGATTTTAAACCTTTGAAATTATATGAAAAAGTTTCAATTTTATTTTTACTTGCGGCAATTTGAACTTTATAAGAAATTTTATTTTTTGAAATCAATCGCTTATCATTAATTTTAGGCTCAGTAACAACCTTGTACTCGTTATTTTCTTGTATAGACTGATTTAATTCATTTTTATAATCAATTATTGCTTTTGAAATAGCTTTTGCCATCGAGCTTTGGCCTTTGGAAGAATTCAAATATGCCCCCTCATTTTTATTAGTCAAAAATCCTGTTTCAACTAAAACACTTGGCATATAAGTGTTTCTTAAAACTAAAAAACCTGCTTGTTTTACAGTACGATCATTTCTTTTAAGAATACTAACAAAGCTTTTTTGAATTGAGGTTGCAGCTAAAATACTTTGATCTAAATACTCTTCTTGCATAAGAAGGAGGCTAATAACAGATTCTGGATTATTAGGATCGAATCCATCGTAGTTTATTTCATAGTCATCCTCTAAAAATATAACTGAATTTTCTTTCTGAGCAATTCTAAAATTACGATCATTTTCATGCAATCCTAGAACAAAAGTTCCAGCCCCAAAAGCTTTAGAGGATTTAAACGCATCACAATGAATGGATATAAATAAATCAGCATTAGCATTATTTGCAATTTGAGCGCGCTTATTAAGCTCTATGTACTCATCTTTTTTTCGAGTATAAATAACTTTGACATCCTTATCTTTAATGAGTAATCGGCCAATTTCTAAAGTTATTGTTAATGCGATTTTTTTTTCAAAATAACCATTACCAACATTACCTGAATCATATCCACCATGACCTGCGTCAAGAACAACAACAAATGGTTTAGGAAAAGTTTTAGAAAATCTGGACTGTAATACCCAAGGAATCAATAATACAATTATTAAATTTAGTTTTACGATTTTCATTTCATTAACGTTACTTTATCAACAGAACTCTAAAAATATCCTTAATTTTGATTACTATATTAGATCTTATACAAATTTAAGAGGTTTCATCTTGCGGTCAAAGTTTAGTTATACATCATCATTGTTCATATTTTTTTGGAGCATAGTTCTCTTTGGACAAACTGACTCTTTATTATTAAAAAAGGGGGAAATTGAATCAAAAGCAATAATTGATAGTACAAGCCTTAAAAAAGAACCACTTCTACTTGATATGATAAGATATAATGCCAAAGATTACGTTAGAATAAATAGGAAAGAAAACAAACTATACCTTTACAATAAAGCTGAATTATATTATGGTGATATTACTCTTCGTTCTGGAATTATAATTCTTGATTATAAAGAAAAAGAAGTCTACGCAGGAAGAATAAAAGACACCAGTGGAAGCTTAACTCAATACCCTTTTTTTAAACAAGGTGTTAATGAAATCAATCCCGATTCAATAAGATATAATTTTGATACACAAAAAGCTCTTATATGGAATTCAAAAACTGATCAAGGAGGAATGAATGTTTATTCTAGTTATACAAAAAAACAAAATGATTCGGTTTACTACATAAAAAATGCAAAAGTAACTACTGGGGGTGATTTAGATGATGCTGATTATTATTTTAGAGTAAGAAAAGGAAAACTAGTTCCTGGCGGAAAAATAGTTACTGGATTTACTAATATGTACATAGCTGAAGTCCCAACGCCTTTGATGCTTCCGTTTGCATACTTTCCTACTACTCAAAATCAATCTTCAGGATTTATTTTTCCGTCTATTGGAGAAAATAATAATCGAGGTTATGCAATTCAAAATGGAGGGTATTACTTTAATTTATCTGACTATTTTAACCTGGCGCTTATTGGAGATTATTATACTAATGGTAGTTATGGATTTAGATCAGACACTCAATATAAAAAAATGTATAACTATAATGGAAATTTAAGTTTTAGATATGAAAATTTAGTAAGTGGTGAAAGGGGTTTGTCTGGATATTCTAAATCAACTGTATTTAATTTTAGATGGTCACATAGTAAAGATTCTAAAGCAAGTCCATATTCAACATTTTCAGCTTCAGTAAATTTCGGAAGCAGTGATTATTACCAGCAGTCTGTGAATCAATTAAATAATCCTAATTTTTTAAATAACACCCTTAGCTCATCGGTTTCATATTCAAAGACATTTCCTGGATCACCAAGAGTAAATTTTTCTTTAACTTCAGCTATGTCACAAAATTCTCAAACTAATAATGTAAACTTGACTTTGCCTACTCTTCAAGCAAACATGGAAAGAATTTTTCCTTTTGCACCAAAAGATGGCGCAAAGAAAGGAGTTTTTCAAAACATAAATTTTCAATATACTGGAAGAGCTGAGAATAGAATAATTACAAATGAAGAAAACTTATTTAAGTCTGCAATGTTTAAAGAAGCTAGATCTGGAATGGTTCATAATATTCCTTTAAGTACAAATTTCAAATTATTAAAACACCTAAGTGTTTCTCTCGGAAGTGCATACCAAGAAGTATGGGCTCCCCAGACAATTAGATATAATAATTATGATGAGGAATCAGAATTAATAGTTAAGGATACTATTAGAGAATTTGATGCTTTTAGGACATATAACCTCAATTCAAGTATTGGTACCACCATATATGGAATATTTAACTTTGGTGAGGATAAAAAAATTAAATCAATAAGACACACCATAAGGCCTTCAATTTCTTATAGTTACAATCCAAGTTTTGAAGAGCAATACTATGATACATATATAATCGATGCAGATGGAAACTCAGCGTCTTATACGAGATTTGAAGGGGGATTGTTTGGAGCGCCAGGAAGCTCATTTTCTAGTAGTATGGGAATAAGTGTAAACAACACTTTTGAAGCAAAAGTAACTGACAGTGACTCAACTAAAACTGAACCAAGAAAAATTAAGCTTTTAAATAATTTAAATTTTACTACCAGTTATAATATAGTCGCAGATTCACTGAATTGGTCTCCAGTTAGGATGTCCACAGGTTTTACAGCTCTTAAAAATAAATTAAACATGAATATTGGAGCTACTTTTGACCCATATGCTTTAGATGAAAACAAAAATCGATATGGTACATTTAATTATAAAACAGGGGGGTCATTTTTAAGAATGACAAGTGCTAATTTGAACATGAATTATTCAATATCAAATAAAGACTTCGGCGGAAATGACAAAAGCGATTATTCCTCAGAATCAGAAAATAATGAAACTACTTCTAGTGGTGGAAGAAATGATGGATTATTTGGAAGAGCTGTTAATTTAAATGGTGGAAGAATGAATCAAACCAAACAAATTGAATCTGAAAACAAATATCCATTCTACAAAAGCAAAATTCCATGGGATTTTAAAATAGCATGGTCTTTTACATACAGTAATCGAGTTCAAGAACGTAAAATATCAAATAATTCATTAATGTTTAGCTCCAATATAGATCTAACTCCTAAATGGAAAATAAATGCATCATCTGGTTATGATTTTAAAGGTAAAGGATTTACATACACTACTTTAGGTTTTGATAGAGATTTGGATAGCTGGAGAATGAGTTTTGATTGGATTCCATTTTCAAACAGAGCTTCATGGAATTTTTTTATTGGAATAAAATCTGGATTATTAAGTGATATTAAATATGAAAAAAATAGAGAACCAGATAGAAAATTAAATTAAACAATTATGAAAAAGGAAATAATTTTAACTAAAAATGCTCCATCCCCAATCGGCCCATATAACCAGGGTGTTAAAATCAATGGGGTTTTATATCTATCTGGCCAAATTCCTTTAACACCAGAAATGGATTTAATACAAAATAACTTAAACAAAGAGGTAAATCAGGTAATGAAAAATCTCAAAGCTGTTCTAGAAGCAGCTAATATGAGTTTTAAAAACGTAGTTAAAAGTTCCATTTTTCTAAATGATATTGATAATTTTCAAACTGTAAATGAAATTTATGGAGAATATTTTGATGATGAAACAGCCCCAGCTAGAGAAACAATTGCTGTAAAAACTCTACCAAAAAAAGTAAGAATTGAAATTAGTATGATTGCAAATGATTGAGATTAAGATTAAATTGAATTTTCAATTTGTATTTTATGATATTTCAAAAGCCCCTCTATTGGTCTTTTAATTATATCTCCAAGGTTCAGTTTATAATCAATTAGCGCCTCTTTTATTTCATTTTGAAGGTAAAACGCTATTGAACCTGCAAAATGAATTGGCACTTCCTTACAATTATCAAACTGTAAAATTTGATGTTCTATAAACCTTTTAAGACCTTTGCGAATAATGTGTTTCATATGTGGATGATCCTTTCGATCGATCATAAACTTTGCAAAAGTTGCTAAGTATGTATTCGGATTTTCTCTTCTATAGATGTTTTCTTTAAGAGTATCAGGATCAAGTTTAAACTCATTTTCAAATGCTTTAGAATATTCTTCAGGCATTTCATTAAAATAATAACTTCTAATCAATTGTTTGCCAAAAAAATTACCACTTGCCTCATCCATTAAAACATACCCCAATGAAACAATCCTTTGTTCAAGGTCTAAACCGTTATAATATGTGCAATTTGATCCTGTACCTAAAATGCATACTATAGAAGGTTCTCCAGTTTTACAAGTTGAATAAACAGCTGCATAAGTATCTTCTTTTATGCTTAGTTCAGCACTACAGAAAATTTCTCTAAAAATCTTCTCAATTCTTTTTGATGATGATTTTACCCCACAACCGGCTCCATAAAAATAAAGCCTAGTTACTTCATTTCTGTTTTGATAAAGATCATAATTATTAATGATTCTTTCATATAATATGGAGCTTGATAAAACTTGAGGATTTAACCCTAAAGTTTGAGTTGAAAATAAAACCGATCCTTTATCATTAATTGCTATCCAATCAGTCTTAGTGGAACCACTATCTACAACTAGAATCATAATTTATAGAAGATTTATATGTCTAGCTAAATCTATGAGTTTATTAGAATAGCCACATTCGTTATCATACCAAGATATAATCTTAAAAAAACTTTCATTTAATTCCATTCCAGCTCCAGCATCAAAAATAGAAGTTCTAATATCACCAATAAAATCTTGAGAAGCAACTGGTTCATCTGTATATCCAAGAATTCCTTTTAAACCATTTTTTGAAGCATTAAACATTGTGGTTTTAATTTCTTCATAGGAAGTTTTCTTGGATAATTTAACAGTTAAATCAACAACAGAAACATTTGCGGTAGGAACACGAAATGACATTCCTGTTAGTTTTCCTTCAAGATCAGGAATTACTTTTCCAACTGCTTTTGCAGCACCTGTGGAAGCTGGTATTATATTAATTAATGAACTTCTACCTCCTCTAAAATCCTTTTTTGAAGGGCCATCAACTACAAATTGAGTAGCTGTTGCTGCATGAACTGTAGTCATCAAAGCTTCTTTAATTCCAAAGCTATCATTTAACACTTTAGCTATTGGAGCAAGACAATTTGTTGTACATGATGCATTTGAAACTATGATATCGCTAGATTTAATTGTTTGATGGTTAACTCCCATTACAAACATTGGAGCATCTGGAGAAGGTGCTGAAATAACAACTTTTTTAGCTCCGCCCTTAACGTGAAGATTAGCCTTTTCTATTGAGGTGAAAATACCTGTGCATTCAGCTACAACATCAGTATTCATAGTACCCCATGGTATATCTTCAGGATTACGTTCAGCTGTAATTAAAATTGTCTTATCATTAACAATTAGATTACTGCCATCAACTAAAATGGATCCATTAAAATTCCCATGAACTGAATCGTACTTCAAAAGATATGCTAAATGATTTATATCTAATAAATCATTAACAGCGACAATTTCAATATCATCTTGTTCTATTGCCGAACGAAAAACCATTCTACCTATTCTGCCAAAACCATTTATTCCTATTCTTAAAGACATGTTTTATTTATTTAATTAAGATGAGTTATATAGATAATATTTCAGAAACACGTATTAAATTCTTATTTATTTCCATTTGACCTTTAATTGCTTCTTCTAAAGGGCTTAATACCATCATACCATCTTTTATTCCTACCATTACATTATAAGTCCCATTCAAAAGTGTGTCAATTGCATGAACACCCATTCTTGATGCTAGAACTCTATCAAAACAGCTTGGCGCACCTCCTCTTTGGATATGTCCAAGAACAGAGACTCTAACTTCATATTCTGGCATGTTATTCTCTACGTAAGAAGCAATTTCAAAAACATTTTTACCGGTTTTATCACCCTCAGCAACCATAATAATACTAGAAGATTTTCCTGACTTTTGACTCTTTTTAAGAGACTCTAATAATCTATCTAATCCCATATCTTCTTCAGGTATTAAAATTTCTTCTGCTCCACCTCCAATTCCAGCATTTAGCGCAATATGACCAGCATCTCTTCCCATGACTTCAACTATAAACAAACGATTATGTGATATTGCAGTGTCTCTAATTTTATCTATTGATTGAACCACTGTATTTAATGCGGTATCAAACCCTATAGTGAAACTTGTACCTGATATATCATTGTCAATAGTTCCTGGAATACCTATTACTGGAATATTATATTCTTTATTAAAATGATTTGCTCCAGTAAATGACCCATCACCACCAATAATAACTAGAGCATCAATTTTAAATTCTTTAATTTTATTGTATGCTTTTTCCCTACCTTCTTTACTATAAAAATCATTACATCTAGCGGTTTTAAGGACTGTACCACCTTTATTAATAATATTATTAACACTTCTAGCGTTTAATTTTTTAATTAAACCTTCTATCATTCCTTGGTAACCTTTATAGATGCCAAAACACTCTATATTGTTATAAACACTTGATCTGACTACTGCTCTAACCGCAGCGTTCATGCCAGGGGCATCTCCTCCAGAAGTTAAAACACCGATTTTTTTGATTTTTTTCATTTAAATAAACAAGATTGCAAATTTAACCATTCTAAATGGCATAAAAAAAACTTAGTTTTAAATTAATCAAAACCTTAATTAGATGTTAGAAAACAAACTATTTGGCTTTTTTGATTATTTTATTAATTAACTGCTTGAAACTATTGAAATCAACGTTATATGAAAGACCCATGCCTTGAGTATATCCAAGCTTATCACCTATATAGCGAAATTCATTTTCTTTATTAAAAACTTTAGCCTTAAGTGATCCATCTTCATTTAAAATAAAATCAATTTGAACATCGCCAACTATTAAAGTTTCGTTAACTCCACCAACAGGAACACCAATTTTTCCATTTATAAGAATTTTATCACTTACCTGAGTTGAAAGAGTTAATCCTAACCTATCTTCTGAGAAAATATCTAAATCAGGATTTTTATCTCCTTGAAGATAATTAATACCTACCTTCAACTTCTCATTACTATCACCTATAATAGAATTAAATATATCCGATGCTTTTTCATACAAATTGTTTGTAATTCCCTGAACAGAAACACTAACATCATTAACAAATACACCTTGAGAAAGAAGTGAAATTGCTTGAAATTGACTTCTTTGAGGATCAGCTAAACGATAATTAATTTCAGAAATTACTGTTCCGCTAGTGTTTGGAAAAAATATTTCAAAAATTGGATTATCCGGCCTTAATAAATTTCCTTGTAAATGAATTCCTACTTCTGTTGGAATTTTTTTATTAAAATTAGGATTATCTAATAATATAGCTGGATTTGCACCTCCAGGAACTTGATACAAGGCATTTAAATTCATTTGTGCCTCTAAAGGATTGCCATCCCAAACAATTGTACCGCCTGGTTCTAGATTAAATTTTTTATCTAATAAGCCAAGGTTTTTGAAATTATAAATCCCATCAGAAGTTAAAAAATCTCCCCACATATTAAACTTTCCTTTAGTATTGGTTTCCATCAATAATTTACCAAACCCTTTCCCACTTAAATAACTTCCAGAAGATTGATCAATTACTATTTCAACAGTTGCATCAGGATTTATATCCAACTCAAAAAACATTTCTAAACCTCTAATTTCATTATTTAATGGTTCTAATTGTTTTAATTGATAACTGTTTGATTTTGATTTTTTATCTACGAATGTTATAAAAGAAATATCAGAAATTTCCTGAGTATCTTTCCATGGAATTTTAATTGAAGTTCCAGGCGCAGTTAAACCGACTAATTCAAGTTTAGGGTTTTTGGTTGGACCTTTCATTGAAATATCACCTGATAAAAAACCCTCTCCATAAAATAAAACATCGGGAGTTTCTTTTTTATTAAGTAATAAAAGACCATCAGAATCAACCAACAAATCCATATTCCAATCTTTAAAGTTTGAATGAGAAAATTTAGCTTCAAAATTAGCTTTAGTGTCAAAAATATTATCAGATAATTCAGTAGGCAAAAACTCTAAAATTTTATTATAAAAATTGAGCTGAGTATTGTTAGATAAAGAATAGTCAATATTAAGATAAGGAATATAAAAACCTGAATCAGTTAAACTAATTAAACCACTATTTTGAAGACTAGAAAAGTCTCCCCAAATATTTAGATCTCCATCTAAATAACCATGAATATTTGACATAGACTTCTTCCCTAAAGGAGATGAAAAAGAGATGTCAAATTTAGAAAATAAAATATCTAAATCAAGTTTAGATGAGTTGATGTCTAAAATAAAATTTCCTTTTCCTGAAAAAGTATTTTTATTATTATTTACTAGACCCCAATCTATTGTATATGAATTTAACTCAGTGTTACCATTAATATTTAAATCAATTTCTCCAACTAAGACTTTATTTATATACACTTCAGAAGAACTCAAAAATCCCTTGAATGAATTATCTGTTGAGGTTCTTTTTATTCTCCAATTAGAATTAAACAAACCCTCAGTTTTAAAATTTTCATTTTGCTTTACTAATTGTTTTAGATTAACGTTTTGAAGCGACAAATCAACATCAAAATTGTTTAAACCTTTGTAAAATCCTTTAATTTTTATTTTCGAATTTCCAGAAGATATTTTAAAATTATTAATTTCTATAAAGTTATTTTTATAATCATATATTATAGGTTCATTTTCTAATTCTTTTAAATTCCAATTTCCATTATTATAAATAATTGAAGATTCAGTTAAATTAAACACACTCATATTATTCTTAAGTCTGTTAACATCAAAATTTAAATAAAATCCATCGCCTTTATCAATCAAAGGCTTTAATTGAACATTAATTGATAATTTATTATTTTTTCTTTTACTTCCCAGTAAAAACTCACCAAAATTAGAATTATTGTAAACAAACTTATTAATCACAAGCTTACTGTCTCTATTTAATGACTTATTGTTTATATTAACTTTTAAACCCTGACCAAAAAAATCTTTATATTGAAAGAAAGGAACTTCTATATCCAAATAAGATTTATATTCATCACTATTAAGATATCCTACTAAATTAAAATCTACGGTACTTTGAATATCCGTATTTAAAATATTGACTAATTCTTTAGATAAAGTAAAATCAAATTTTATTTCCTGAGATCTAGAAAGTTTTAATTTTGGTATAATTGGAAAAGTTTCAGATAAAGCATTATTAATTAATATTTTAGTTTTACTTAGATCAAACTTTCCAATTGCTTCACCCGATAGCCATGATGAATTAATTATTGAAAAATTACGAATTCCATTTTTATTAAAACTATTTAAATAAAAATCAGAAGAATTCAACACCCCATTGTTATGCTGTAATTGCAAGTTTTGAACAGTTAAAATTATTGAAGAATCATCAATTGACTCGCCTTCAATTCTGCTTTTAAAAACACCACTTAAAATAGCTTGACCTTCACCAATTTTATTGTTAATTGAAGATAAATTATAAGATTTTAAATTTATAACTGAACTTAGTTTATTGATTTTTGTAGAAAAGTCATATTCAATCTGACTAGAAGAAACTTCCAGTCCATTACTTGCACTCCAAGAAATATTTCCCTTTTTAAAATCACCTAGACCATTTACTCTAAATTGAATTGGAACAATATTAGAAGTGGTGAAATAACCTTCTTTAATTTCCCAATCCATTAGATTATTTTTTAAATTTAAATTTAAATTAGTTGAAATAAGACCTTCAGGAATTGAATTATAAATCTTTGATAAGTTTAAATTTTTAACATCAATTAGAATAGAATTAGAAATTAATTTATCAATTTTATTATTTATTAATTTAGTTTTAAAATCTCCGAAATCTGTTTCTATGTCAGCATTTAAATCCCATTTTTTAGAAGAATAATTTCCAGTTAAATTAAACTTTTTTATTTTAAGATTTTTAAAATTATCTAATAGTAAAGCAGGAGTTTTTATATAATTTTTCAAATCACTTAACATAAAATTATCAGTTATAATATACCCAGAAAATACATTTTCTTTTTCAGAAAAAATATTTAAAAGATTAACTTCTGCTTTAAATTTTGAAAAACCAAAATCAAATTTTACGGTTTTAATATTAATAGAATCTAACGTGCCAACTATATCTAACTCAGCAGACACTGTTAATAAAGAATTAATTTTTTCAGACACCCCAATTTTAGCTGGTTTAAAATTTGAAATTCTTAGCTTAGAATAAATTTTCGGTTTTTCGAAATAATCAAATAAATTACCAGCGAAACTTTCATATTTTATATTTCCAGATATTTCACCTTCATTAGAGGTTAAAACATAATCATTTATTAAAACTGAACATCCTGAGTATATAAATGAATCAGACTTAAAAGAGAAATTCTTGATTTTAGATGCTTCAAAATCACCATCAATAAAACTTGTTTCAATAAAATCAGGTCCAGCGATAAGATTAGTTGATTTCAATTTAAATATTCTATAAGATTCACTAGTACTTGGGAACCTTATCTCACTATTTTGAATTTTAAATGAAGAAACAGATATAATTGGCGACAATTTTGTAGCATCCTTTTTTGACTTTAATACATTTAAAAAGAATTGTAGACTATTAACTTGATCACTCGAATACTTTTTAATATTAAGAATCAAACCGTCTAGTTGTAGATTTGAAAATCTTACATCCCCATCAACTAGCTTTTTTAATGATTTTAGATTAGTTTCTAGGTTTTTAATATAAACCAAAGTGTCATTGTGATGATCATTAAGTAAAACATCATTTAAGGTAATACCACCTTCAATAGACAATTCTGATGAATTAATACTTATATCAGTGCTATACTTTTCACTAATTTTATTGGTTAAGCTTTGAATCACTTTGTCTTGAATAATTCCTGTCTTTATTAAGTTTAGGGTTATAAGCAAAAATGAAATTAGTGCTAAAAAAAGTCCAATCAGTATTTTATATCTCCGTTTAATGTTAATCGTTTATTTTTGTCAAGTTACTATTTCATTTATGAAACAAAAACCATGCTACATTCTAGGAATTGAATCTTCTTGTGATGATACTGCAGCAGCAATATTGAATCACAACAAAGTTCTATCAAATTGTGTGACCAACCAAGAAATTCACAACCAATATGGGGGAGTAGTTCCTGAATTAGCTTCAAGAGCGCATCAGGTAAACATAATCCCTGTTGTTGATCAAGCTTTAAAAAAGGCCAATATTAACCAAAATGAATTGAGTGCAATTGCTTATACACAAGGGCCTGGTCTGTTAGGTTCTTTACTAGTAGGGAATAGTTTTGCTAAATCAATGGCTATGGGTTTAAACATTCCATTAATTGGGATTAACCATATGCAAGCTCACATATTGGTTCATTTTATAAATAAAGAAAACCAATTGATTCCAGACTTTCCATTTATAGGTGTTAATATTTCTGGAGGTCATACTCAAATTTTGATTGTTAGAAATTATTTTGACATGGAAATAATTGGAACTACACTCGATGATGCAATTGGTGAAGCATTTGATAAATGTGGTAAAAAAATGGGGCTTGACTATCCCTCTGGGTTGATTATTGATCAATTATCAAAAAGAGGGAATCCAGAAAAATTTTCATTTCCAATCCCTAAAGTAAAAGGATTAAATGTAAGTTATAGTGGATGTAAAACTGCATTTGTAAATTTCATAGAAAAAGAAAAGCATAAATACTCTGAATTTATTAATGAAAATTTAAACGATCTTTGCAGCAGTATTCAATCAACTCTAATTAAAATTATAAGTCAAAAAATAGAAATGGCGGTTGAAGAAACAGGAATAAATTGTGTTGCAATCGGTGGAGGTGTTTCTGCTAATAGCAAAATTCGAGCTTTTTTAAATGAAAAAGAAAAAAATAGCGGATGGAAAATTCACATTCCGTCAATTGAATATACTACTGATAATGCAGCAATGATTGGTATTGCTGGTTACTATAAATGGAAAATAAAAAACTTTAGTGACTTTTCTTCGGTTGCTAATTCTAGAATGTCTTTTTAAAATGAGTTTATTCTTTAATCCATCAATAAATCTTGAAACTAAAAGTTTTATTTTTTCAGCAGAAGAAAGTAAGCATATATATAAGGTTCTAAGAAAAGTTCCTGGTGATAAGATTATAGTTACAAATGGAAAAGGTTTAGAATGGTTAGGCAAATTAATTCATGTAGGGCAAAAGAATACACAAATAAAAAAAATTGAAGCAAATACACAAAAAGGTATTCCTTACGAACTCGAAATAGCAATTGCACCAACAAAGAGTAATGATAGAATTCAGTGGTTTATAGAAAAAGCCACTGAAATTGGTGTTAAAAAAATTCATTTTATTAAAACAGAAAATAGTAAACGAAAAAAAATAAATTTAACAAGATTTAAAAAAATTGCAATTAGTGCAATGAAACAATCTAAACAATTTCATTTACCTGAAATAGAAGATATAATTTCATATAAAGAGTTTCTAGAAAAAAATACTATTGAAAAAAGATATATTGCCCATTGTAATGATTCATCTAAAAAGCACATTGCTGAAATATCTGTAGATTTTAAACCACTTATAATTTTAATTGGACCGGAAGGAGATTTTACTAAAAATGAAATATTAACTGCACTATCAAAAGAATACCAGCCAATTAGTCTTGGTGATCAAAGGCTCAGAACTGAAACTGCCGCCCTTTATGCAACACAAACTGTTTCAACGCTTTTTTACATTCAAAAAAATAAGTTATAGGAGTTTTATATCTTTATATCTATGGAAGCTAATACTGTTGCTAAAGGAATTTTAATTGCCACTTATAAACTTTTAATGGTATCATTGGGGGTTTTTTTATTCTATAAACTACAAGAATTAATTATACATCTTGCTATAGCTGCTGTATTAGCATTATTGGGAAGGCCAATAGTTATATTCTTAGAAAGAAAATTAAAACTCTCTGCTCTTTGGGCTGCCACAACTACACTGATAATTTTTATTACATTAATAATTGGTATAGTTTCATTATTCATTCCTTTATTGTTAAAACAAGGAGATAATTTATCACTATTAAATGTAGAAGATCTAGAGAATAAATTTATTTTTTTAAGCTCACAAATAACTGATTTTATTGGCTGGAACAATACAGTTTTAAATAAAAACACAATATCAAATAATCTATTTTCTAATATTGGACTTAGTAGTATCCCAGAATTCTTAAATGGATTTGCTGGAGCTCTAAGTAATTTTACGATTGGACTTTTTTCAATAATTTTTGCTAGCTTTTTTCTTCTTAAAGACAGTAAGTTATTAGAAAAAGTTACTTTAATTTTTATAAAAAACGATCAAGAATCAAAGTTTAAAAAAGCTCTTGAAAAAATTAAAGATTTACTTTCTAGATATTTTATTGGACTAGTTTTTCAAATAACAATTTTACTAATAATATATACTTCCATATTGCTTATATGTGGAGTTTCAAATGCTTTTATTATAGCTTTTTTATGTGCTTTACTAAATTTAATACCCTATCTAGGACCTATGATTGCGGCTTTTTTAATTAGTATTTTAACTATGACTAGTTTTATTGACGCATCTTTTACAGAAGTAATTCTACCAAAAACTATTTACGTTCTTTTAGGCTTTTCTTTTGGACAATTAATTGATAATTTTTTTAGTCAGCCATACATATTTTCAAAAACGGTAAAGTCTCATCCATTGGAGATTTTTATTATAATTATAATTGCTGGGACCCTTTTTGGAACAATAGGATTAATCGTTGCTATACCTGCCTATACTTCAATAAAAGTTATGCTTCAAACTTTTTTTGAAGAAAATAAAATTGTAAAGTCATTAACAAAAAACTTGTGATATGTTATTCAAAAATAATTTATTCATTTTATTAGCTATAACTCAATTTAACTGTTTTAGTCAAACAAGACTTTCTAGAATCGAAAAAAAAATATTAAAACAGGTTAGTTTAAATCAAGAAGATGCTATTGTTTTTTTAGAAAAAGTAGTAAATATTAATAGTGGAACTTTAAATAAAAGTGGTGTTAGAGAAGTTGGAACTGTTTTTAGAACTGCTTTTGATGATATCAATTTTTTTACACAATGGATTGAAATGCCTGAAGTAATGAATAGAGCTGGTCACCTCTTTGCATATAAAAAAGGTTCAAAAGGTAAAAAACTACTTCTCATTGGACATCTAGACACAGTATTTGAAGAAAATAGCCCATTTCAAACTTTTGAAAGAAAAGATACTATTGCCTATGCTCCTGGAGGTAATGATATGAAGGGTGGGAATGTCGTTATGCTTTATGCTCTTAAAGCTTTAGATGATTTAAATTTATTAAACAATTCTACTATAACAGTTGCTATGACTGGGGATGAAGAAAGCACGGGAAAACCACTAAGTATTTCAAGAAAAGATTTAATTGATGCTGCTAAAAACAGTGATATTGCTTTAGGTTTTGAGAATTCAACAGGATATAATAATGCAACCATTGCTAGAAGAGGAGCTTCTGGTTGGACTATCACCACTACAGGAAAAAGAGCACATTCTTCAGGAATTTTTAGAGAATCAGTTGGAGCTGGAGCTATTTTTGAAATGGGTCGGATTTTAAATAGATTCTATGAAGAGGTTCGTGGTGAAGAATTACTCACTTTTAATCCAGGAAATTTAATGGGAGGTACTTTTGTAGATTACGATGATAAAAAAAGTGAGGGAGTGATATTTGGAAAAACTAATGTAATAGCTCAAATTGCAAAAGTAAATGGAGGATTGCGTTTTATTTCCGAAGATCAAAAGGAGCGCGCTAGAAATAAGATGAGAGCAATTGTAAAAGAATCTCTACCTCATACAACAGCAACTATATCTTTTATAGATAGTTATCCAGCAATGGGACCAACAAAGGGAAACATAAGCCTTTTGGAGCTTTTAAGTGACGTGAGTCTTTCTCTAAAACAAGGTAAAGTACTCCCTTATGATCCCGGAAAAAGAGGAGCTGCTGATGTGTCTTTCGTCGCAGATTATGTTGATGCTCTTGACGGTTTAGGCACAATGGGTGAAGGAGCACATACACCAGAAGAAACCGTAAATCTAAAAACAATGGAAGCTTTAATCTCAAGAACAGCCATCTTTATTTACCGACTAGTAAACACTAAATAAGTTTTACTTAAAAATTTCAAGTAATTTTCCTTGTTCAATAATCGAAGATTCAAATTGTTCTTTAAGTTTAGAAACTAAAGCTTTTGTAGTTTGCACATCATTAATTGTGGAAACTCCCTGACCAGCAGACCAAATAGTTTTCCATGCTTGGGCTTCAGCTTTAGCTGCATCTAATTCAATGCCAAAATCAATCTTTTTAGATTTAGACCATTGATCCTCTGTAATGCCCATAGCTTCTAAACTTGGTCTTAAAAAATTTCCGTGAACACCAGAAATAGAAGCAGTGTAAATTATATCTTCAGCCGAACTATCAATAATCATTTGTTTATAATCATCGCTTGCATTGCTTTCAGTTACATTAATAAATCTAGTCCCCATATAAGCAAAGTCTGCCCCCATTTGTAAAGAACTAGCTATATCTTTTCCTGAACTTAAACACCCTGACAGTAAAATAGTTTTATCAAAAAAACTACGTATTTCATTTATTAGCGGAATTGGATGAAGAGTACCTGCATGACCTCCTGCTCCAGCAGCAACTAAAATTAAACCATCCACACCAACACCAGCAGCTTTTTCAGCATGACGTTTTTTAATCACATCATGATAAACTAAACCACCATATCCATGAACAGCATCCACTAATTCAGGAACAGCGCCTAAGGATGTGATTATAATAGGAACTTTATGTTTTACACAAACTGCTAAATCAGCTTGGACTCTAATATTTGTTGCATGAACAATTAAATTTACTCCAAAAGGTGCTGCTTTTTTTCCAGTTTTTTTTTCGAAAGTTTGGAGTTCATCTTTAATCTGAATAACCCACTGTTCAAAACCTTCAGTAGTTCTATTATTAAGGGATGGAAATGTTCCAACTATTCCATTTTTACAACAAGCTATAACTAATTCAGGTCCTGAAATTAGAAACATTGGTGCCGCTATTACTGGCAGTGATAAATCATTAAAAAAAGATGGTTTCATTATTTTCTGAGTTTAACAGACCATTCAAAAGAAAAATGTGAAACCCTTAAGTTATCTTCATTATATCCCTTAGAATCAATCCATAGAGTTTGTCCTTCACCTGTGGCAATGGCTTTTTTAATTAATTTTTTTACTTCTATTCCTTGATCACAAACAAAACGAATTTTGCCTGTTGCTTTTTTAGTAAATTTTGCAGTATTATTAGCGACTAACATAGATATATTATGACCGCTTAATTCAATTTCACGAGTTAAAAAAGCACCCGTAGTCATTTCAGCTGCCATTCCCTGAACAGCCCAAAACATTGACTTAAATGGATTTTGATTTATCCATCTGTGTCTGACCTTTACAATACATTTCTCAGAGTTTATTTCATACAATCTAACTCCAGACCACCATGCTGATGGGAGCTTAAAAAACATGAAAATATTAAAACGTGCTGGAGTTACTTTCACAACTAAATATAATTAATTTTAATTTAAAAAATTATCAATTGACTCATAGGGTAATGAAAATGTTTCTGCAATTTCTTTATACACAATTTTTCCATTTATAATATTAATACCTTTAATTAGAGAAGGGTTCTCGTTACATGCCTTCTTCCAGCCTTTAGATGCTAATTCTCGAGTATATGAAATGGTTGCATTAGTTAAGGCTCTAGTTGATGTGTTTGGGACAGCTCCTGGCATATTAGTAACTGCATAGTGAACTATACCATCAATTATATTAATAGGTTTTTCATGTGTTGTTGGAAGACTTGATTCAAAACATCCACCTTGATCAATAGCAACATCAACAAGGACAGTTCCTTCTTGCATCTCAGCAAGCATATTTCGAGTAACCAATTTTGGTGCCTTAGAGCCAGGAATTAGAACTGTTCCAATAATTAAATGTGATATTTTAATGTGGTCACTAATTGTAGATGAATCCGAGTATAGAATAGTTACGTTTGGAGGTAAAATATCTCCTAAAATTTTTAGTCGGTCTAAATTAGTGTCTAACAATGTTACGTTTGCACCCATACCTGCAGCCATTCGAGCTGCTTCTGTTCCAGCCACACCACCGCCTAATATCAAAACATTAGCTGGTGCAACACCTGGAACACCTCCAAGTAAAATCCCTAAACCACCTTGAGGTTTTTCAAGATATTTAGCACCTTGTTGTGTTGCCATTCTACCTGCGACCTCAGACATAGGAACTAATAGAGGTAAACCTCCATTTTTTTCAACAGTTTCATACGCAATACAAATTGCACCACTATCTATCATAGCTTTTGTAAGTGTTTCACTTGATGCAAAATGAAAGTATGTGAAAATTAGCTGATTTACTCTAATTAAAGGATACTCAGTACTAAAAGGCTCCTTAACCTTGACTATCATATCAGCTAATGAATATATTTCTTCTATTGAGTTAAATATAGTGCACCCTGCTGATTTATAATCCTCATCAGAAAAACCACTATCATTTCCAGCGCTTTTTTGAATACAAACCTCATTGCCATCTGCAATTAAAATTGCTGCTCCTGAGGGGGTTAATCCAACACGAGCTTCTTGAGGTTTAATTTCTTTTGGTACTCCTATTTTCATAGATTTATTTTGATGTAAAAGTATATAAAATTTTATGAGGTTTTTAAATAATTACAGAAAGAAATCGGGAAGCTTCTGTGTTATTAAATCAAATTAGAATAAGATTATAAAAGAACTAATCTCTGTTTATTTTCCAATAAATAAAATAAGTATCATTTTGCATATTTGAGTATATTGAATCAACACTTTTCAGAGCAGATTTTACTTTTAAATATATGAAGATATATAATAAAAGGTATTAAATAAAAACCTTAAATAAACAAAAACCCCAACTAAAAGTTGAGGTTAAAAATGTGATCGCGACAGGATTCGAACCTGTGACCGTCTGCTTAGAAGGCAGATGCTCTATCCAGCTGAGCTACGCGACCT
>Ga0114996_10001320_pt1 | contig 33400 bp, 31 predicted proteins | sample ArcticOcean_MG_C_4_FD_87039 | JGI IMG/M metagenome (GOLD analysis project Ga0114996, IMG submission 87039) | Marine microbial communities from western Arctic Ocean - ArcticOcean_MG_CB4_134 | ecosystem: Environmental > Aquatic > Marine > Oceanic | place: Arctic Ocean: Canada Basin | collected... | reverse complement strand
GCATCGCGGCTCTTTGGCATCGACTAGGCCAAAGCAAGGTTGTACCTAGGGAGCGCCGCCTAGTCAGGCATGGGTGAACGAGCGCGGGGCTCAAGAGCCCAAGCAGAATCGTGGCGCCGTGTTCGTCACCGGAGCAGGCCCCATTTGATGTTCCGACCCCGAAACTCTCTATGCTGGCCGCGGCTGGCGGTAGCACACGATTGAACATGACCACGAGGAAGGAATGAGGTACTCATGGCAAACCTTGAAGTGAGTTTGGCGGTTGAACACTATGATAGGCATATCCCGCTGCTGGATGGCACCGTGAAAACGGAGGGCATCGACCTGAAAGCTGAGTACGTGCCAACGCTGGAAGGGCAACGACACGAGCGCATGATCAACGATCAGGCCTGGGACGCCGCTGAACTGTCCCTCTCTTCCTACATCATGGCCAAGGCTCGCAACGCCCCAATTACCGCAGTCCCCGTCTTTCCCCGCCGTCTGTTCAGCCAGTCTCAGATGTATGTGAACACGGCAGCTGGGATCCAACAGCCCAGTGACCTGATCGGGCGCAAGGTGGGCCTTCGCAGTTATCAAACCACCCTGTCAGTGCTAGCTAAGGGAGACCTCCAGCATGAATATGGAGTGCCCCTGGACCAGGTGACTTGGGTTACCTGTTCTGAAGAGGTGGTGGGCTTCGCTCCTCCCCCCAACGTCACAATCGAACAAGTTTCGTCCCCCCTGGAGATCGAGGAGAGACTCATCACAGGCGAGCTGGCGGCCTACTTCACGCCACGGAAGCCTGAGGCTTTCGTGGCCGGCGCGCCGGAGGTTGGCTACCTATTTCCCGACTCGCAGGCCGAGGAACAAGCCTACTATCAGCGGAACGGATTCTTCCCCATAATGCACGTTGTAGCCATCAAGGCTGATCTGGCAGAGCGTGAACCTTGGGTCGTCCAGCGCCTGTTCAATGCCTTTGAGGAAGCCCGCCAAGTCGCGCTACACTACTACGACGACCCCAACTGGAACCTGTTTGCGTGGACTCCCCAGTTGCTCAAGGAGCAGCAACAGCGTTTGGGGCCGGACCCTTGGGCCAACGGCATGGCAGCCAACCGCAAGAACCTGGAGCGGTTTGTTCAATACGAGGTCGACCAGGGCCTGATACCAGCTACCATCCCAGTAGATGACCTCTTCGCCGCCAACTGGACAGACAGCAATTAGCCAGGCTTCGAAAGGCACTACAGAAACTATCGCGAGGGGTCTCTCACAATCCCATGGACTTCCAATTCACTCCAGAGCAAGAACAGTTCCGCCAAGAGCTTCGCGGGTTCATCGTTAGCGAAGTGCCACGGGAGCTTCGTGAAGACCCTACCCTTGGCGAGAACATGGCCGATCGGGCGTTCTCGAAGAGGCTGGGTCAGAAGGGGTGGATCGGTCTGGCCTGGCCTCCCGAGTACGGCGGCGCTGGCATGGGGCCCATCGACCGTCTGGTCTACAACGAAGAAATCATCCTCAACAAGGCCCCCGTCGACTACCACCTCATTGCCGAAAGACAGATGGGTCCCTCGATCATCGCCTTCGGTTCGGATGAACAGAAGGCCTTCTTCCTACCCCGTATCGCCGGGGGTGAGCTGGGCATTTCCATTGGGTATTCAGAGCCAGAGGCGGGGTCGGACCTAGCCAGCCTCCAGACCAGCGCTGTCGCGGACGGTGACGACTATGTCATCAACGGCACGAAAATATGGAACAACGCCAACGTGATGGACTACATCTGGCTAGCTGCCCGGACTGATCCAGACGTCCCCAAGCACAAGGGCATCAGCGCCTTTCTCGTGGACCTCAAGACGCCGGGAATTACCATCAATCCCATCGAAGACTTGTTGGGCGACCCGGAGATGTGCGAGGTCATCTTCGACAACGTCCGCATTCCGAAGACGGCGATGGTTGGAGAGCCTGGACAGGGCTGGTACATCGTGGCCGCTAACCTGGACTTCGAGCGCTCCGGCATTGAACGTATCGGCCGCAACTACATGTTGCTGATGGATACCATTCAGTTCTGCCAGGAGACACTGCAAAACGGCCGACCGCTGTTCGAGGACCAGCTGGTGCGCAACCGGCTCATGGAACGCCTCACCGAGTTCGAGGTTGGAAGGCTGATGTGCTACAAGATTGCCTGGCTCCAGAGCCAGGGCCAGCCGACGACGCGCGAGGCAGCGATCAGCAAGGTATTCGGCACGGAGGCCAGTCAGCGCATGGCCCGGACCTGCATGGATGTTCTGGGCATGTACGGCCAACTCCGGCCCGACTCCCGATGGGCCAAACTCCGAGGCCGCTGCGAGCAGTCCTACCTCTTCGGCTTTTCCCTGACTATCGCCGGCGGTACCTCAGAGGTTCAGCGCAACATCATCGCTCAACGGGGCCTTGGGCTCCCGCGCCGCTAACCATCGCTAGCGCGAGTACCGCTACCAGTTGAATCTCCTTTAAGGTGAGCATCGCTATGAACCTTACGATTCGCGAATATCGCCCTGAGGATTTGGCCGACGTTCTTTCGGCTTGGGAGAGTGGCTCCAGGATTGCCCATCCTTTCCTCACGGAGCAGTTCCTCGACCAGGAACGGCACAATATTCCAAATCTATATTTACCAAACGCAGAGACCTGGGTTGCTGAGGGGAATGGCCAAGTGGTTGGGTTCATCGCCCTCATAGACAACGAAGTCGGTGCAATATTCGTAAAATCTGAATTTCATCACTTGGGTGTCGGTCGCGCTTTGATGGACAAGGCGCAAGCGCTACGTGGGGCGCTTGAAGTGGAGGTTTTCAGAGAAAACCAGCTCGGGCGAAAGTTCTATTCAAGCTATGGATTCGAGTTCATGGCTGAGACGGTCCACGAACCAACCGGAAATGCACTGTTGAGACTGAAGTTCTCCCCAAGGTGAACGTAGCTGAGGCCTAGCGACTGACCTCGAAGTGCTTGCCCCCCCTCCCGCCCTATGGACCGCCGAGCTCGGCAATACACCTTCCTCATTCGCACCCGTAAGCGGCTCCCGCACCAGATGCGACGCGAGAAGGGCTACCGGCACCCAAAAATAATGCAAACGAATCATATTATTCGTATTGACAAAGTTATTTCTTCGTGCCAGCATACTTACCATCTGCATCGTATACAGGGGATTCGCGCATGGGCACGTTCCGGGCTTCTATACGACTGTTTCGCCAGTTAGCTACTAACACGCTCCCTCGAGGGGGAACCGGGAGGTACACCGCCGTCGCGCTGGCGGCCATGGCCTTGCTCGTCCTGGCGGCTTGCGGAAGCGACCCTACCGCCACCTCTGCGGCTCCGGCTGCCACTTCAACGCCGTCCTCACCCGGAACGCTGATTGTCTATTCAGGCCGCAGTGAAACCTTGGTGGACCCCATCATTAAGCAGTTCGCCCAGGCCACGGGCATCGATGTGAAGGCAAACTACGCCGGAACAGCGGCCCTGGCGATCACACTTTTGGAAGAGGGCAACAACTCTCCTGCAGACGTGTTCTTCGCTCAGGACCCGGGAGGTCTGGGCGCCGTCGAGGAGATGCTGGCGCCCTTGCCGCAGGCTATTCTCGACCGGGTCCCAAGCTGGGCTCGCTCAGCGGACGGCAACTGGGTTGGCATTTCAGGCCGTGCCCGGACCATCGTTTACAACACGGAGACACTAACTGAGGCCGACCTGCCAGACTCCCTGGCAGGCCTTACAGACCCCAAGTGGAAGGGACGCATCGGCTGGGCGCCCACCAATGGGTCCTTCCAGACAATGGTGATCGGCATGCGGGTTCTCTGGGGTGAGGAGAAAACCCAGCATTGGATTGAGGGCATCCAGGCCAACAATCCTACCCGCTACACGAACAACACTTCACTGGTAGCTGCAGCAGCGGCTGGCGAGATAGACATCGGCCTCGTCAATCATTACTACCTCCACCGGTTCCTCGCGGAGGAAGGCGACGACTTCCCCGCAAGAAACTATCACCCAAGCGGCGGCGGCCCCGGAGCGCTGGTAATGGTAGCCGGCGCTGGAATGCTTTCGACCGCCGACAACCCAAGCAATGCAGAGCGTTTCATAGAATTCTTGCTTTCGTCCGAGGCTCAACAGTACTTTGCCAATGAAACGTTTGAGTATCCTCTAGTGGAAAACATCACCGTGCACCATCTCCTGAAGCCTCTGTCAGAGATCAATGCCCCCACAGTGAGCATGAAAGATTTGGCGGACCTAGAGGGCACACAGGCCCTCTTGCAGGAGATTGGCGTTCAGTAGGAATCGATAGTGCGAGTTGCCGAGCTAGCCCACGCACCGACAGTACGCGCAGGCGGTCCCAGGAGACGTGCTCCCTGGCCGCCTGCCATCATTTGGGCGCCAGCAGTCCTTGTTGGACTGGCAGTGTTGCTGCCCCTGCTGTATCTGGCGTGGCGGACCATCGGCGCCGGGACAGAGGCCATCGACCTGCTGTTCCGTTATCGAACACTTGGCGTAGTCCTTCGCTCCCTCTTCCTGGTGGCCACCGTGACCGCCACCACCACGTTGCTTGCGTTGCCCCTTGCCTGGCTCACGGTCCGCTCTGACCTGCCCTTCCGGCGCTTCTGGTCAGTCATTACCGTTGTTCCGTTGGTTATCCCTAGCTACGTTGGCGCGCTAATGTTCGTGGTGGCCCTGGGACCCAAAGGCATGCTGCAGGGCTACCTTGAGCCGTTGGGCGTGAATCGCTTACCGGACCTGTACGGGTATCCCGGATCGTTGATCACCCTATCGCTTCTCAGCTTTCCCTACGTCCTGCTTACCATCCGAGCCGCCCTGTGGAGACTCGACCCAGCATTGGAAGAATCGTCACGCAGCCTTGGGCACGGGCCCTGGGCGACCTTCTTCCGCGTGACTCTGCCCCAACTGCGACCCGCCATTGCCTCTGGGGGGCTGCTGGTGGCCCTCTACACCCTGAGCGACTTCGGAGCGGTGTCCCTGCTCCGGTATGAGACCTTCACGTGGACCATCTACATTCAGTACGGATCAGCCTTCAACCGTACCCTGGCAGCGGCCCTATCGCTCGTCCTAGTGGCGGTAGCTGTGGGCATTCTGCGTATGGAGAGAGCCAGCCGTGGCCGCTGGCGCTATTATCGCAGCGCGGCAGGCGCCGCTCGTGACCCCTCAATTGTGCGACTACAGCGCTGGCGCTGGCCCGCCTTCGGGTTCTTCACGATGGTGGCCACGTTTTCCTTAGCCCTGCCGATGTCGGTGCTTGGATACTGGGCAGTCCGAGGAATCGCTGCTGGCGAACCTTTGAATATCCTGTGGTCGGCCGCGGCCAACTCCATATATGTTTCGGCCCTGGCCGCTGGCGCAACAGTAATCGCCGGCTTGCCGGTCGCCGTGCTGGCCGTGCGTTACCCCGGCTGGATAGCCGCCATGGTTGAGCGGGTGACCTACATCGGATTTGCCCTTCCCGGTATTGCCATTGCCCTTTCTCTTGTCTTCTTTGGGGCCAATTATGCGCTCCCCCTCTATCAAACGACGCCGCTGCTGATCTTCGCCTATGTCGTACTCTTCCTTCCGGTGGCCATTGGCTCTGCCCGGACATCACTGATGCAGGTAAGCCCCCAGTTAGAAGAGGCAGCGCGCAGTCTGGGCCGCAGGCCTCTACGTGTCTTTTCAACGATCACACTTCCCCTGATCCTCCCCGGAATTCTTGCTGGGGCCGGTATGGTATTCTTGCTCACTATGAAGGAGTTGCCCGCAACACTGATCCTGGGTCCGATCGGCTTCAAGACCCTGGCGACCTCCATCTGGTCTGCCGCATCTGAGGCCTACTTCGCAAGGGCCGCTATCCCCGCGTTGCTCCTCATCGTCGTCTCGTCCTTCTCTGTAGCCCTGATCCTTGGACGGGAAGGGCGGGCCCGATGAGCGAACCGGTCATACGCTGCACTGATCTGACGAAGCGGTTCCGCGGCGTGAACGCTGTGGACCACCTCGATCTAGAGCTGGAATCCGGTGAGATTCTGGCCTTGCTTGGACCAAGCGGGTGCGGGAAAACGACCACCCTCAGGCTCATCGCCGGCTTCGAAGTCCCTGACGGCGGCACTATCGAGATGGGGGGTCGCGTCGTCGCCGGGCCTCGTGCGTTCATGGCTCCTGAAAAGCGGCGCGTAGGCATGGTATTTCAGGAATACGCCCTCTTTCCCCACATGTCGGTGGAGAAGAACGTTGCCTACGGGCTATCCAAGGACCCAGATCGGGAAAGGAAGGTGGGCGCGGCCCTAGAGCTGGTAGGACTGACCGGCTTGGAGGACCGCTCACCACACGAGCTATCGGGCGGCCAGCAGCAGCGAGTAGCGTTGGCCCGGGCCTTGGCCCCCGGCCCCGAGGTCATTCTCCTTGACGAGCCTTTCTCCAACCTTGATCCAACGCTACGCGGCCGGATGAGAGTAGAGGTGCGACGGATCCTGCGGCAGGCTGGCGTAACAGCCATCTTCGTTACGCACGACATCAGGGAAGCTGGCAATATAGGCGACCAGATAGCCTTGATCCATCAGGGCCGAATCGAACAGGTTGGCGCGCCCAATGACCTGTATCACAGGCCCCAGACCCGCTACACCGCCGACTTCATGGGCCCAGCCACGTTCCTTGCGGCAGAGATAGAGAAGGGGCGTATTGTTACCGAGATCGGGGTGATCCCCCAACATGTCGATGCCCCCCCTGCTGCCGGCATGCAAGTCATGCTCCGTCCTGACGACGTTCATTTGCACGCTTCAGCCACCGGCCAGGGCGCCATTTTGTTCCAGGAATTGCGGGGCGGGTTCTTCCACTATCGAGTCCGTCTGGACTCGGGGACCTTGGTGGAAAGTCAGATATTGCATACGCATGACTTCGAAGTAGGCACCCGAGTGGACGTGACGATAGAACCAGGGCATGCCCTGGTTTGCTTCCAGGACAACACCGCAGTGAACCTAGAACCATCTGGCCCGCCCGATCACTCCGCCGACGCTCACCGCCACGCCTAGGCTCCCACCTAACGCCCCGCTAAACACAGGAGCCAGGGTTTGGCGTGATCTCAAGCACGCCAGCTAACCACCCGCCTCACCTGCTACCGCCCCGACGCACTGCCTCCTTCCTTTGCGGCCAGCCTCATCAGAACCAGATATTTGTGGATTTCGGTCGCACACCGGCCGCAACTGCTTGCATCGGAAAAACCCAAAGCGGCGATCAGGTCTTCAGCTGTCGGGGCGAACCCCAGCCGGGCCCACTCCCGCACGTCTTCTTCTGTGATCTGCTTACAGTCGCACATGTAGGTCATGCCCGTTGCCCCGTCCCGTCCATGCCAGAAATTTTGGACATTATAGCCAGCCTAGTAGCTGGCCGACTTCCTCGCTTCTTCATTGATAAGTATTACTTATATCTGATATAAATATTACCGCGCAATGAGCCTGTTCCCCGCGAGGATTCAAACGTCAACGAAAACCATTAGGTTGCCCGTCCCGCTGGTGCTGTTGCTAGCCCTTTCCGCCATCATCCTAGCGGCCTGTAGCTCTCGAGAGCACACGCCGGGAGAGACAACAAACTCAGATGCAACAGCTCGGCCCACTCTCTATATCGCCGGTATCCCCGATCAAGACATCGCTGTCCTGGAGAAACGCTTTGGCTTGCTGGCCGGATACCTATCGGACGAGACGGGTCTGGATGTTCGGTACGTCCCTTCCATCGACTACTCGGCTGTCGTTTCAGCGTTCCGCCAAGGAGACATCCACATGGCTTGGTATGGCGGCTTGACGGGCGTGCAAGCGCGACTGGCTGCTACCGGCGCAATGGCCATTGCCCAACGGCCGGAGGACCAAGAATTCCTCTCGGTATTCGTTGCCCGGCCCGGCAGCGGCATCGAAACCCTTATAGACCTACAGGGCAAGACCTTCACCTTCGGCAGCGAGAGTTCGACATCCGGCAATCTGATGCCCCGCTTCTTCCTTGGACAGGCCGGGATCGTGCCAGAAGATGATTTCGCCGCAGTGACCTACAGCGGCTCCCACGACAAGACCTGGAAGCTGGTGGAATCGGGCAGCGTGGAGGCCGGCGCCCTCAGTGCAGTGGTATGGCGCAACCGGGTCGAAGGCGGCAGCGTTGATACCGCCCGCGTGGAAGTCTTTTACACGACCGAGCCCTATTACGACTATCACTGGGTGATCCGGGGAGACCTAGACCGGCGGTTCGGCACAGGCACAGCAACCAAGATTCAAGAGGCCCTACTGAAACTTGGCCCCAGCAGCAACGGTTCCAGCGAGATCCTTGATGCTTTCAACACAACTGCGTTCATCGAAACATCCAACGAAAACTATGAGGCCATTGAAGATGTCGCTCGCCAGCTTGGAATCATCCAGAACTGAAGCTGCCCAGGCCGTGTCGCTTTCCGGCCTCTCGAAAGCGTATGGGCCTATCGAGGCCCTTGCCCCCCTTTCACTGACGGTTGCGGCTGGGGAAACGGTCGCAATTCTGGGACCGAGTGGGAGTGGCAAGACCACACTCCTCCTGCTGTTGTCCGGCCAATTGGGCCCAAGCAGCGGCGCAGTGACTCTGGTAGGTCGGGAGATCGCCCAATTGAGTCCCGGCAAGGAGCTGGCCCAACTGGTTGGCATGATCCACCAGCAGTTTGACCTCGTTCCCAACATCTCAGCGCTCCACAACGTGCTGGCTGGCCGTTTAGGAGAATGGGGCCTTTTCAAATCTCTCGTGTCTCTGGTGTGGCCTCAGGATCGGCCAATGGGGATGGAAGCCTTGGCTCGCGTGGGGGTGGCTGATCGCGCTGAGCTACGGGCCGGGCGGCTCTCCGGAGGTGAGCAGCAACGCGTCGCCATAGCCCGCCTCCTCTTGCAAGATCCGGCCATCGTGTTGGCAGACGAGCCCGTGGCGTCTCTAGACCAGGCCAGGGCGGGGGAGGTCATCAGATTGCTTGTGCGAATAGCGCGCGACTCGGGAAAGACCCTCATCAGCAGTATGCATTCGGTGGAGCTCGCTCGGGCACATTTCGACCGCCTGATCGGTCTGCGCAACGGCATTGTCCAATTCGACTTACCTTCCAGTCAGGTAGCTGACGACATGCTCCTAGCCTTGTACGACATCAAGGGTCTCCGGCGTGAAGATTAGACCCTTGGAGGGCCGCAGGCTTCTCACCATCATTCTTGTGGCGGCCTTCGCCTGGAGCCTGTTCAACGTCGACTGGGGCTCCGGGCTTGTTAACACAGGAGGCCTTCGCGCTGCGGGGCACATAGCGTCCTCCATCTTGAGACCCGACCTATCCTTAGATGTGCTGGACAAGGCCATCCGGGCAAGCTGGACCACCGTCGCCTACGCCGTGGCAGGACTAACTCTTGCACTAGCGATTGGCTTTCCTCTGGGAGTTCTTGGTTCCGGTGTCCTCTTCCGGTCGTCTTGGCTAAGGCGATTCAACGTCGCAGGCACCCGCTTGGTTCTGGCCTTCTTCCGCTCCATCCATGAGCTTGTCTGGGCTTGGCTGTTCGTTGTTGCTTTTGGACTTTCCCCCTTAGCCGCCGTGCTCGCTCTCGGCATCCCCTACGGCGGCATCCTGGGCCGTATCTATTCCGAGCTGCTTCAAGACGTCCCTGAGGCCCCTTTGCGGGCTCTTCGTAGCGCTGGCGCCTCTGAGTGGCGCGTCTTCTGGTTCGGTCGGCTGCCAATGGCGCTGCCAGACATGCTCAGCTACACCTTCTATCGCCTCGAGTGCGGGATCCGTTCAGCAGCCATCCTCAGTTTTGTGGGCCTAGGCGGGCTGGGGTTTCAGATTCGGATATCCCTCGACGACCTCGCCTACGGGCGCGTCTGGACCTTCCTCTTTTTCCTTATCGCACTGGTCTCTCTTGTGGATGTCTGGAGCAGCATGGTGCGTCGGAGGATCACAGCGTGAGTACCGTGCCAGAGATCCATCGTTTCACCTCCATTCGCCCTCCCAAGGTAACGTTCATCGGGGCCACGGCTATCGCCGCCCTTGGGCTTATAGTCGGGTCTTGGGTATTCGTCTTGGGCGCGGATCGCGTGCAGAGTCAACCGTTCTTCTCGGTGGAAACTCTCGAGCGGGGAGGACGGTTCCTGCAGGCCCTGCTCGGTATAGGGTCGTCCTCAACGCCAGCATTCGCACAGTGGGCGGCCTGGCAAGACACGGCACGGCTGGCATACCAGACCCTAGCCATGAGCGTGTTGGCCATCGGCATTGCAGCGCTGATTGCCCTGGCCACCTTCATGTTCGGGGCCAGCAACATCATGAGAGGAGAACTTGCGCCCTATCGGTCATGGGTCTGGGGAAGCGGGTTCTTCGTAGTACGCGCCTTTTATACCTTCACCCGAGCCATTCCGGAGCTAGTCTGGGCCATGCTGATCATCTTCATGTTCGCGCCTGGGCTCCTGCCCGGCGCATTGGCCTTGGGAATCCACAATGCCGGGGTGCTGGGTAAGCTGTCCTCCGAGGTCGTGGAGGGTCTCGACACGAGGCCGCTGCTGGCCCTTCGCTCATCCGGCGCAGGCCGGTTCCAGGTCTTGGCCTATGGGGTACTGCCGCAGGCCCTGCCGCGCTTCATAACCTACCTGTTCTATCGGTGGGAGCTGATCATCCGCACGACGATCGTCGTGGGATTCGTTGCCGCGGGTGGGCTGGGGCTTGAGTTTAGGCTCAGCATGAGCTATTTCCACTACACGACAGTAACCCTGCTGCTGATTTGGTATCTGGTGCTGGTCGTAGCGGTGGACCTGATAGCAGCGGTGCTAAGGAGAATGGCCCGGTAGGCCTTGATAGGAGAACTTCATCGCGCGGCACCTGAAAGATTGAACTCCTATGAGGCTTCGCGGCCCCACCGGTCGGGAGAGAAGGGCATGAGGTCTACAACGTCTGTCCGGCCCCGAAGCAGGAGGTCGGCCATGATCCGCCCGGTGACGACGCTAAGGATGATGCCTTGCCGCTGATGTCCCGTCGCCACGTACAGACCCTCCCAACCGGGCACCTGCCCCAGGATAGGCACGTTGTCGGCGGAGAGGGGCCGCAAACAGGCAGTGTGCTCCGTCAATCTCGCCGTCTCCAGCGACGGCATGAACCGAAGCGCCAACTCCAGAATGCCCTCCCTGGCCTCAGCAGTGGGCTGGGTATCAAAACCAACCAGCTCCTCAGTGGTGCCAGCGATCATGTAGCCCGCCGGCTTCGGTAGGATGTAGTTGTGCCCATAGAAAACGGATACGGCAGGCAAAGAGCCGTCGACCTCCAACTTGAGTATTTGACCCTTCAGCGGTTGCACCGGAATGGGATGAGCGGTCCAGGCTTCAGCCTGGTGAGTCCAGGGGCCCATCGCAAGCAGCACTCGGCCTGCGCCTATGGTGGAACCATCTGCCAGCCGGACGCCAGTAACGCTTCCTCCATTCGACTCCAGCCCTGTTGCAGTCGCATAGCGGACGCTGCTTCCCATCCGTTCGATAGCCGCCGTGAACGCCAACACAAGCCGGTAGGGCTCGGCTTGATGCTCATTGGGGTAGAACAGTGCACCCAGAACGCCAGGAAGTAGCCGGTCATCCATTTGGCGGATGTCGCTGGGCGTAACCCAGCGTACGTCAGGGTCCAGGCCTTGGAGCCACACCAGCCGCTCTCTTAACGCCTGGGCTTCTTCCTCGGAGAAAGCGGGCTCAAGGATAGGAATCGGCGAGTAGTGATAGTCGATGCCTGACTCGTCCGGGAGGACCTTCGCTAGGTCCTCGTGCATACCGCCGCTGATCATGCCCAGCTGGGTCATCGGGTCAGGTCCGAAGGATTCGATGAGGGGAGTCACGAGGCCGGCCGCAGCGCCAGAGGCACCAAAACCGACAGCCTCTTGCTCGACGATAAGCGACGCGACCCCTTCCTTTGCGAGGTGGTAGGCCGTAGAAAGGGAAACGATGCCTCCGCCAACGAGGACAATTTCAGTCTGCTGGGTCAAGGACTACTCCGTAAGTGAAGGCGGTCGAAATCCGGCGGACATGGTAGCACGACGACGCTAGCCGCCCCAGCGAGCCGGAGAGAAGGGAGCAATTTCAACGACGTCAGTCTGGCCTCGCAGAATCAGGTCTGCCATGATGCGGCCCGTAGCCACGCTGTGGAGGATGCCCTTTCTACCGTGTCCGGTGGCGATGAACAATCTGTCCCACCCTGGCGCCGGCCCGATGATGGGAACTTGGTCAGCCGCCAAGGGGCGCAAGCAAGCGGTATGCTCGGTAATGACGGCGTCTTCCAACGCGGGCATGAACCTGAGGGCTGATTCGAGAATGGCTTCCCTCGCCTCCGCGGTTGGCTGGGTATCGAACCCTACCAACTCCTCGGTTGTGCCAGCGAGAATATATCCCGCAGGCTTGGGCAAAAGGTAGTGTTTTCCCCAGAATACAGCAGCCGCTGGCAAAGGCCCCTGTAAGACCTGAAGGCGCATCAGTTGACCCTTCAGGGGTTCAACAGGAATGCTCAGGCCTGTCCACGCCTCGGCCTGTGGCGTCCAGGGACCCATGGCAAGGACGATGTTATCGGCCTCCAACGTTGCGGCGTCGGCAAGCCGGACCCTAGTGGCCCGGCCTCCCTTGGCTTGAAGGCCCACGGCGGCGGCGTAGTGGACAGCCCCACCCATCTTTTCAACCGCAGCAGTCAGCGCCAGCACGAACCGGTAGGGATCGACCTGGGCTTCAACTCGCGAGTGAAGAGCTCCCTGGGCCTCAGGCACAAGACCCTCATCGACCTGGAGCAGGCCGTCTTGGTCCGCCCACGAGACATCTAGGCCCAGCGCTTGCTGGCAAAGAACCGCCTCTCTCAGGTCGCGCTCTTCCTCGTCGTTGAAGGCTGGCCGCAGGACTGGAATTTCGGCAAAGTGGTAGTCGATGCCGGATTCGGCAGGCAGGGTCTGGGCCAATTCTCGATGCAGGGGAAGGCTAACCAGGCCCAGTTCAGTCGTGGGCCCCTCGCCTCGAAGGTCGGCAAGCGGACTCAGGAGACCGGCAGCAGCGCCAGATGCCCCGAAGCCGATAGCCTCTCGTTCCACAATGAGGGGCCTGAGTCCCTCTTTGGCCAGAAAGTAGGCGGTGGCACAGGAGATAACGCCGCCGCCAACCAGGATGACGTCAGCTCGGGCAGGGGCGGTCACTCCTCCCTCACCCGCTCCAGGGGGGCGAAGCTGGCCAGCAGTCGCTTGATGCCAGCGTCTGTGCGGAAGGCTACCGTCACTTCGTAGTCGTCGTTGGTGGCGATGCAGTTGATGACCACGCCTTCACCAAACTTGTTGTGCTTGACCTTCTCACCCACCTTGAACGGCTGCACAGAGGGCTTACCGTCGGCCGCAGGGGTGACAGTCCTCGCTCCAGGCCAGAAGGACGGCTGGCGGGCTGGCGTGACGACCTGGCGGACCCCCATTGGCTTCGAAATGATGTGCTCTGGGATATCGGCTAGAAAGCGAGAAGGGCCGCTGGGCATGCTGGCACCACCGAAGCCCCTTCGGAAGGCACGCACCATATACAAACGATCCTTGGCGCGTGTCATTCCCACGTAGGTCAGGCGGCGCTCCTCCTCCATCTCGCCGGGGTCATCCATGGAGCGCATGTGGGGCAGAACGCCCTCTTCCATGCCCGTCATGAACACCACGGGGTATTCGAGGCCCTTGGCCTGGTGCAACGTGATCAATGTCAGAGCTTCGCGCTCTGCTTCATCCATCCTGTCGACATCTGCGACAAGGGCTACGTTTTCCAGGAATGCGAATAGACCTTCGCCGGGGTCCCAGTCTTTGTACTGCAGGGCTACGCCACGCAGCTCCATGACGTTGTCCCACCGCTCCTCACCCCGGTCGGGATCGCTGACCAGGTGCTGTTTGTACTTGATCCGCTCCAGCAGATTGTCCAGCAGCGTCACAATGTCTACGCGCTGACCCTGCTCAATCAAATCGGTAATGAGGCCCGTGATGCCAGCAGTGGCGCCTGCGGGTCTGGAGGCCAGCGGCGGCGCCTCTCCTCCCTCGGTTCGGCCTTTAACAACCGCCTGCATCGCTTCCCAGAGAGATAGATTGCGTTGGCGAGCCCAAAACGTGAGGTCTTCAAGGCTCCGCTGGCCAATTCCCCTAGCGGGGACGTTCACAATGCGGGCCAGGCTGATCTCGTCGTAGGGGTTGTTGATGACCCGCAGGTAAGTGATGACATCCTTCACCTCTCACCGCTGGTAGAAGCGAACGCCGCCCACGAGCCGGTACGGGACGCCAAAGCGGAGGCAGGTCTCTTCAAAGGCACGGGACTGAGAATTGACCCGGTACATCACGGCGACATCGTTGAACGTGAAGTCGGCGGTCTTGCGCAGGCGCTCCACCTCCTGGAGCACATAGAGTGCCTCCTCCTCCGGGTTGTACGCCTCAGCGATGACGATTTTTTCGCCCTGATGCCGCTCCGTGAAGAGTTCCTTTTCCAGCCGCTGCTGGTTCGCTGCGATGACGTTCCGAGCGCCCTCAAGGATGGTCTTGGTAGACCGATAGTTTTCCCCAAGAGTCACCAGCTGGGCCTCAGGGTGGTCGTGCTGAAAGGACAGGATGTTGCGGAGGTCCGCGTTGCGCCAAGAGTAGATGGACTGGTCGGGATCGCCTACGACGGCGATGTTCCGGTGTTGCTTGGCTATGTGCCTGGCTATGGCGTATTGAGCGACATTAGTGTCTTGGAACTCATCTACAAGCAGGTGCAGATAACGACCCTGATATCTTTCCGCCACCTCCGGGAAGCCCATCAATAGTTGATGGGTCTTCATCAGCAGGTCATCGAAGTCCACTGCCTGGGCTGAGGTGAGGATCGACTCGTAGCGCCGGTACACTCTGGCGACGATCTCCTCATAGTAGGTGTCTACGCTGGATGCGAACTGTTCGGCGTCCTGCACCAGGCTCTTCGCACGGGAGATCGCCGAGAGGATGGCCCTGGGAGGAAATTTCCCCGAATCCATATCCATGTCTAGCAACGACTTCTTCACGACGGTGATCTGGTCTTCGTCGTCGTAGATGTGGAAGTTGCGTTCCAAACCAACGTGCGTTCCGTCGCGCCGCAGGATAGCTGCGCATTGAGAGTGGAACGTGCCCAAGGACAACTCCGCGGCCCGGGGGCCCAGCAGCCGGTCCAGCCGCTCTCTCATCTCTTTTGCGGCCTTATTTGTGAAGGTCATGGCCATAATGCGGCGGGGGTTGACCCCGACTTCTCTGACCAAATAGGCAATTCGATAAGTGATGACACGGGTCTTACCAGACCCTGGCCCTGCGAGGATAAGAAGCGGCCCTTCGATGTGCTGGACGGCTTCCCGCTGCTGGGGATTGAGGCTGGAGAGAAGGTCTTGGACTGAAGAGGTGGTCACGGGAGCATTATACCAGGGCGGGCGGCGATAACCCTTGTTCAGCGGGCCTCAGGGACTCGTCAGCCCTGTTGCGTCGTAGGCCCCTCGCAGGGGTGGCTTGGGACGGGCAGCGGCCATGTAGAATGCGCCACCCATGAACCCTGCGATCACAAGACCGTAAAAGGCTGGAGCGTAGGAGCCGGTGAGGTCTGCGGACAAGCCTCCGATGATAGGGCCGCTTATCTGCCATACGCTGGTGATCAGGTTGTTGTAGCCGCTGATGGTGGCGTAGGACCTGCGCCCAAAGTAGTCGCCGCGGATGGAGTTGACCAGCACCCCTCTGGCGCCCCATGAAGCGCCGTGGAGAACGGCGAATGCCAACGCCAACTCCAATCCGTCTGCCCTCACCAGCATCAGAACGGCCAACCCGTGGCTCACAGTGCATGCAGCAGCAATATAACGCGGCTCCATCCTGCTCGCGAGAAGCCCGGGCAGGAGCCGCCCGCCAATCGAAGCGATGGTCATGACCGTGACCACTTGGGCTGATGTTGCCGGGGACAACATCAGCTCCTGTTGTAAGTAGGCGATGAGGTGGACACTCACCACAGACACAACCATGAGGGCCAGTCCGTGACCGAGGCCAAGAAACCAAAATGCCGGAGTGCGAAGCGCCTCGCTGGCGGTAAAGTCAGGGTCGTCTGCAGCTGTAGGGACAGTCCGATCGCCGGTCTGATCCGCCACGGCCACAGGTTCTATGCCATCGGGCCACTGACCATAGTGCTCTGGCTCGCGCCGCATGAGCAGTCCCAGCGGGATACCGACAATCCAGACAAAGATCCCCGCCCCCACCATGGTTGGCACCCAGCCATGAGCAGTGAGGCTCCAGACCACAGCTGGAACGAAAACGCCAGCGAAGCCGGTGCCCGTCAGCGCCAGTCCCATGGTCAACGCCCGACGACGGCGGAACCAATGATTCAGGGCTGTGGTTACGACCAGAAACCCGCTGAGGCTGGTGCCAACGGAGATAACGAGGAAGGCTGCGTAGAACTCGAGCGGCGAGTCGATCCGGCTGGCCAGGATGAAACCCAGGCCAAAGAGGAAGAACCCCAAAGTGAAGACGAAGCGGGGCCCCAGCTTGTCGACCATCCACCCGGAGAGCGGACCTAGCAATCCACCTTCAACCCGCGCCAGCGAGAAGGACCCCCCCAGGAGGGTCTTGCTCCATCCGAACCGGCTTTCTAGAGCAACGACGTAAGCGCCGAAGCTGTGAAAATACAGGCCAGAGCTGAGGAATAGCGAGGCAAACCCGGCGGCAACGAGCCACCAACCGTAGAAGATCCTGGGCTTGCCTTGGGGAGAGGTAGGGTGCACGGGAAGTCACCCGACGATGAAGGTTGCGGCGATGGTAACACAGCCTCAGCGCTTCTCCAGCAGGTCTTTTCTAATAACACCTGACACAACGCCGTAACTGGCGTTCTTACCTGCAGAACACGATACGGAAGGAGGCAAAAATGCTTGGTAAGCTCAGGACGAAGATAGCGGTTGCGACGGCAGGGTTGATGGTTTTTGCGATCGCTGGAACCGGCGTAGCCTTGGCGCAGGACGCTCCTCCGGCCGACCCACCGCCGGAACAAGCCGGTGCTCACCAGTTGATCATCAAACGGGCCGCAGAGATCCTGGAGATTGATGCTGAATCCCTAGGGAGCGCAATGCAGCAGGCCAAGCAAGCGGTTGACCGGGAGCGTCTGGACGCCCACGTTGCGGAACTGCTGGCCAAGGCAGTCGAGAACGAATCTCTGACCCAAGAAGAGGCCGACGAGATCCTGGTTTGGTGGCTGGCCCGGCCGGAGGGCGCTACTCCCCAGCTGGTTAAGATGCTCGCCCAGCACGGCGACGACGTAGATCCGATCTTCGCCAGGCTGGTAGAGAGCGGCAAGCTGACGGAGGAAGAAGCAGCGGCCATCGGTGAGTGGTTCGCCGCTCAGCCTGACTCGTTGGAGAACGTGGCCCGCCTCCTCAACGGCGGCAAGGGCAAGCCACGGCCCCAGGCCCGCCTGGGCGCCGGCGAGGACCGGCCCGAACTTGGAGAGAGACGGGGCCAGGGCCGCCCGCAGGGCGGCCAGGCTCAAGGCCGGGTGCGGCCCGGTCAAGGACGCGGTCCAGTCCTCGTGCTCCCTGACCACGGTCGTGGCAGAATCGACCTAAGGTTTGATTTCGGCAGGCCCAGCGCCGACCGGCCTAGCCCTGAAAACCAGCCGAGCCTAAACATCAATGGTTCGGAGATCATCGGCTAGCAGCCCTGCAAGAGTCCGGGGGGGATCCCCGTACTCACCGCAAAACGGAAACGGCCCCGTGACTTCAAAGTCACGGGGCCGTTTCATAGTCAGAACATGAAGCCTAGCCACCCAGTTCTGGCATCCGGCGCACCAATTCCTGCCAGTCCCCTTGCTTGACCTGACCAGCCAAGAATTGGGTCATACCAGCAAACATCTCTGGGGGCACCAGTTCCTTGAAACCCCGCATCATGCCCTCTCGGTCGTCCGCGGAGTTGGCATTGAACATCCACGGGAGGATGCGCATCATCAACTCTTGCGGCATCTTGTCGGCCTCCTCTCCCATCTTTGCCATAAGGCCCTTCAGCTCTTCGTCGGAGAAGTTCTCGTAATAGATGGGCAAGAGCAGTTCGTTTTCCTTGTCAATGTGATTCTCCATGGTGGCATGGAGGGCAACCGCTTGCCGATACAACTTCGCTGAAAGGCCGGACCAGTCCCCTGAGTTGCCCGCCTTGAGAAGGCCGGTCAGCGATCCTTCGATCTCACCGTAGAGCTTTCTGTGATGCTCATGATCGAAGATGTAGTCCTGCGCCCCATAAGCAACTCTAGCGGCCAGCGGCGGAAAGAACACCTCCTCTTCATCTCCTTCGTGAAATTCGAGCACGCTTTTGTAGAAGACAAACTGCTCAAGCGCTCCTTCCGTCCTGGCCGCGTCCTCTTGACTCAGCGTCTGTACGACCCGTTCCAGTTCCGCGGCCTCAGCCATGATTGCGTTGTGGATATAGAAGATGTCGTGCAAATGGTCCATCGCGAGTCCTCCAGCAAGTTATATATGTCTAGTGCGCTGCACTCTAAGACGAATGGGGATGTCAAGCAAACCTAGAAGCCGCTTTTCCCTAAACCCGCATAACCCTCATGAGGTTAGTGTGGCCAGTGGTCCCTGTTGGAACGCCGGTGACTAGCACGGCAAGGTCTCGGGGTTGAGCCAACCCCGTCTGTGCCGCCGCCTTTTGCCCTTCGCTGAAGATATCCGACAAACGGGTGCGGGGGGGGCTCTTCAACGGCGTGACGCCCCAGTTCAGGGAAAGTCGGCGCAGGGTTCGTTCATTGGGCGTCAGTGCCAGGATCGGAGTCCGAGGCTTGCACTTGGAAACCCGCACAGCCGTCGTGCCCAGCTCCGTGAAGGCTAGTATTACAGCGGCGTTGAGCCTTGCCGCAGTCCTGGAGGCGCTATAGGCAATGGCATCGCCTGTAACGTCGCCCAGGCGGGCTGAGACGCTTTGGAGAAAGTCCTCGTAGGGAAAGACCTGCTCAGCCTCCAGGGCCACCTCCGCCATCATTTCTACGGCCCGAATGGGGTATTTCCCGACGGAGGTCTCTGCCGACAACATGATGGCATCTGTCCCCTGAACTATCGCCATGGCTATGTCCGTCACCTCCGCTCTGGTGGGCACAGGGGATTTGATCATGGACTCCATCATCTGAGTCGCTGTAATTACTGGTTTGCCCATTTCATTGCAGACTCGGATGATCTCCATCTGAGCAACGGGCACTCTTGCCAGCGGAATATCGACTCCAAGGTCTCCTCTGGCCACCATCACAGCGTCGGCAGCCGGGACTAGGTCTTCTAGGTTGTCCAGCGCCACCTGACGCTCGATTTTGACGACGATTCCGGGCTTGGCGCCCATTGCTTCCAGAGTCGAACGGGCATCTTCAATGTCGGCAGGTGAGCGAACACATGAGAGACCAACGAAGTCCACGTCTTGCTCACCAATGAAACGCAGTGCCTCTTGCGTGTCAGGGGTCAGATACGGCAACGACGGCGCCTTTCCTGGCGTTGCCACCCCCTTGCCTGACCGGAGAAGGCCGGTGCTCTTGACGATACAGGAGACCGCATCGCCATCAACGGCGGTCACCTCCATCTCAATTAGGCCGTCGTCAATGAGGACCCTGTCACCGGTTCCAACATCCCTGTGGAGCCCCGCAGGTTCGACTGATGCCGCTGTTGCGTCACCCACGCGGGGCTCCGCCACCAACTGAAACGCCTGACCGCGCCGAAGACGGGCGCCTCCGTCGGGCATCTTGCCGACGCGGTACTTGGGACCCGGCACGTCAGCCAGAATGGCTACGGGTATACGCATCTTGGCGGATACCGCCCGTACATTCGAGACAATCTCGGCGTGGGACTCTGGACTTCCGTGAGCCAGGTTGAGACGGGCCACGCTCATGCCCGCTCGTATCAAGGCTCGAATGCGGGTTTCGCTACTCGTGGCAGGTCCCAGCGTGCATATGATCTTGGTGCGTGGCCGCTTGCTCAGCAGTGCTGGCATTCGATATGACATGAGCCTCCCTTTGCTGCCGCGATTATCGCATATTGACCGTTCGGCATAGAGTCTTAGAATGGGGCCATCGGTGTAGGTCTTGGAAGGGAGGAGCCATGAAAGTACTTATAGCGACCGAGGAAGGCGTTTTCGCTCTCGCTGAAGAGGGTCAAGCAGAAAAGGAAACCGGGCCGGAGTCGGCGGCGTTCGTATCCGCTGGCCCAGATGCAGCCTACGCCGTAACTGTCGCAGGAGCGCTATGGCGGCGGGATGAGGGCGGGTGGGACCTGATCAACGATGAGCCTGTAAATGAAGCTGTCTGGTCGTTCGCTGCCGACCCCCAGGTGGCGGGACTGGTCTACCTTGGGGTGCATACGGCCGCCCTCCATCGCAGCACTGACGGCGGGGCGACGTGGAAGGCCTGCGAGGGTATCAAGGATATCCCTGGCCACGACGGTTGGAGCTTTCCCGCGCCTCCGCATGTTCCCCACGTCCGATCCATCGCACCCGATCCGCTGGTAGCCGGAGGCGTTTACATCGGCGTTGAAGAGGGAGGCGTCTACCGAAGCATTGACGAAGGCGAAACCTGGGAAAGCCTCAACGAGGGTCTCTACTGGGACGTGCACACCATACTTCCCACTACGGAGCCCGGCCTGCTATACGCCACGACCGGCGACGGCTTCTATCGGTCTGAAGACGCCGGCCAGCACTGGAGCCATCTGATGGCTGGCCTAGACCGTGGCTACACTGTCCCCTGCGTCGCATTGGCATCAGACCTTGAAGTGCTCTACACCGCGGCCGCCACGGGTTCACCACCTTCTTGGCGGCATAATAATCGGGGAGCTTTGGCGGCCATGTACCGCAGCGACGACGGTGGCCACAATTGGAGTCGTCTGGAGCGCGGTCTGCCAGAGACGTTCCACCCCATGATCCGAAGCATCAACGTCGTTGGGGAAAGCGATGTCTACGCAGCGGCTGGCAATAATGTCTACGCCAGCAAGGACCGCGGCGAGTCATGGGTGGTTGCCGCCACCGGCCTTCCAAACATCCGCGCCTTGGCGGTCATTTAGGCCAGCGCAAGCCAACCTATGCTTTGAGAGCAGCTAATGCTGCTATTGCCACTTCCTCGTCCTGTTCCCCGGTGGCGCCACTGGCGGCCACTGCGCCAATAACTTCGCCGTCTTGAAGAACTAGGACCGCACCGGGAGCGAAGGCCAACTTGTTCGCGTACAACTCGTTGACCATCTGAAACACCTGCCGTCCTCCGCGCTCCACCAGTTCGGAACTGGGTTGCTCGAATAGGACCGTCAGCATGGCCTTGCCTCGAGCCACATCCGGGGTAAATGGCCGCGATCCATCCATCCGAGCGGAGGCAACAAGGTCCCGCTTGCTATCCACCACAGCGAACGACATGCGAAACCCCCTGCTCTTGGCCGTGGCGATGGCCGTCTCAATAAGCTTTTGCGCCTGTTCCAGCGTTATGTCCATAAGACCTCCTTTGGGGTCGTGTGCAGCCGTGCGGGGAAGGGTACAACAGGCCTGAGGCGTGTGCTATACTGCTCGCTGGTTATCCAGCTAACGATATTTTTGATGGGTGGAAAGGAACATGGCGGTCCTCTACGTCGCTTCTGACCAACCAGGCGCAGGGAAAACGGCTCTATGCGCGGCCCTGGCGGCCCAGCTCCGAGCCCAAGGCAACAACGTTTCCCTGTCAAAACCCCTGCGCGTGCAGGAGGAAGACAGCGCCTCCGGGCCAGACCCTGATGTCGCTGCCCTCCAACAGGCTCTGGGCAACGGGGCTTCCGTTGCAGAGCCGCGGACCCTCAGTCCTGGACAACTCACTGACGGACTGCCCAAAGACGTCGTCGGAAAGGTCAAACCCTCTGGAGACCTGAGCATCGTCGAAGGAATTAGTAGCGGCGATGGCCTCGGAGTTGCCTCCGCCGCTCTGGCCGACGCGCTTGATGCGCGTGTCGTTCTGGTCGTCGGCTATCGCGCTGGCCTCAATGCCGATGCCGTCAAGGCAGCAGCCGAACCGTTCGGCGACCGCTTGGTAGGGGTCATAGTCAACGGCATTACCCAATACAAACGCCGCAATGTAGAGGACACACTCAAGTCGTCCCTCGAGCAGTCTGGCCTCACGGCCCTCGGCTTCATTCCCGACGACCGCACGCTCTTGGGTAGCACGGTCAAAGAGGTAGCTGAGCACCTTGGCGGCACCTTCCTAACCTGGGAAGAACAAAGTGACCGCCTGGTTGAAGACTTTATGATTGGCGGGCTCGTCATGGATTGGGGCGTTTCCTACTTCAACCGCCTCCCCAACAAGGGCGTCATTGTCCGTGCTGGTAGGCCTGATATTGCGATGGCGGCCTTACGGACTGACATGGCCTGCCTCATCCTCACGGGAGGGTCGGAGCCCATCCAGTACCTTCGGCATGAGGCCCAGGAAGCAGAGGTACCGACCATTCTAGTCGAGCAAGACACGAAGGCCACATCCGCCGCGCTAGAGTCCCTCATGGCCTCGGCTCAGTTCAATCACCCTCGCAAGCTGGAACGATTCGTAGAACTTCTGGAATCCGTAGACCTTGGCCCCATTTACGGCGGTCTGGGCCTTTCTGCTTAGTATTTACGCCGATTCCCACCTGAAAGACTCCTCCACGACACCGTTTTCCGCAGATTTGCATGGGCTTCACGCTTCTGATAGACTCCCCACTTGTGACTTGATGCAAAGGGGGGCGGGTGATTGAATGCAGTAGGAACTCATCTGTTGGTAGAGTTTCAGGCCTGTAACGCCGAGACTCTGAACGACTTAAAAGGCTTGAGAACAGCGCTCATCTCGGCTGCTGAAGAGGTGGGCGCTACCGTGATTGGAGATACCTTCCATCAGTTCAGTCCCCATGGGGTTACCGGCGTGGTTGCCATTGCTGAGTCCCACCTCTGTATCCATACCTGGCCAGAATACGCGTACGCCGCTGTCGATATTTTCACCTGTGGTGACTCCCTGACTCCTCACCTAGCGGTCGAAAGAATCGCCGACTACCTGGAGAGCACAGACCACCAGGTGACTGAGATTCGCCGTGGGCCGCGATCGCCGGTGGCGACTAAAGCAGCCGTCACCGCTCAGGCTTAGGGCGGCATGGCCGCTTCACCTCCCAACAAGTGGTTCTGGGAATTCTTCACCCCCGACATGCTGCAGGGGATTGCCCTTGAAGGCATCCTCTACTCCGGCAACAGTCCTTACCAGAAGGTTGAGGTCATAGACACCAACCTGTACGGCAGGTGTCTGGTGCTGGATGGCAAGCTTCAGTCAGCCGAGGCTGATGAGTTCATTTATCACGAAGCTCTGATCCACCCCGTACTCCTTGCCCACCCCAACCCTCGCCGAGTACTGATCGCCGGTGGTGGGGAAGGCGCAACCCTTCGCGAGGTCTTGGCCCACCGGACCGTGGAGCAGGCGGTCATGGTTGACCTGGACGAGGAAGTCGTCCGGGTCTGTAAAGAGCATTTGCCCCATCACCACCAGGGCGCCTTCGACGACCCCCGCGTGGACCTACGGATCGCCGATGCCCGCGACCCCATCATGCACGGGTCCGAGACCTTCGATGCGATAATCCTTGACCTCCCCGACCCCATCGAGGAGGGCCCCGCCTACCTCCTTTACACGCAGAAATTTTACCAGTCCGTCATGGAGCGCCTGGCTCCGGACGGCGTGGCGGTAGTGCAGGCAGGAAGCGCCCTACCAATGCTCCTCAGCGAGGCCTTCACGCCTATCTTCCGCACGCTCTCCTCCGTCTTTCCTTTGGTGCGGTCCTACCGGGCTGAGGTGGCCTCGTTCGGTGGCCTTTGGGGCTACGTTCTCGCCTCTCGCGGCCCCGACCCGGCTGCTTTGACCGCCGAAGAAATCGACAAACGCATCGCTGAGCGAGTGCAAAGCCCTCTCCGCTTCTACGATGGCATCACTCACGAAGGACTCTTCCGGCTACCAAAGTATCTTCGCGAAGCGTTGGCTTCAGAAACCCGCCTCATTACCGAGGATGCACCGCTTTTCGTCTACTGACCCTTCGGGCCCCAGCTCCTAGGACGGTGAGGACTCATGGCCAAACGGTTCGTTTTTATGGGAGCCGGGGCGGTCGGTAGCTATGTTGGTGGCCTCATTGCCAAGGCAGGCAAAGACGTCACCCTCATTGACCCCTGGCCCGACCACATCAACACCATCCGGGCCAACGGCCTGAGCATAGGCGGGACCCAAGGCGAGCATCACGCCACTCCCAAGGCGCTTCACCTCCACGAAGTCCAGTCGCTCCTCAACGCGCCGGCTGATGTCGCCATCCTCTGCACCAAGTCCTACGACACTGAGTGGGCCACGACGCTCATCCGTGACTACCTTGCTCCAGACGGCTACGTCGTCTCCCTTCAAAACGGCATAAACGAGGAACGTATCGCCGCCATCATGGGCTGGGGACGGACCGTCGGCTGCGTTGTTGGCGGCATTGGCGTCATGCTTATGGAGCCTGGCCGGGTGGTGCGGACGCAGAGCCCCGGGGGACCGGGCGCAACCGTGTTCAAAGTGGGCGAGCCCCATGGGCGCGAGACTTCACGTGTCCGCGAGCTGGTCGACTTATTCAGCATCGTTGATAGCGCCAAGCCAACTTTGAACCTTTGGGGTGAACGCTGGAGCAAGCTTGTTGTTAACTCCATGGGCAATCCAGTGTCAGCAATCAGCGGCCTCAACGGGCGGGAAACCGCCGCCGACCCAATCGCCCGTCGCATCATCACCCGCCTGGCAGGTGAAGGAGTCGCTGTTGGCGAAGCGCTGGGATACTCCATAGAACCCATCCGCGGGCTGGACGCCGCCCGCTGGAAGGCAGGACTCGGCGGGGAAGGGCTAGAAGACCTAGAGTTGGCCCTTGCTCAAGCTGCGGAACGGTGGACGGGCGAAGAAGCCCTCACCTCCACGCACCAGGACGTGGTCAAAGGCCGCCGCACAGAGGTCGACTACATGAACGGCCTCATTGCAGACAAGGGTCGCGAGGTGGGCGTGCCGACCCCGGCCAACGACGCCATCGTTACCGTTATGAAAGAGATCGAGCGCGGCGCAACTGTACCCGCAGTCGGAAATCTCGCAAGAGTTGGATAATCCCTAGGGCCCTGCGCTAACGTCAGAAACCCATTGGAGGCACGCATGGCACCCCTGTCAGGTAAGGTGGCGCTGGTCACTGGCGGAAGCCGAGGCATCGGCAGGGCCATTGTAGAGGCACTTGCAGGGCAAGGTGCTGACGTAGCTATCAACTATGTCCAAAGCGCCGCCGAAGCCCAGGATCTAGCCTCACGGTTCCAGACCTCCGGCACTAGGGCCATCGCCGTCCAAGCCAATGTTGGCATCGAGGACGAGGCTCGAGGCATGGTCGATCGTACGGTCAGCGAACTGGGGCGGTTGGACTTCTTGGTGAACAACGCTGGCATTGGCCGTGACCGGGCCATTCAGAACATGACGGGAGAGGACTGGCGGGCCGTCATGGACGTCAACCTCAACGGCACGTTCTACTGCACGAGCGCAGCGATCCCACATATGATCGAAGCAGGCGGCGGCAAGATCATCAACATAGCCTCGGTTCTAGGGGCTCTGTCAAACCTGGGCCAGGTCAACTACGCCACAAGCAAGGCCGCTATCGTCGGCTTCACCCACGCGGCTGCCATGGAGTTGACCCGCTATAATATCAGCATGAACGCCGTCTGCCCGGGCTTTATTGAGACCGATATGATGTCCGGGATCACCGATCGCAAACGAGAGCAGTTCCTTTCCCGGATCCCAATGGGGCGCTTCGGAACGGCTGAAGAAATCGCCTCCTTGGTCCGCTATCTGATCGTGGAGCAGCATTGGAGCACGGGGCAAGCGTTCAGCGTCAACGGCGGGCAGTACGTAACCATCTAGTTTTCCCGTCGCATCCAGAACAAATATCTAGCTCAAAAAAAGCTTTGCGGAGTATCGAGGCAACTTTCGCGAAAGTGCCCGATCGAAAGGGGGCCACATTATGAAGGACGCGGTCATCGTAAGCGGAGTACGCACGCCTATTGGTACGTTCGGCGGCGTATTTAGCGACTACCCGGCTACCAGCCTAGGGTCCCTGACCATCAAGGAAGCCATCAGCCGAGCAGGCATTAGCGCAGATGTGGTGGACGAAGTCATGATGGGAAACGTAGTCAGCGCGGGCCTGGGACTCAATCCCGCTCGTACGTCCACTATTCACGCCGGTCTACCGGTCACCGTTCCCGCCATGACCGTCAACAAGGCCTGTGGCTCCGGCCTTAAGACCATCGTCCTGGCGTCCCAGGCGGTTCGGCTGGGGGACGCCGACATCGTTGTCGCCGGCGGCATGGAGAACATGTCTATGGCGCCGTATCTGTTGCCCAAGGCGCGGAACGGCTATCGGCTAGGCAACGGTGAAGTCCTGGACTCCCTCTTCCAGGACGGGCTCGTTTGCGCCCTGGAGCATTGCCATATGGGTGTAACCGCGGAGAACATTGCCAGCCGCTGGGAAATAAGCCGCGAGGACGCAGACGAATTCTCCTACGGCAGCCACATGAAGGCGATCAGGGCCCAGGGGGATGGCACCTTCGAGCCAGAGATTATTCCCGTCCCTGTGCCCCAGCGCCGAGGCGACCCTATCATCGTCGACAAGGACGAGCACCCGAGGCCCGACACCACCATCGAGCGACTGGCCCGGCTGAAGCCAGCCTTCGTTGAGGAGAACGGGACCGTCACCCCTGGCAACTCATCAGGCATCAACGACGGCGCAGCGGCAGTCGTGGTCATGTCCGACGCCGAAGCGCAAACCAGGGGCCTCAAACCCCTCGCTGTCATCAGAGGCTACGCCTCGGTCGGCGTGGACCCGGCCGTTATGGGTATTGGCCCGGTGGATGCAGTGAAGAAAGTCCTTGCCAAGACCGGCCTCAAACTAGAGGACATGGACCTCATAGAGTTGAACGAGGCCTTCGCCACCCAGGCTCTGGCGGTTGGCCGAGAGCTGGGCTGGGACTGGAGCAAGGTTAACGTCAACGGCGGAGCGGTCGCCCTTGGCCACCCGGTGGGGTGCAGCGGCGCACGCATCCTGGTCACCCTTCTGTACGAGATGCAGCGCCGCAAGTCCCACTACGGCCTGGCCACGCTCTGCATGGGCGGGGGCATGGGACTAGCAATGGTCGTGGAAAACCCCGCTGCGTAGCGTTTTGGGCCACTGACGGATAGTTTTTAGAAAGGGCGAGACATCTCGCCCTTTCTTCTGAGGAGGGGTGTTGTGGCTGACGGCAATATGATCACTGTAGAACAGCTTGTGAAAGTGTATCCGGGCGGCACGCAAGCCGTCGCCAGTATCGACTTCACGGTGTCCGAAGGAGAGTTCTTCGGGTTCTTGGGCCCCAATGGAGCCGGCAAAAGCACCACCATCAAGATTCTCTCAACGCTTCTTAAGAAGACTTCCGGCCGAGTCTCCGTTGCCGGCCATGACATCGACAAAGCGGCGATGGAAGTGCGGCGAAGCATCGGTGTGGCCATGCAGGAAGTTGGCCTGGACGATCTGACGAAGGGCCGGGACTTCCTTGTCATGCAAGGGCTGCTTCACGGCCAGTCCCGCAAAGAGGCCCAGCGGCGAGCCTCAGAACTCTTGGAGTTGGTCGAGTTGGAATACGCGGCAGCACGGAAGGTGGGCACGTATTCCGGTGGCATGCGCCGTCGCATCGACCTAATTTCTGCTCTCATGCACAGCCCCTCGCTCCTCTTCCTAGACGAGCCCACCACTGGACTTGATCCCCAGAGCCGCCTGGCAATCTGGGACCACCTCCAAAACCTGAACCGACAGGGAATCACTATCTTCCTTACGACTCAGATGATGGAGGAAGCTGACCGGCTATGCGGACGCCTGGCCATCATCGACCAGGGTCAGTTAGTGGCTGAGGGAACACCGGCGGCGCTGAAGGATCAGCAGGGCGGCGATGTCATTAACATCACCATCCAGGCTTCCACCGATGAAGAGCGGGGGCGGCACCTAGCCGAGGCTCTGGCCATAGTGGGCGGCAGGAGCTACGTTTCAGCAGCCAATGCCACCTCTGACGGCCTGAGCATCACCGTGCAGGACGGCGGCGCAGCCGCTCCCGACCTGCTTCAACTCCTAAGTGAGAAAAAGATCGCTGTCTCAAACCTTGCCGTGGCCAGCCCCACACTAGACGACGTCTTCCTCAAGTACACGGGCCGCCAGATAAGGTCTGAAGAGTCCTCCGGGGACGAAATGGCCGCGGCCATGCGCCCCTGGATGGGGCTTTCCAGGAGATAACCCTCATGGCCGTCATTAAGCACACTTATTACATTTACCGGCGCAATCTCCGGCTGTGGGTCACCCAGCCTGCCGCACTCATCCCACCCTTCTTCATTTCTGGGTTGCTGTTCGTCGTCTTCGGGTCCTCGTTCGGCGACGTAACAAATCTAGCGGGCTTTCCAGCGGAGGACTACACCGCCTTCCTCACCGCAATGATTTTGGTGCAGGCGATGGTATTCAGCGGTGGCGACGCTGGCTTCTCCATGCTCACGGACATTCTTTCCGGCTACTTCGACAAACTGCTGGTGGCGCCTATCAACCGTTTCTCGATCTTGCTTGGAAGCCTCCTAGTCACTGGCACCCGGTCTTTCGCCCAATCCGTGCTCATTGTGTTACTTGCCCTAGCAATGGGAGTCTCTTTCAAGGGGGGCAGCCTCGGCATCGTAGCGGTAGTGTTGATTACGACTGTGTTTGGCATCGCTTGGGGCTGCTTGGGCCTAATCATCGCCTTGCGTACCAAGAGTGTCCAGGCCACTCAGTCATCCTATGTTCTCTTCTTCCCTTTCATATTCATGACCACAGCCTTCATGCCCAAGGAATTCCTGCCCTACTGGTTCCAGATCGCCACCACCATCAATCCGGTGACCTACGTTCTTGAAGCCGTTCGAGCAATCATCGTCGAAGGCTGGGTCTGGAGCACGGTGGGCCTAGGCGTGGGGATTCTAGCAGCGTTCACTGCCTTTCTTTTGAGCATCACTACGTGGCTGTACAACCGGCAAACAGCATAGGGGCTGGGATGACCCAGCCCCTATGCTAATAATTCGGTTGTAGAAGGCCAGATTGCTTATTCCTCGGGTTCTTCTTCCTCGGGCACAGCTGCCTTCCCATTTCGAGCGGCCTCTACAGGCAAGGCAGCCTGGGCCCGTATCGCCTCTTCTATCTCGCCACGCAGGTCGAGATGCTGGTGCAGGAAGTCCTTAGCCTGCTCCCGTCCCTGGCCAAGCCGCGTTTCACCATAGGAATAAAATGCCCCGGACTTTCTAATGAGCCCTGCGTTTACACCCAGGTCCAAAATGTCCGCTTCGTAGCTGATGCCGCTGCTGAACATAATGTCGAACTCAACGGTGCGGAAGGGCGGAGCCACTTTGTTTTTCACAACCCGGGCCCGTATCCGTGCGCCCGTCGCCTCAGTTCCCTGCTTGATGGTATCCACCCGCCGCAGGTCAATGCGTACTGAGCTGTAGAACTTCAAGGCGCGTCCGCCGGGCGTAACCTCCGGGCTACCAAAGAACACCCCCACCTTTTCCCGGAGTTGATTGATGAATACAACCGCCGAATTGGAACGGCTGATAACCGCGGTCAGCTTACGCAGCGCCTGGGACATCAAACGGGCCTGCAGGCCCACGTGTGTGTCCCCCATATCTCCTTCAAGCTCGGCCTTTGGCACCAGAGCCGCCACGCTGTCGAGGACTACGATATCGACGCCGCCGCTACGCACCAGATACTCCGTGATCTGAAGAGCCTGCTCGGCAGAATCCGGTTGGGATACGTACAAGTCGTCGACTAGGACACCAAGGCGGGCGGCATAACCCGGATCAAGAGCATGCTCGGTATCAACGTAAGCAGCAACACCACCCGCCTGTTGCGCCTGAGCGATAATATGAAGCGCCAACGTCGACTTTCCAGTCGATTCAGCGCCGAATATTTCCGTCACCCTTCCCCGGGGGACGCCTCCTATGCCCAAGGCCAGGTCCAGTGCTGGCGACCCCGTCGGAATAAAACCCACTGTGAGTCGATTACGGAAGGCTTCCCCAAGCTTCATAATGGAGCCCTTTCCGAACTCTCTCTCCACGTGTGCGATGGCTGCGTCTAAGGCTCGTACCCGCTCCGTTGTCATAGCCACTACCTCCCTATCGACATGAGCACATCTGTTCGAATTCCCGTGGCGATAATATCATACCGGCAGAGGTTGTCAACCATGTTCAACCCCCTACACCCGCAGTTGAAGCCAGGCCCGGTTAATTCTCCGCCCCAGCTAGCCCACGCCCGAACTTCCGCCAAGCCAGCAAACAGTGCCTCCGTGTCCTGCCCTAGGCCCCCCTGGTTTCCTTGACACCCCTCAAGCGCCTCCGTACGATTATCCCTGGTTCATGGCGCTGATTCAGCAGGAGGAATTGTGAGCTTTCCAGCCCGAGGCGTCTTCCCCGACTCAACCGCCGTTACCGCCGCCGGCCACCTTCAGATCGGTGGCGCGGACGTTACCGAACTTGCCGCCGAGTACGGCACGCCCCTTTACATATTCGATGAAGCCTCCCTACGAAACACTTGCCAGGAGTACCTTCAGGAATTCCAGTCCCGCCACGCCCCAACGGCGGTAACCTACGCCTCCAAAGCCTTTCTCAACCTAGCCTTGGCGCACATATTCGCCGAAGAAGGCATGGGTCTGGACGTCGTTTCCGGTGGAGAACTTGCCATGGCGCTCAAGGGCGGTATGCCACCAGAGCGGGTGTACTTCCATGGAAACAACAAGAGCCCCGATGAGTTGGCGTTCGCCGTCGACCAAGGCTGCGGGGTGATCGTTGTCGATAACTTCTACGAAATGGAGAACCTCAACCAGATCGCAGGGGCTCGGGGAAAGAAACAGAACATCCTGCTCCGAATATCACCCAGCGTTGACCCGCACACCCATCACCACACCACCACAGGAACATTGGACAGCAAATTTGGCTTTCCTCTGGAGACCGGCCAGGCTTCCGAAGCGGTCCGCCTGGCCCTGGCGTCGGAGAATCTGACGCTGCAGGGCCTCCATTTCCACCTCGGCTCACCCATATTCGAGACAGAGCCTTATGCAGAGGGGATCCGGCGCGCCTTACAGTTCGCTGCTGACCACAGGGCTTCGGGCCTCGACCTCCAAGAACTGAACGTGGGCGGCGGCTTCGCAATCCGCCACACTCGCAATGACGAGCCCCCCACCATCGCTCGCTACGCGGACGTAATCGTCTCCACAGTCAACTCAGAATGCGCTCGGCTGGGTTTGGCCGTGCCACGGCTGGTCGTAGAGCCGGGCCGCAGCGTTGTGGGACCTGCCGGCGTAGCTGTCTACAGCGTTGGGGCAACCAAGGACATACCTGGCATCCGCAAGTACGTTTCAGTGGACGGCGGGATGGGTGACAATATCCGGCCAGCTCTATACGACGCCCAATACGAGGCGGTCGTCGCTAACCGCATGAACGACCTCCCGACAGAGACCATTACCCTAGCAGGAAAATTCTGCGAGTCAGGCGATGTTTTGGTCCGGGACTTTCCGCTACCAGCGCTGCACGCCGGGGACTTGATCGCGATTCCGGCTTCGGGGGGGTACGCCCCGTCCATGGCCTCCAACTACAACCTTGCGCCCCGGCCAGCCATTATTTTGGTCAAGGAAGGAGAGGCCCGGCTGATTCGAAGGCGGGAAAGCTACGAGGACATGATGTCCCTCGACGTCGCTTAACCTACGATGTGGCAGATCATAGGTCATGAACGGGCGGTAGCCTACCTTAACCAGGGTCTGTCGACCAACCAGGTCTCTCACGCTTACCTCATCAGCGGCCCTGCCCACATCGGAAAAACGACCCTCGCCCTGGACTTCGCCAGGGCACTCAATTGCACAGAGTCTGACCCACCGTGTGGGATGTGTTCCTCTTGCCGCAGGATTCCCAAGGGCTTGCACCCCGACGTTCACCTCCTAGGAGAAGATGTTGCCACCGGTGATCTGGGCTCCGGCCGCACCGAGATAAGCATCGATGAAGTTCGCGACCTGCGGCGTCAAGGCTCCCTAAAGCCTTTTGAGGGCAGGAGGCGGGTGTTTATCATCAACGGCGCTGAGTGGCTGAGCAGAGAGGCCAGCAACGCCCTCCTAAAGACGCTCGAAGAGCCTCCTGATGACACGATCCTTATTCTCATTTCGTCCGACCTGGCTCTGATCTCGGAGACCCTCCGGTCGCGATGCCAGTCCGTGACCCTTCAGCCACTGCCGCCAGCCCTGGTCGCCAAGGTCGTTCAGGAGCGAACGTCTTCAGATCAAGCTGAGGCCTTCCTCCTGGCAAGTCTGTCCCGTGGCCGGTTGGGCTGGGCCCTCCAAGCAACAGAGAATCCAACAGTTCTTGTTGAACGCGATGCACACCTGCAACGCGTTGTTCAATTGCTTGAAGCGCCTCTTGACCAGCGCTTTGCGTATGCTGAGAACTTGGCCCAGCAATTTGCAAAGAGCCGTGTCAATGTGCGCCAGGAACTGGACCTGCTAGAGGAATGGCTAGAAGACCTCCTCCGCGCCACCTCAGGCAGGCCTGACCTAGCCCTGAACCAAACGTGGGCTGACACACTCACCCGTCAAGCATCCCTCATCCCGATAGAGGCAGTTGTTGACGCCCTCCGGCTTCTTCAGGACATCAGCTCTCGCTTGGAGGCCAACGCCAATGCCCGGTTGGCCCTGGAGGTGCTCATGCTTGATCTACCCTGGCTCCCGGCCGCTCCCGCCACGGAGGTTCCTTCTTGAGTCCGTCCTCCCTTTCCGCGTCATTTCGACCCAGGCACAAGCGTGTTCAAAGTTTGAACGTCCGCAGCGATCAAAGGAGCAGTCGTGGATGATATCGTAGGCCTTAGGTTTCAGCTCTCTGGCGATATTGTTTTCTTCTTGGCGGGGGACCTTGATCCCCGGCCAGGAGAATGGGTTGTCGTTGAGGCCGAATCAGGACCCGTAGTCGGGCTGGTCGCCATTGCAGCTTCCCAAATGATCCACTCAAGCCTGTCAGGCCCCCTACCATCTATCTTGCGAATGGCCACCCAGGAGGACTTTGCCAGCCCGTCCTCCATTCCAAGAACGGGCGCTATCCTTCTCGATGTTCAATTGGAATCCGGGCTGGCTTAGCCATCCAACCGCAAGGGATTGAAGGCCGATGACCACACCAACTCCCTCTCAAGATTTTGCTCCGGATCACCGAGGGCAGGATGCCTATCAGTCCTCCGGCGTTGATACGCGCCAGGCCGAACAGGCTCTGGACCCCATGCTTTCCTTGCTGCGCTCCACCTGGACAACCCGGCCTCCGGTTCTCGACTTTGGCCACTTTGCCAACGTCATCGACGTTGGCCCCCTGTGCATAGCCATCTCCACTGACG
>Ga0114996_10001317_pt1 | contig 33424 bp, 32 predicted proteins | sample ArcticOcean_MG_C_4_FD_87039 | JGI IMG/M metagenome (GOLD analysis project Ga0114996, IMG submission 87039) | Marine microbial communities from western Arctic Ocean - ArcticOcean_MG_CB4_134 | ecosystem: Environmental > Aquatic > Marine > Oceanic | place: Arctic Ocean: Canada Basin | collected... | reverse complement strand
GGGAGCCGTGGAGAGCTGGAGTACCGTCGATAGGGTAAATTCGTGCCTGATATTTGGTGCCGAAGCCGAGAGTCGAACTCGGATGGGGTTGCCCCCAACGGTTTTTGAGACCGCCGCGTCTACCATTCCGCCACTTCGGCTTGTAGGAGGTATGGAGCGGAAGAGGGGATTCGAACCCCCGACCCTCACCTTGGCAAGGTGATGCTCTACCACTGAGCCACTTCCGCTCGTTCGGGCCGCCCGGTGTCTTTGAGATGTGACATTAGTTGGCGGCTGTTGGTCTGGTGCCGAGGGCCAGAGTCGAACTGGCGACACCGGCATTTTCAGTGCCGTGCTCTACCACCTGAGCTACCTCGGCCTATCAAACTATCGTACCGAGGCATTGCCTCAGTGTCAAGAAAGCTATTCTGGATTTTTTAGATACGAAGATACAAACCCTAAGATTATTTATGATGGAGTGAAGATAGTAGTCTCAGTTTTTCAATTTCAGTTTGAGGAGGACCGACGATACCCGGAATCATTTCCCCAGGGGTCCCAAATGCATGGTAATCAGTGCCGCCGAGTGCGATAAGGCCATAACGTTTAGCTAGGGTAAGGAATCGTGCCTTATCATGTTGAGAATATTCTTTGTAGTATATCTCTATACCAGCTAATCCTGCATCAACCATATCAGGTAACAGGGATTCCACATTTTCTGCTTCACGTGGGTGCGCTAGTGTTGCTATGCCGTTGGCATTATTGATAAGCGTGATTGCTTCACTTGGACTGAGTGTATTCCTGCTTACGTAGGCTAACCCGTTTTTGCTTAAGTATTTTTCGAAGGCTTGCTGAGGATAGATGATGTAGCCTTTTTCTACCATCGCTTGAGCGATATGGGGTCTCCCTACCGCTCCTTCGGCAATTTCGAAAACGCGATCTATATCGATATCAATCCCGAAGGTTGCAAGTTTTTCAACGGTGCGTCTGGCACGTGTTTCACGCCCGTTCCGAAATGCTTTCAGATGGCTTTGGAGGATGGAGTTGGTTGGATCAATCCAATGCCCTAGGATATGGATTTCAGTGCCAGGAACATCTGTGCCAAGTTCTATTCCAGGTATGATCTCAAGGTCTGAGTTTGTAGATACTGCCTCTAACGCTTCAGATATACCTTCTGTGCTGTCGTGGTCAGTGATGGATACTACTTGTAACGAAGTTTTCTCGATGAGACGGATTAAGTTTAAAGGAGAGAGATTACCATCAGATTTGGTTGTGTGGAGATGGAGATCTGCATATCCAGTCAAAAGGTAATCTCCTTGTCAATCCTAATGATACTTTCCGCAATCCCTGATGATTCATTGATTTCGATTAACACTGAGTTAAACCGTGCAGGGCCAGTAGTTACAATATTGAGGCGTCGGGGGCGTAAGGTTAAGAAGCGGTACAGGACATCTTCTGGTGCGCTTCCAATGACGGAATGAGTGGCCCCTGTCATTCCTAAATCAGTTACGAAGGCAGTGCCGTGTGGTAGTATTTGAGTGTCCACGGTGCCCACATGGGTGTGGGTACCGACAACTGCACTAACTCTACCATCAAGATGCCATCCGAGTGCTCCTTTTTCAGAAGTTGCCTCAGCATGGAAATCCACTACAACGATTTTGTCCTTCACAATGGATTCTGATAACAAACTATCCATGCTTTCAAAAGGGCAATCTATAGGAGGCATAAAAGTTCTCCCTAGCAGACTCACAATAAGTAGATCACCTAAAACGATGTAACCTGAACCAGGAGATGCAGATGGGTAATTCAGCGGGCGTGCTATAGGGAGAGAATTGTCCTGTAAATAGGGGAGGATATCTGGTTTATCCCATATATGGTTTCCTGATGTGAATCCGTCTACCCCAGCTTTAAGTAGTTCTTGTGCTGTGTCCTTAGTTATACCGAAGCCACCAGCGGCATTTTCTCCGTTGGCGGTTACATAATCGATTCCGAATTCGCTTCTGAGGGAAGGAAGCACGGCAGCTACGGCTTTTCTCCCGTGCTTCCCTACAACATCGCCTATCATTAATAATCGAACCATTCCACCTCGATTAAATCAGCGTGCATATTCAGTTGATCGTGTCTCTCGTATGACGGTCACTTTAATTTGACCGGGATACTGTAGGTCTTGTTCAATTTGTTTCACAATATCGAGGGCGAGCTTGTTTGCCCGTATGTCGTCGACCATAGTAGGTTGAACCATGATACGGACTTCACGTCCAGCTTGGATGGCGAAGACTTTTTCTACGCCTTCGAAACTCTGAGCAACGCTCTCAAGTGCTTCTAAACGTTGAACGTATCTTTCCAAAGTGTCCTTACGGACTCCAGGGCGTGCGGCGCTCATAGCGTCTGCAGTTGCGACTAAGAATGCTTCGATAGAACCCATTTCATCGTCGTGGTGTTCTTCAACTGCTCTACGAACTGGGTCACTTATCCCGTACCGTCTAGCTACTTCTCCTCCGATTTCAGCGTGAGGTCCATCGACTTCGTGTGTAAGAGCTTTTCCAATGTCGTGGAGGAGACCGCCAGCTTTGGCTATTTGTATGTCTGCTCCTATTTCTGCAGCTAACATACCAGATAACAATGAGACTTCAACTGCATGCTGGAGTACATTTTCCCCATAGCTATAACGAAGTTTCAGTCTACCTAATAGCTTTATAATTTCTGGATTCAGTCCCTTTACACCTGCTTCTAGTATTGCATCTTGCCCTGCTTGCCAGAGCGTCTCTTCAAGTTCCTCTTTAGCTTTCTCGACGGTATCTTCAATTCGTGCAGGGTGAATCCTGCCATCCTTTACAAGTTTTGTCAGCGTTAGCCTAGCTATCTCTCGTCGTATTGGGTCGAAGCAGGAGATAGTTACGGCTTCTGGTGTATCGTCAATTATCAAATCGACCCCAGTTGCTGCTTCCAGGGCCCGTATGTTGCGTCCTTCGCGTCCAATAAGACGCCCTTTCATTTCATCGTTGGGTAGTGGGACTACGGAAACACTTTGTTCACTGACGACATCCGCCGCCAGTCGGTGCATGGCCAGAGTAATAATTCTGCGAGCTGTATCATCTGCTTCGCTTTTTGCGATCACTTCCATGTCGCGAAGACGGCGAGCTACGTCGTATTCCATATCTGCTTCCGCTTCGCGCATAACCATGTCGCGGGCGTCAGGAGTACTGAGGCCGGATATCTGCTCTAGTTTTTCTTCTTGTTCAACTTTAATGGCAGTAATCCGGGATTCATCCTCACCGATTTCAGTTTCTCTTGCTGCAACGCCATGCTCTCGTTTTTCGAGGTTAGTTGCTCGCCCTTCTACGTTTTCTTCTCGGTTGTGTAGACGCTTTTCTTGGCGTAGCAGTTGTTGTCGGTGCTCGCGCAGTTCATTCTCTGATTGGGATGTGAGCTTAGATGCTTCGTTCTTCGCGTCGGTCACAATTCTAGTCGACGACGCCTCTGATTCTGAAATAATCTCACTTGCTGTTACTCTGGCTTTCCCTGTTCCTTTTGATGTCCAAAGAGTGTTTCCGAGGTATCCCACTATCCCCCCGAGCGCAATGCTCAGAATAGCTAAGGGGATGAGCGTTTCCATGTGAGTGTACCTTCCTTCCTAGGTGTTCTATATTTTGCCGACGCCTTAGATTCTCTGAGACCATTAGCAACGGCATTAAACACATGATAGGGATTCTTGGTGGAACGTGTCAAGAATCCCTATGAAGTTTAGGCTCAAACATGATAGGGATTCTTGACAAAATGAAAGAATTTGATAATTCTCAATCTGCATGAATTATTGGTGTGGATAGTACATTGCTAATCTACAATAATTCTCTCAGGGACGGCTACGGGGAATATTGCGATTACTGTCCCAATAATGTCTGAAATATTGACAATCTGATGTCTCTGTTGCGGAGGTATGAGAATAGTATCGCCATTAGTAAGAATCCCATTCTCTTTCTCAAGTTCATAGGAAAAAATTCCCTCGACGATGATGAGGACCTCTTCATGTGAGGGATGTATATGTGCTGGTATGGTTGCAGTGGGGGCAATAGTAATCTGGTTAATGGTCATTGATGGCGACCCTAGTGAGGAGTTTACCATTGGCCGAGAGCGGACTCCAGAGAATATTTCATCCTCACTAAATTCGGTTGCATGAATTATAGGCATGATGCTCTCCTATCGGGGGGCACTGATTTTGCGTGGCGTTGGGGACTTATGGTTTTATGGCTATCAGTATACTCGTGGTTCCGAATCCTACAGATATGTGGTGTACCTGAGAAAATCCTACATTCTCTAACATATTGACAAGTTCGTTTGGGGTATAGAAATGTTCGACAGATTGAGGAAGGTATGTATATGCTTCTCGGTCTTTAGCCAATACAGCTCCCAAGAATGGAACAACATGGTGAAAGTAGAACCGAAAGGCTTTGGAAAATAATTTGTTCCAACGTGTCGGTTCTAGAGGCGTGGCTTCGAGGATAGCGAAAGTTCCCTTTGGTCTAAGAACTCTGTAGGTTTCACTGAAGAGATCTCCGACTGAAGTTACGTTGCGGAGGCTGAATCCTGTTGTGACACGTGTGATGGATCCATCAGAGAATGGCAGAGAAAGAGCATCTGCAAGTTGTAAGTCTACGTTAGAGATATTCTGGTGTTGTTTGATCCTTTGCTGTGCAAGTTCGAGCATTGGCATAGCAAAATCCAATGCGATTACCTCCGTGACATTGTTAGATCTACTGAGTTCAAGGGCTATATCACCAGTGCCAGAAGCTATGTCTAAAGCAATGCCAATTTCTTCGCAGGTTCCTTCAACGACTGCACGTCTCTTCCATCGGTAATGGAGGAACCCTGTCATTATAGAATTCAAGAGATCGTACCGAGGTGCTATTCTGGAGAATAGGGCTCGGACATATAGTGCTTTATCTCCCTGGTATAACTGAGAATTTATAATGGACCTCCATTGTTAGGCTACCGGAGTTGCGTGTACTTGAGCATTGAGTTGATTTGTGTATGCGTTTAAAAAATAAGGTATTGCTCACAGTAGTTGATGTCAATTGTCCCTATTACTATATTGTAAGTGTGACGGTAGGGATTCTGTAACCCCGGTAGCTATGAGTGCCTTCGAAACTACATAGTCGACTACGTCTTCTATGCTCTGAGGGTGTAGATAGAATGCCGGCTCAGGAGTGACTATAGTTGCTCCCAGTTTAGCTAGGCGGAGCATGTTCTCTAGATGTATTGTAGAAAGAGGGCTTTCACGCGGCACGATTACGAGATTTCGTCTCTCCTTGATTGTGACATCAGCGCATCTTTGTATAAGGTTTTCAGATATGCCATGCGAGATAGATGCAACAGTGTTCATGCTACACGGAATTACCAACATACCTTGTGTAGCAAATGAGCCGCTTGCAATGCGAGCATTTATTTGACCTATGGCATAGTGATTAAATTCCGGAGATGCTTGCCATCGCTCTATAGCGGAGCCAAATGACTCATCTAGTTCTTCTGCCCATACTAATCGGCCTGCTGTTGAACAGATCAACTCCACTGGTATGTGCATGTCAAGGAGTCGGTCAACTGCTAGCCTTGCTAGAGCAGAGCCGCTAGCTCCTGTGATTGCGACTATTAAGGGATTCATAAGGACTCCTTAAGGCGTTACTAGGGCTAGTATTGTTCCAATGAGCATTATCATACTGACGAGAGCATTTAGTGTTGAAAAGACCTTCATGATGTTGCCGAGATCGTTTGCAAGTAACCGATGCTCCCATATTAAGATTAAGCTAGCCGTAATCCAGGCAAGATAGTATGGCCAGCTGAGGGTCATCAAAATACCTAGCACCAATAAGCCTATAGAGGTTAGGCAATGTAATCCTCTCGATACCCATAGTGCTGTTGGAACTCCGAATCGCGCAGGTATTGAGTACACTCCATTTGCCTTGTCAAACTTAGCATCGCTGATGGTATTGAAAATATCGAAACCACTAGCGAATGTGGCGACAATTGCCGTTAATAAAATACCTTCCACCGGCAAATTTCCTGTTACTGCTATCCATCCTCCAGCAGGCGCGATTGAGAGAGTGCACCCGAGGAAAAAATGGGTCATCCACGATATTCTTTTGATGTAGGAATAGCCGATGATTGCAAGGATCGCGATTGGGCTTAGTAGTAGTGCGGTGGTATTTAGCATGCTTGCAGAGAGAAAGGTGATAATGATGCCTATTGCAGCCAATATTAGTAGGGGACGGGTTGTCAAGAGTCCCTGAGGGAGGTGCCGCGATTGAGTTCGGGGGTTTTTCGCATCCATTTCCCTATCAATAACTCGATTCAGTGCCATGCCTGCATTGCGTGCTCCAATCATTCCCATAGTTATCCAGAAAAATGTAGAGATTCCGGGGAAAGATTGTTCTGCAAGAAGCATTCCAATATACGCAAAGGGCAAAGCGAAAAGGCTTTGCTCCATCTTGACTGCTTCCAAGACATATTTTAACGCTTGAAGTAGTGATATTTGGTTTGTGGAGGGGCTAGATGCCATACTTTTCCCATTTTTCAGTCACTAGGTTCTTGATTTCATCTGACATATCTATTTCTGGAGGCCATTCATTACTGCGAGGCTCCCCTGGAATCTTATGGGTGGCATCAATGCCAATTTTGGTTCCTACACGGAGCTTGCCTGCTGTAGCATAATCAAGGTCGTCTACGGGACCTTTGGTTAGTAAAAAATCGGTTTCCGGATTGATATTAGCAGTTACTCTCCAAACCACTTCAGATGGATTTTGTATGTCCACAAAATCATCCAATACTATTATTGCTTTGGTGAGCATCAATAAACCTAACCCCCAAATTGCATGCATCACTTTTTGCGCCTGACCAGGAAATTCCTTGCGTATAGATACAATCATTAAATTGTGGAATATGCCTTCGCCTGGCATGTTGATGTCCCGTATTTCTGGTAAGAGCAACTGAATAAGAGGGAGAAAGGTGCGTTCAGTGGCTTTCCCCATAAAGTAATCTTCCTGAATTGGTTTCCCGACGACTATGGTTGGATATACTGGTGATTTTTTTCTGGTGACAGTTGTGACATGAAATACCGCATAAGGTTCCTTCCCTGAGTAATACCCTGTGTGGTCTCCGAAGGGTCCTTCGTCTCTTGTTTCTCCTGGAATGACATATCCTTCAAGAATAAATTCCGCGTGAGCGGGAACCTCTATGTTCACGGTTTTTGCTTTTACTAGTTCAACTGGTTGGGATCGTATAAATCCTGCCATCAAAAATTCATCAATGCTTGGAGGTAATGGTGCGCTTCCAGTCCAAATTGTAGCGGGGTCAGATCCTAAAGCTACAGCAACTTCCAATTTGGGCTCGTTGCGTAAAGTAGCTATTCTCTCGTGATGAGCCCCAACCTTATGAGTTTGCCAGTGCATCCCAGTGGTATTGTGATCAAATACTTGCATTCGATACGTACCAACATTTCTAATTCCGGTTTCAGGGTCTTGAGTAATTACCAACGGAAGTGTGATGAATCGACCAGCATCCAGTGGCCAACATTTGAGAATTGGTAAATCTAAAAGATTTACCTCTTCTCCAGTTAAAACTACTTCTTGGCATGGAGCACTATTAACCAGTTTGGGCTTGTAGGAGGCTAACTTCACTAGATCGCCCAAAGCACGCATTTTCGCTAACATAGTTTCAGGAGGGCCAGATTGAGCCATACCTATCAGTGAACGAATACGAAGCCCTAATTCATCTAGATTTTCTACCCCAAGTGCTAACGCCATTCTCTTGCGCGTGCCGTACATGTTTATCAGAACAGGAAATTCGTACCCTTCGACATTTTCGAAAAGTAATGCGGGGCCATTTTCTGCTATTGTGCGGGTAGTTATCTCGGTGATCTCAAGGTCCCAGCTGACGGGGATTTTTATTCTGACTAGTTCTCCTTGTTCTTCCAAAAAACTAATGAATTCAGTGAGGTCTTTGAAATTCACATTATCTCCTGTTAGTGTTGCTTGAGGCTTTATATTTTAACTGCATACAAGCTCTCGGTATTATCTAGTCTATGGAGTGAGCGTGGGAGAGTCAATTTTTGATTAGTGTCTTAACCTTTTCCCATACAATATCTGCGATCTGATTGAGTTCTAGATCTGCTGGAATTACTATCCAGGTCTGTTGGTACTCTCGTGCCATTGTCAGGTAACCCTCGCGGATTTTGGTATGGAATTTTATGGCTTCTCTCTCGAACCTGTCTTGGGGATCTTGCCGACGGGTAAGAGCTTTTTCTGGAGGCATGTCTAGGAGTATTACTATGTCTGGCTGTAGATGATGGCTCGCTATCTCATTAACTGTTTGCACTGTTCGAAGTGGAATCGCTCTCCCATAACTTTGATATGCAACTGTTGAATAGATGAACCTATCCATGATGACATGAATGCCTTCCTTCAGTGTTGGAATAACGAGTTGTTCAATAAGTAGTGATCGAGCGGCATTGAAGAGATATAATTCAGAGATAGGAGTAAGATCCTCCTGTTCAAGAATCAAATTTCTTATTAGTTCTCCTGATGAAGTGCCTCCGGGCTCCCGTGTGGTTATTGCAGGTGAGTTAACGCTTTGTAATTTATTCCAAAGAATTTGGGCTTGAGTGGTCTTTCCGCTGCCCTCGACACCTTCAAACACTATTAAGAGAGCCATGAATTGAGTTTCCTTCCTTACACTGTTTGAGGGCTTTAACTCAGCAGTTGTGTTTGTTGTGGCAATGGCTGCTATTGGTAAAGCGTAACCCGTCTCTTTGGGTCTCTCCCTTTGCTTTTGCTATTTATGTTGCTTTGACTAGCTAACACGTGTTGTAATCTACGGATGTATGCATTTTGTGGTTCCAAGTCCACTGTATATTCTCCTTGATGGACTCTGTCCACCCCACTAGTTGCGTCTGTTAATGCGTTTTGAATGCTAGTCTTTGGGGATTGTGGAGATGAAAGATTTTGCAAAAAGTGTTCTAATTGGGATTCGGTGTTTTTCCTCAATACATATATGGGGACCCCCTGTTCTTGAGCATGCTGGAGTAGGGCAGATCTTTTTCTGTACTGAGATTTGGTCGTTAGTAGTATGTCAGTTCTCTTTAGGTCATCCACTAAATTGATGTTAGCAGGGTTACGGGTAAGAAATTCCCGTACTCGTGCTATTCCTACTCCGTAGGGTAAAACATGCGTAATCTGGGGCGAAGACATTTGATTTAGAGATGGATCGGGAGCTAGGTTGGTGTTTGTTTTTACAGATTGCTTTGTATCGTTTGGATAATTTGATGTATCTGATCTATCGGGAGCGATACGCAATAAAGGTTTGTTCATGTCAGAGTTTTTCAAATCATCTTGGGTTGGTGCAACAGTATCTTGAAATCCTATTTGACTATGCGAGATCGTGCCTAATGAATCGATTTTTCGCAGTTCTGGGGTTGGTGGAATTCCGCGTAGAAGGCGGTCTATGGTGCTTGCTACATCTCTATGTATTGCTACTTGGTCTCTTGTTGCAATCTCAATAAGTATAGGGAAAGAAGGTGGTCCTTTTCGTTCAAGAATAGTTTTTTGGCTTCGCCTTCTCCGCGCCTCTTGGTCACCGAGGGTGACAGTTTGGATGCCTCCAACAAGATCTGATAGCGTTGGGTTTAGCATCAGATTTTGGAGGGTATTCCCATGTGCAGTAGCTATTAACTGCACACCACGTTCGGCAATTGTGCGTGCTGCGGTGGCCTCCAGTTCTGTTCCCATTTCATCAATGAGTATGACCTCAGGCATATGATTTTCAACTGCTTCAATCATTACTTGGTGTTGTTGGTGTGGACGTGGTACTTGCAATCGCCGGGCTTTTCCGATAGCTGGATGGGGAATATCTCCATCTCCTGCTATTTCGTTAGAGGTGTCTACTATTACCACACGGCGATTGGCCTCGTTGGCAAGAACTCTTGCCATTTCACGTAACATGGTAGTTTTACCGATGCCCGGCTTACCTATAATCAGTAAACTTTGGCCTGAGTATATCAAATCCTCGACTATTCTTATGGTTCCCATTACTGCTCGGCCAACCCGGCACGTGAGACCAATAATCTTGCCTCCGCGGTTACGGATGGCTGATATCCGATGTAAAGATTGTTCTATCCCTGCCCGATTGTCTTCGCCGAAATCGCCAATTCTCTCAGTAATGTAATTGATATCCATCGATGTAACGTTGTTGTCACTGAGTTCAATCTCTAAGTCTGTGAAGCGTGCTTGGGGTTTCCTTCCCAAATCAAGAATAACTTCTACTAGGGTATCGGCTAGGTCATATGGGAATAAACCTTGTTGGATTGAGGTTGGCAATATTGATAAAAAGGACTCAATATCACCATCGAAATTAGAAGAGCGTGTTTTGTTGTTATCAGTGTAGGAGTCAATCATTATTTGGAGATCTCCTTTATGTGTGAGGTAATAACTCGCTAAATATAGGCCTCATAATTCATTTTGTTTGGCCGCAAATTCTATGAAATATTGATGAAATCTATCGTCCGTTGTTAGTTCTGGATGAAAGGCAGTAACCAGTATGTTCTTTTGCTGTGCTGCGATTGGGGTGCTATCCTCTAGTCTTGCAAGTACCGTCACACTATTATCCATTTCCACTATGGTTGGAGCCCGTATGAAAATAGCCTTGAACGGAGCAACTCCTATTGCAGGAATATTTAGGTCTTGTTCGAAGCTTTGGTTTTGTCTTCCAAAAGCATTTCTATTGACAGTAATATCCATAAGACCTAATGGAACGGGTTCATTTTGAATAAGTTCTCTTGCCAACATGATCATACCCGCGCATGTTCCCCATACTGGTAACCCCTTTTTGATCACCAAGATCAATTCACTGGCCAGGCTTGTTGTTTCTGAGGTGGAGGTCCTTTTTTGGAGGAGATGAGCCATAGTGGTACTCTCTCCTCCTGGAAGGATAATCCCATCTAGGTTTGAAAGGTCTTCGGGGGTTCTAACCTCTTGTGTTTGAACTGACAGCCGCTTTAAAGTATCAGTATGTTCCCGAAAATCTCCTTGTAATGCTAATACGCCGAAACGTTTCAACTTTAGATTCCTTTGCAGCTATTGAGTATCATGGCTACTAATTGTAGCAATATTCAAATTCTATCAAGAGCTATTACATGGTACGTTACCATCCTCGCACGGCTAGAGAGTCTTCTGGTTTCATATCTCTCACGGAGATTCCTGCCATAGCATTTCCAATCCCTTCAGATACCTCGGCTATCACTGCTGGATCTTGATAGTGAGTGGTGGCCTGTACTACAGCGGCAGCCATTTTTTCAGGGTTGGATGATTTGAAAATTCCTGATCCGACGAATACCCCATCTGCTCCTAATTGCATCATGAGGGCTGCGTCTGCAGGGGTGGCGATGCCACCTGCGGCGAAGTTGACTACTGGCAGGCTTCCTGTCTCCTTGACCTGAATCACTAAGTCCAATGGGGCCCCAAGCCGCTTAGCCTCTGTCATTAATTCATCTTGTGTCAAGGTGGTTACCCGTTTGATGTCATTCATCAATGTTTTCATGTGACGTACTGCTTCTACGACGTCTCCAGTACCCGCTTCTCCTTTGGTTCGGATCATCGCAGCTCCCTCCCCAATTCTTCTGAGTGCCTCTCCGAGGTCTCGGCAGCCGCACACAAATGGCACCGAATAGGCATGTTTCCATACATGGTTATTCTCATCAGCTGGAGTGAGTACTTCAGATTCGTCTATGTAGTCCACTCCTAATGATTGTAGAACCTGTGCTTCAACAAAATGACCGATGCGGGATTTGGCCATTACAGGTATGCTGACCACTCTCATTATTTCTTTGATTTTTGCTGGATCCGACATGCGAGCCACTCCCCCGGCAGCTCGAATGTCAGCCGGGACTCGTTCTAGCGCCATCACAGCACAAGCCCCTGCCTTTTGAGCTATCTCTGCTTGTTCTGCGGTGGCTACATCCATTATGACCCCACCCTTGAGCATTTGGGCAAGCCCGGATTTTACTTGAAATGTTGCTGTTTGCATTTAAAAGATCCTTCCTTGTGACCTCTAGTAGAGTATGCTGTGGTGTTCAAATGGATTTTAATTAAATCCTACCGTAATTATACCGACCATGGCATTGACTCGCAAGAAAAAAAGGACTTGCTAGTTTGTGTATGTTCTATCTTTGTAGTGGCAATTTTGTATAATGTTGATCAAGTGTTGCTAGTGCTGTTGAGAAGGTGTAGTTTCTTGCGGTTCAAAATGCTAACTGGGGGCTGTGAACTTGTATGAGCAAGCAAGCTAAAGATATAAAAGATATATGGTCTCGGTTTACTACCGGAGTTTCTGTAATTACGACGAATGAGGAAATTCATGGTAGCTTTGATTCTGTTGGCAGGGCAACTGGTGAAGGATCTCCAGGATTGTTAGTCCACGGAATGACAGCGAACGCTCTATGTTCAGTTTCGGTGGAGCCTCCCTTGCTTTTGTTGTCTGTTGGAGTGAGTAGAAAATCAAAGAGGCTTATCGAAAATACTAATAGGTTTGGTGTCAATTTCCTGAATACCTTGCAAATAAAAATTGCTGCTCACTTTTCTACTAGCGACTCAGTGTTGGATGAATCTGAAGGACTCAATTATTGGTATACTGCTTTTGGAACTCCGATGATTGCTAGTAGTCTGGCATATATTGACTGTAATGTGGTTAACCAATTTGCAGTAGCAGACCATGTAATATTTATCGCTGAGGCTGAGCATTTTGAATTAGGTCAGGGCGAGCCTCTTGTATATTATGAACGAGGATATACAAGACTTGATGATCAAGATGATTGAGGGCTGACGTGATCACGGGGGAATACACTAAGAACGGATAAGAGCCGAATGACTTCTAAACAAAAGCGTCCGCAGAATATACTGTTGCTTGAAGATAAGGTTTCTATTGAGTGGCAAGACAACCATACGAGCGAGTATAGTGCTCGTGATTTAAGACTTGCATGTAAATGTGCCGGGTGTATTGATGAGTGGACCCAAAGGCCGATGCTTGATCCAATAACTATCCCATCACAAGTAGAGATCCTCGATTATCTTCCCATAGGCAATTATGCTTATCAATTCTTGTTTAACGACGAGCATTATACGGGTATATACACATTTGATTTATTAAGATCTCTTTGTAATTGTTCATCATGCCAAGGTATTTAGGACTCAAGGAAAGAAAAATACCTTGGCATGATGCATCAGCGCTCTAAAAAAGGATTTTTGATTACTTTGGGGCTATTGCAGCGTCATATTTCATAACTGGCTTAACATCTATTTAGCCCGTCTCTTCGTGGGGTATCTCCATTTTCAGTATTCCTGATCAAGATGCTTTGCCATTGAAATATGCTATTCATTCTCGAATGTCTGTGAATTTGGTAGGTGGAGATCCTTTATTGTGGGTTAAGGTGTAGTTTGATTAGATTCGGTGGCAACTGAAAGTACAGTCCTTAATTCGAGTGCTTCTTTTTCAAGGCTTTCTAAAAGGAGCCAAAGGTCTTCCCCTTGACTCTTGAGTGTGCTATGTTGCGTTGCGTAACTAGAAAGGGCATCTGCGTTTTCGATCTCTAACGGATTTGATAAGACTGATTCCAATCTAGTTATCTCTGATTCTTGGCTAGCGATTTGTGCTTCTACTTTATCGATTTGGTTCGTGATTTTCAGTGATTGCTGTCCCAAAGTTTTCATCAAATCCCGTTGATTAGTGGATACGGTTGATTTTTTACGCGAGCGATTTTCAGGTTTCGCCCCCTTGAGTTGTGATTGGTTAGGGCGAATTGGTTCACTCTGGTCTTTCTGATCTTGAGAATACAGATATGAGTCGTAGTTGCCTTCAAAAAGGTTAGGGTTACCGTTTCTGATTTCAAGAATCTTGTTAGCCACTTCGTGGATCAATGTTCGGTCATGAGTTATGAAACAGAGTGTGCCTGGGTAATCGATGAGCGCATCTGTGAGGATCTCTCGGGAAGCGATATCCAAATGGTTAGTTGGTTCGTCTAGGAATAACAAATTACTCGGTTGAAGTAGTAATTTTGCAAGAGCCACCCTTGCCTTCTCTCCTCCTGACAAAATATTGATGGATTTGTACACATCATTGTCACTGAACAAAAAACCACCTAAAAGGGTCCTGATTTGTGTTTCCGATTCGTCGTTGGCTACCTGATTCAGTTCTTGAGTTATAGTATTTTCTGGGTTCAGTAACTCAAGTAAATGTTGTGCGTAATAGGACGGAATTACGTTGTGCCCAACGGTGCGAGTGCCTTGTTCGAAGTTGAGGACACCTGCCATGATTTTTAGAAGAGTTGTTTTTCCTGCTCCGTTTGAACCTACGATGGCAACTTTGTCTCCTTTTGTGATATCGATATTTAGCCCGCTGTATACAGTATGAGATCCGTAGGCTTTGCTTATGCCTTTGAGTGTGAGGACTTGTGATCCGCTGCGTGGGGGTGTTGGAAAATTGTAATGTATGCGCTTAGTTGCCCGAGGATGTGCTTCAGTTTGCATTTTTTCTATTCGTTTTAGCCTGCTTTGCACTTGGCTGGCTTTTCTTGCTTTAGAGCGGAACCTGTCTACAAATTTCATTTGTCGCTGAATTTCACGTTCAGTCCTAGTAGCGGTTGCTTCCTGTACTTTCTCTGCCTGTTCTCTTGCAGTCAAGAAATTGTCGTAATTGCCTTTCACCATTATTGTTTGTCGTGGTTCTATTGCTAAGACATGAGTGGAGAGATTGTTGAGGAATGTACGGTCATGTGAGGTCAGTACGATTGCACCTCTAAAGGATAAAAGGTATTTTTCAAACCAAATAGTTGCATCGATATCGAGGTGGTTTGTCGGTTCATCCAGCAAAAGAACATCAGGGTTCTTAACAAGTAACTTGGAAAGAGCTGCTCGCATAACCCATCCTCCACTGAATTCCATAAGAGGTCGAAGGAAATCAGCTTGTTTAAACCCTAACCCTGAGAGAATTGCCTTGGCTTCGTGGTCTAAGGATCTTGGTTGGGAGTCAAGTTGTTGATCAAGGTTGCTCAGTTCGCTTAGAAGTGATCGCTGCGTTTTAGCGTCCGTCTCAGAGGAAAGTAACTGGTGCACCGATTCGATTCTGGTCTTAATCGCAATGGATTTTGCTGATTCGTCTAGTACTTCTTCTAAAACCGTCCTTGATGAACCAACCGTGGTTTCTTGAGTCAGATAACCTATATTGAGATTCTTAACTGATATTACCGAACCTTCTGTTGGGCTCGCTTGCCCAGCTAAGATATCCATTAGACTTGTCTTCCCTGATCCGTTATCTCCAACTAACGCGATGCGGTCGCCAGTTGCTATATTCATACTGAGTGTGCTGAAAAGGGTGCGATTGCCAAAAGTTTTACTTAAATTTGATATGGTTAACATTAGATACTCACTGTAACAGATAGAATTTTCTTTGGGTAATCTACGGTGGTACTTCAGCCCATATTTTGCTTAATGATAGTACTGTTTATATTTGAAATGCTACGCTTTGCTCGTTATTCGTGTCGCAAGGTGTTTTGGGTATGATTGATATAATAGGGTAAACGATATTTTGGGAGTTTAATGATGGCGGTAGAATATATTGTTGTTCGGGGGGCCCGCGAGCATAACTTAAAGAATGTTGATGTCGATATACCACGAGACAAGCTTGTGGTGATTACTGGTGTATCGGGATCAGGTAAGAGTTCTTTGGCATTTGATACCGTTTATGCTGAAGGGCAGAGGAGGTACGTTGAATCTTTGTCTGCGTATGCCAGACAGTTTCTTGGTCGCTTGAATAAGCCTGATGTAGATTATATTGGAGGCTTATCCCCCTCCATTGCGATTGACCAGAGAGGTGTTTCACGGAACCCACGATCAACAGTTGGTACCGTTACTGAGATTTATGATTATTTGAGATTACTGTTTGCTCGGGTAGGCCATCCTCATTGCCCAAGGTGTCACACGGAGGTTTCTGGCCAATCGGTTCAACAAATTGTCGATATCATTTTGCGATTTCCGGAAAATACCAGATATATGGTGCTTGCCCCTCTAGTTGTTAGGCGCAAAGGTGAGCATAAGGATATTCTGCAGGAGATGCGGGAGTCCGGGTTTGTCAGGGTGCGCGTTAACGGAGAGATTTTGGAACTCTCAGATGATATTTCATTGGAACGACAGAAATGGCACACAATTCACGTCGTAGTTGACCGTCTTATTTCTGCAGAACAGATGGATCGCGTTCGGGTAACAGATTCAGTGGAAACAGCCTTGAAGTTGGGGGGAGGTATCTTGGCCGTATCCATTCTGAATCAGGATGATATTTTATTTTCTGAATCACTGGCTTGTGTGACCTGTGGGTATAGTATTCCAGAAATTGAGCCTAGGACATTTAGTTTTAACAGCCCTCATGGGGCATGTGATGATTGCTCGGGCTTGGGGTTTCGCTTACAAGTTGATCCCACTCGTGTTATTGGGGATGAGCGGAAGTCTATTAGAGCGGGGGCAATTATACCTTGGAATCGATCAGGACGATATGGAGGATGGCATCTTAGTATTTTGGATAGCGTAGCTGAGATTTATGGGTTTGATCTAGATATGCCTTTCAACCAACTTCCAGAGGAAATTGCTAACATTGTTTTATATGGCAACCAATTAGAAAAAATTACCATAAAGCATCGTACTCGTCGTGGCAGGGTAGTGACATCCAAAACTTCCTTTGAAGGGGTTATAGAGAACCTGCAGAGGCGTTATGTGGATACAAAATCAGATTATGTACGTAAAGAAATTGAACAATATATGGCACGTGTTCCCTGTATAGCTTGTGATGGTAACCGCTTGAAACCGGAGTCGCTCTCTGTTTTGGTATTGGGTAGAAACGTTATTGAGATTACTCGATTGCCAATTATTGAGAGTTTGTCGTGGGTTCAGATGATTGCTGAGCCAGATGGGCAATCAGGGTATCCAGATAATCCACGATTATCTAACAGGGAGACTGAAATAGCAGATCAGATATTGAAAGAAATAGAAGGGCGGTTGCAGTTTCTTGTTGACATTGGGTTAGGGTATTTGAGTATGGAGCGTCAGGCTTCTACTTTGAGTGGAGGAGAGGCACAAAGAATTCGTTTGGCAACGCAGATTGGATCAGGCCTAGTGGGGGTCTTATATGTGTGTGATGAACCGACAGTGGGATTGCATCCTGCTGATGATACAAGGTTGATAAACACCTTGGAGAAATTGCGAGACTTGGGTAATACTGTTCTAGTAGTGGAGCATGATGAGGCAATGATGCGTGCTGCTGATTGGATAATTGATTTAGGTCCTGCAGCTGGCAGTCAAGGTGGGCAGATTATGGCTGTGGGGGAATTTAGTCAGATAGAATCTGCAGTGGAATCATTAACGGGAGCATATCTCAGTGGGCGAAAGGTTATCCCGACACCTGAATCACAAAGAATAGGGAACGGCAATGATATTGTTGTTTCAGGTGCACGAGAAAACAACTTGCAGGATATTACCGTAAGATTTCCTTTAGGCGTTTTGAATTGTGTTACTGGTGTTTCTGGTTCAGGTAAGAGCACCCTTGTAAACGAGATTGTTTACAAGGGGTTGATGCAGAAGATATATCGGTCCAAGGATCATCCCGGCGTCTTTGACTCGATTGATGGTATTGAGTACATAGATAAAGTGGTGAACATCGACCAATCACCAATTGGGCGAACTCCTCGAAGTAACGCAGCCACTTATACGGGAGCTTTTACCCCGATACGAGAGCTTTTTAGCGCTGTATCTGAATCGAGGGTTCGAGGATATAAGCCAGGACGTTTTTCTTTTAATGTAAAGGGAGGACGATGTGAGGCGTGTTCAGGAGAGGGTTTTAATGAGATAGAAATGCAATTCCTCCCGGCAGTCACAGTGGTTTGCGAAATATGTAATGGACAACGGTATAACCGGGAAGCGTTGGAAATATTGTTCAAGGGGAAAACGATCGCTGACGTATTGTCCATGACTGTTTCAGATGCTTTGGAGTTCTTTTGGAATTTTCAACCGATACGCACAAGGCTACAGACACTTAATGATGTTGGGCTTGGTTATATACGTTTAGGGCAACCTGCAACTACGCTCAGCGGTGGAGAGGCGCAAAGAATTAAGTTAGCCACTGAGCTTTCCCGTAAAGCAACTGGGAAGACATTGTATATATTGGATGAACCAACTACGGGGTTGTCTTTTGATGATTGTGCTCGCTTATTGGAAGTTCTGCATCGCTTGGTTGATTCGGGGAACACAGTTATTTTAATTGAGCACAATCTTGATATGATTAAGAATGCTGATTGGATTATTGATTTAGGTCCTGGGCCTGGTATGGCGGGAGGAAAAGTTGTGGCAGAAGGTCCAAGGCAAACTGTACAGAGTGATCAAGGTTCAATCACTGCTTGGTATTTACGAAAGCATGTAGGTTTGTGATTGCCTTGGAAGATTTTATACGACGAGGATTGTTGGTGAGGGGTAGTCCTGTTATTATTTGTTTTTGGATGCAGATGGGTTGAAGAATACAAGAGAGACATGAGCCAGATGTTTCTCAGATGGAGCGAAACAGATGGTAACCGATTATTTGCTTATTCATGGACCTGGTTATGGGAACTGGATTTGGGATGAACTTCGAGTTGCGCTCAATAAGCAACGGTTTGGATATAGGGTTGTTCACGGGAGCCATAATCGCTCGTTTGACGTCGTTGGAAGGGTAGTTGCAGAAGATTTGCCTGGACACGGGGCTTTCAATAACTCTAATACAGGGGATGTTACACTCGAGCAATACACTGATTACTTTGCTGATATTGCTGGCAATATGGGTTTGAAAAATGTAGTTTTGGTAGGGCATGGTGGCTCAGGAATATTGCTGCCACGGCTTGTTGAGATGATACCGGCAATAAGGCATATAGTGTTTGTCGGTGCTGTAATACCTAATATTACTGTGCCTATTAGTAGTCCTTTAGGTAAGTTGATGCGTGAGTTGATTTCGATGGACAGTATACCTGGGTTACGGGACACGACAATTGGTGCTTATTCATTGACTTGGCAGGCCTTTTTTTTGCTTCGGGCAATGATAAAAAAGGAAGACCACAGAGGAGTTGGTAAATTACATAAGGCCTTGGCATTACCGTTACTCTGTAATGGTGTATCCCATGGAGTTGCTGGTTCTATGATTGGTAAGATTGTTACTTCACCATTTAACCCTTGGGTTTCGCCCATAGAGTCATATCACTCGGAGGGACCAGCCTCTGCTGTACTGTTCCGGCACGATAGAATGCTCCCGATTAAGAAACAACGGAAAAAGGCGACAGCTTATGGAATATCCTCGGTGATGGAGCTCGAAGGGGGGCATTTATCAGGTATTGCCCGGAATGGACAGGAGATAGCAAAATACCTGCTCACACTCTAAAGTCTTGGTGACACACGGGTTCTTTGTAGAGGGTGAACTCTACTTTGTTATCCTCCGGTGAAGTGAAACAAATGTAGATATTAACTTGGTCATCACAGAAGGAACTTTGCATTCATGTCTTTGGTATTATATGACTGGTATCACTGAGAGGAATTGATGTCTAAAACTACAGTAATTGCGGTAACCAAACAACGATCGCAGCCTATGTGTGTGAGTGAGTTATCCCAGTTCGGGATCTCAGTGTTGGTGATAGAAGATGCTTCACTTGTGGCCTCTATGGTTGATGGTATTGTAGATGTCGTTTTGATAGACCGAAAATTTGCATCTGAAGCAGAGGTAGAAATTATTGTAGCCATCTGTTTGGACCGCATGATACCTATTATAGAGCTGATTTCCTTGGGGGCATTAGAGACATATTCTCCGCTAGTAGCTAGCAAGGATTTCCTTGTTTTCCCAGGCACTTCCTTGGAATTATCAACTAGGATTACTCATATTCTTCATGCTAACCCCAGTGAAGATCAGGGTAGGGTTTTGCGCATCGGTAATCTGGAGGTTGATTTCGAGCGATATGAGGTTACTGTCAAGGGGCAACCTGCACTTCTCACCTATAAGGAATATCAATTGCTAGTTGTGCTCGCTTCTAATTCAGGCATAGTGTTCACTCGTGAAAATTTACTTACTAGAGTATGGGGGTACGATTATTTTGGAGGAACGAGGACAGTAGATGTTCATGTAAGAAGACTGAGGAGCAAACTTGGAGAAGATGTCCAGAGTTACATTGAAACTGTTTGGAATGTGGGGTATCGATTCAAGAAACAGACAGCCCTTTAAGAGTTCGAGCAATATTACGGAATACGCTATATATTCACACCAAATGCGCTTAATCCTAGTTATATGATTCATTATTTATACGATTCTGTTTATTTTCGATTCAGGCTTTCCAAAGGAGATCATCTTGTAGTATCCTGCTAGTTGCCATCTTTTAAAATACTTACAGGCACGGAGGAATCAATAGAAAAGACGGGCTTGTAGAGTGATTCAACAGGAGTTGGTTATTTTACTGAACTGCAATAGCAGAAAAAAGGAGCAAGGAAATGCCTGATTTGATCTACGAAAAATTCCCCGATAAGCACTATGCAGTGTTTACCATGAATAGGCCTGAAAGGTTAAATGCGCTTGGAGGCGCAATGCAGGCTGAGTTGCAAGATGCGTTGCATGATTTCTCTCAAGATGTCGGGATGACTGCTGGAATTGTTACTGGCAATGGCCGGGCTTTTTGTGCAGGTGCTGATCTAAAGGAAATGACCGAGAGGAATGCAGCAGCAGCTGAAATCAAAGCTAAGGTGGAAAGTGGTGAGCTGACACAGGAGGAAGCTGCTTCACAGACTGCACGGAATAATAGGGGGCAAGGAGGTATGAGCCTTGCAAGTTGTCCAAAACCGATTATCGCTGCCGTGAATGGGCTTGCCGTAGGTGGTGGATGTGAGCGATCAATGGACTGTGATATTCGTATCGCTTCTACGGATGCCTATTTTGGACTGTTTGAAGTACAGCGAGGAATCTTGGCTGGGTATGCAATTCATCATGGTGCACATGTTATGCCTATTGGTGAATTGAATTATTTGCTTTTCACTGCTGATAGGATGAGCGCACAGGATGCCCACCGTATTGGGTTTGTTCATGATGTTGTCGCTCCAGAGGAGTTGATGCCAAGAGCTGTTGAAATAGCAGAGATGATAGGACGTCAGGCTCCCTTAGCCGTCCAAGGAAGCAAGGCGATGGCTCAATTCTGGCGACAATATGCTATCGGAACTTCGTTGCAAATGGGGGAATATGTGAACAAGGTTGTATTAGGATCAGCTGATGCTAAAGAGGGACCAAGGGCTTTCGCTGAGAAGCGAGCTCCGATTTGGCAGGGAAAGTAACGAGAGGATCTAAATTAATATCTAGAGATAACTAGATTTACGACAAACGACCGATGGTATAAGCATGAAACCCATCGGTCGTTTTGTTTGATGACCAGAGTATTGGTGTTTAAGTTGAAAGCCATAAGATGTCCCCGTGAAGAGTTGGTGGGTGACTTTTACTTGCAAAAATCTGGTATTCGCTGCGAGACGTCTTGATATCTGTATTATCCCCATGGCCAGGATATATACAAACATCATCTGGTAAGGGGAATATCTGATCTTTTAGCGAATGAATAATAGTTTCCAGGTTTTCAGGGCTTGTACTATGACCAGGGCCACCAGGGAAAAGGGTGTCTCCTGTGAACAGATGGTTGTTTATTAGATATGATGTTGACCCCGGGGTATGCCCAGGAGTGAAAAGACTTCGGATTTCTAGGTGTCCTAGTTTGATCGATTCGTTTCCATCAATCTGTTGATCTGCACTTGGTGAGATAGCCTCGCTATCAGCTTTATGCACCCAAACTGGAGCTTTTGTTGATTTACGTAATGTCTCCAAACCTGCGAGATGATCCATATGGTTATGGGTGATCAATATTGCAATGATAGTGGTGTTGCCTATAAGTGCGAGTATGTTTTCTGGTTGCTCAGGGGCATCAATTATTATGCCTTCATTAGTGACTATATTTGTTACAATATATGCATTGTTGTCAAAGCGTCCGCATTTTATTTTGTCAATCTTCAGCTCATTATCGCGTATTTGGATCATATGCTTTCTCCTTTGGAAAGATTTATTCTACAATGTTATCAAAGTTGCAACATATGAGCTATACGGAATTTGCGATGGGAGACTTGTGGCGGCTTCTAGGCAAGGATAGCCTCGTTGACATTATTTCCTGAGCTACCTATAATCCAGTCTGCAGGAGAGTTATGCCTAAACGTACTTATCAACCAAAGGTTCGTAAACGCCTAAGAAGTCATGGATTCATGGGACGTATGTCTACTTCTACAGGGAGAGCAGTCTTGCGCCGTAGACGCTACAAAGGACGAGCTTCCCTAGCGGTGAGTAAAGCGTAAGTGTCAGGATCAACTGCTAGACGGAAATGATTGGATGCAGCGCGATCACCGAATAAGAAAAAGTCAGGATTTCTCTAGGGTATCCGTCGAAGGTCGTTCATGGGTAGATCATCGATTGGTACTGAGAGCGGCACCAAATCACTCAAAAACTACTCGATATGGATTCGTGGTTAGGAAAGGTGTTGGTTCCGCTGTGATTAGAAACCGACTGAAGCGGCGCCTTCGTGCTATAGCCCGGAGTGTATCAGAGCCTCATGTTGCATGGGACGTTGTTCTGATTGTGCGTAATGGAGCCCGTGGTTCTACTTCAAATGAGCTTTCTCGCTCTCTACTGTCGTTGTTGGCTAGGGCGGGGATAAAGTGAATTTAGTTCGTATATTGGATGGTCTGGTGGATGGCCGTCGTGAGATTACTTTTAAAATCTATAAAATTCTATCAACGAGCAATCTCAGGATACCTTCCGAGTTCCTGCAGATACGAGCCGACATGCTCACAGTATGCGTTTGAATCAATCGAGAAATTCGGAGCAATTCGAGGTGGTTGGTATGCGATTAAACGCCTTGCTCGATGTCATCCTTTTGGTGGTGAGGGATACGACCCTGTGTCAGGAGTAGGTAAAAAGCCGTGATTCTTGAAGTTATGTTGTCACTTTTGTCGAAATTGGGGAGATAGTCGTTGAGATATATAGCATCATGGGTGAGAGAACATAATTGGCGGGTGGTATTATTACCGACCATGTTATTGTTGATTGGCTGTGGTTCTCAGTTTGGGGCATCGGGTGATTGGGGAGGGGTTGTGACCTATGAGGATTCCTTGTACGCAACCACTCAGAAAAGCGGCATTATCGAACTGGACATGGATACGGGTTTGGTAAAGAGATCATTTAATGGTGCTGATGCCGACGAAGGGTTAGGTGCTATTTATAGCGTTCCAGTTGTTGGGGACGATCTTCTATACGTCGCAACATATGATGGCATCATATACGCACTTGATTTGAGATCTCCCGATTTCGGGGGTTCTATGGGTAGCTGGTCAGTGGATAGTGGAGCACTAACGGAGACTTCATCTCGTATCGTTGGAGGTATGGCATATTCTGAAGGCAAGCTAGTTTTTGGATCAACTGATGGGAATGTGTATGCCCTTGATGGAAAGACAGGACATCTTGTCTGGAAGCATACTACTGAAGGCATGATCTGGAGCACACCAACGATTTCTGATGGGGTATGTTATGTAGGTTCTATGGATCATAATTTATATGCGCTTGACCTTGAAGATGGGACTAAAAAATGGAAGTATGAATCCACTGGTGCTATAGTCATGGCTCCAGTGGTCGTGGATGGCCGAGTGTTATTTGGGGCTTTAGACCATCGGTTTTATGGGCTTGATCAAACTACTGGGTTTGTTGACTGGAGTTTTTCTGGTAATTCTAACTGGTTCTGGGCAGCGCCTGTGGTCGCAAATGGCACAGCCTATGCCGCAAGTATAGATGGCATAATTTATGCCCTTAACTTGCAAGATGGTACTCAAAGATGGAAATTTGATGTCGGTTCCTCTGTTGTCGTTGCTCCGATTCTCACGGATGAATCAGTTATTGTAGGATCAGACTCTGGTAAGGTTTGGTTTATAGATAGGATGAGCGGGGGGAAATCTTTTGAGCCAGGGTATACCCCAGTAGGAGATAAAGTAAGATCTGCCATGGCGTTGGCCAAGGGCACGGTTTTTGGAGCGACTGTTGATAATCAAATATGGGCAATTGATCCTGAACGTGGGCAAAGGCATTGGACATACAATGTCGTTGATTAGTAGGCTGTAGGATTAAACATACTTATGCGGGGTTAAACTAAGTGGAATACCTTTCACTGCTGTGGAGTGAAGCTATCATACGCCCAATGATTAATTCATTGGTCTTTCTTTACATCCTGTTATTTAAGAACTTTGGCCTAAGCATTATAGTTTTCACCATTATCGTCAATTTGGCAACCCTTCCACTGACCATGAGACAGATACGCCAAACTCGAAAAATGTCGGCTCAGCAACCGCGTATTCTTGAGTTGCGTGAGAAATATGGTAACGATCGCCAAAAAATCTCTCAGGAGACTATGAGGATATACCGCGAAAGTGGAATCAATCCTCTTGGCTGTCTGGGGCCGATGATTATACAAATGCCGATCCTTCTTGGTTTGTATTGGGCAATTATACGCACTCTTCCAGCAGCTCCTGAGCGTTTAGTAGAGTTGTCAGGGCTTCTTTACTCATCGCCTGAATTGAGTAAAGTTCTTCCCTTGAACAGCAACTTCCTTGGATTGGATTTGGCAGGTATGGCTTCAGATCTTGGCGTGGGTGGTTTCGTTGTTGCTGCAGTAGTTGGAGCCTCTATGTGGCTTTCAATGAAAATATCAACACCGCCTCCTTCAGGGGACGGCGCCCAACAGCAAACTCAAAAAATGATGCAGTATATGTTCCCTGTGATGATTGGTGTTTTGAGTCTGAATTTTCCATTGGGATTGTCGATGTATTGGGTGGCATCAAGTGCTATTCGTGCGTGTATACAATTATTCACGACAGGTAAATTGAATATTAATTCCCTGTTTACGAAGAATAGCACGACGGGTAAATTGAATATTGGTTCCCTGTTTATTAAAAATAGCACCGATTCCAGTTCGGATAACACTGGACTCGATGAAAGGAAAGACGATGGAGCAGATAGAGTCAGTCGAAGGAACCGCCAAGACCGTGGAAGAAGCAATAGAAATAGGTCTGCGTCAGCTAGGGGTAGACAGAGACAAGGCAGAAATCGAAATCGTCAGTAGAGGTAAGACAGGTATTTTAGGGTTCGGATCTGAACTGGCTCGGGTGGAGGTCTCTCTGCTTAAAGATATTCCCGATGATACGATTACTGCTAAAGGGGTCGTTGACGAATTGTTAAAGCATTTAGACTTGGATTTGGTTGCTTATCTGAAAAATTTATCCGAGGATGAAGAGTGGCCTACAATCGATATTCAGGGAGATGATTCTGGTTTACTTATTGGGCGTAAAGGTGAGACCCTTGGGGCATTTCAGTTCATGGTGAATTACATTGTTCGTGGGCAAACTGGCGAACAGAGCCGTGTAAATATTGATATTGAAGGATACAAACAGCGCAGACGAGAAGTTCTTGAGGCACAGGCTCGGAGCATTGCGACTAGAGTGATTGCAAGCGGCCATTCTTTTACCCTTGATCCAATGTCTCCATCTGAGCGTCGGATAATTCATATGGTTCTTTCGGACCGTTCCGATGTAAGTACGGAGAGTAGTGGAGAGGAAGGATCACGAAGAATTACAGTTCTTCCCAAGAAATGATATGTGATGGCATGATCATGGTATATGAGTAGTGGAAGGCGACGATTTTATGGCCTGTTCTGTTCGTGACAAGGATTGTCCTAAGGGAGATCACTTGACTAGTGGAGCGTCAGTTGCTTGGGTTGATATAGCACCTCCCCTGGTAATGGTTAGTGGATCTATCCTTTCATGGTGGTGGTTAGCTGCAGATTTTCCTATTTTCCTTGGTGAAATAACCTATCCCTTGTTGTTATCCTATGCATTTGTGTTAGTTGGATTCATTTTTGCTTTCAGAAGGGCAACGGATAGAATTTTACTTCCTTGGGGAGCATGTGCGCTGGCGACTATGCATGCCTTAGCTGCAAAAGGCCTTGCTCCCACAGAAGTGGGAGAAGTCGCTTCTAACCTAGTAGCTCTAGTTGCGTTTGCAGGAGTTTTCATCACATTAGTAGTTGCAGTGGCAATAGGACGGATTGACGCACGAAGATCTGTTTTATTTGCTGGATTATATTTCGCATGGGCTGTAACTGACATTCCAAGTACTTTTGCCGAAGGTGGTGCAACGACGGTTCTTATTATTGGAATTACCATCGTGGAGGCAGGGGTATTATCTTGGGTCATTCATACATATCGCCAGGGGAAAACTGATTATGCAGTGATAGGACCAATAGGATTATTGATTGCCCATCCCTTTCTGGTAGGATGGCGGATTGAAGATGGGCTCGAAGTGGAGCCTACCTGGGGACAATATGTTATTGATTCTTTAGTACAGGGTATCGGATTTGTAATATTCATAAATGCTATTCTGATTGTGTTTATATTGTTACTGAGAAAGCTTGCTGGTATTACTGCGGAAAAGGAGCCAAAGATCAAATTGGAATAATTCCGATAACTTTATCTACGATCAAATGACTGGTTTGTAACGGACATGTTGTAGCAGGGGCAGAGATTTACAATAGCAGTGCTGGCGTTAAGTATGTAATTGGAACGGGGAAGTGACAAGATGAATGGAAGTCAAAACTACCAAGAGTTTGAGTTGTTTTCGTCAGTGCTTGCTAGAGAAGCAGGGAAATTACTTCTTCAGCAATTTCTGAAACCTCAAGAGGTACGCTATAAGAGCGGTGATCGTCGTAATCCAGTAACGGAAGCAGATACGCTAAGTGAATCTTATTTAGTGGATTCAATAAAATCAAAATATCCGCACCATGCTATTTTAGGAGAAGAAGGAGTTGCAGGGAATTTAAAAGAGTCCGAGTATTTATGGATACTTGATCCTTTGGATGGTACCACTAATTTTCTCAATGGAATACCGTTGTTCGCGGTGTCAATAGCCTTAGTGCATAAAGGGATCCCTGTCGCTGCTGCTATATTTATGCCTGATCCGAACAGAGACGACGGTACGGTGTTTTATGCGCGTGCTGGTGGTGGTGCTTATCAAGATGGGGAGAGGATATATGTTGAGAGCAATCCTGTTCCAGGGTCGGGATTTGTTGCATTTCTCCCCAGTAGGTATTCACGATTCCTCTATTTCAAGAATTCAATGTCTGTAAATCACGGGGAGGTTAGAGGACTAGGAAGCATTGCATGTGAAATCGCTTTGGTATCGAAAGGTACTGCCCAATATGGAGTTTTTACCGGTCCACGCTTATGGGATGTTGCAGCCGGGGTTCTACTTGTTATGGAAGCTGGTGGAATGATATTGGTTGGGGACGGACTTAAGAATTGGCAACCATTCACGACTTTCCCTTATCCACTGCTGGGAGCAGATGGTCAAGGGAAAGAAATAACCGAATGGGTCAGGCCTACCTTAGCAGGCAATGCTGCAGTGGTTTCGCATGTTGCGAGCCGGTTAAGACAAAGGAGCAGAAAATGGGCTCGTATAAAGCGATGGGTTCGCCAATTGGGCAGGAAATCCACTTAACTCTGCTATGTGTGTGGCGTCTAATTACATCTTACGATAGTCGAGGAACACGATGTTTGAGTTGAATGTTATGAAAAATGGGCTGTCAGTAGTAACTAGCCCCATGCCCCATGCACGGTCGGTTACCATAGCTGCCTTGATTAAAACTGGATCTAGGTACGAAACCCAGAGCAATTCAGGGGTATCTCATTTACTGGAACATATGGTCTTTAAAGGAACCAGAAAATTTCCCGATCCACGAATGATTAGCGAAGGAATTGAAAAAGTAGGTGGGGGGATGAATGCTAGTACAGATCGTGAGCTGACTATCTATTGGTGTAAAGTCCCATCCGAATATTTTTCACAGGCTTTAGAGATAATTGGTGATATGCTATTAGCCCCCTTATTCGTGCCTGCTGAATTGGATAAGGAGAGATTTGTGGTGCTTGAAGAAATCCATATGTCTTTGGATGATCCAGCTTCAAAAGCTGAGCTACTTTTGGAGGAATTACTGTGGGGGCAACATCCAATGGGGAGGCATATAGCTGGAACAGAAGAATCCCTGAATCAAATAGAAATTAATCATCTATCTGATTATTGGCGATCTCAATATTCCCCATCAAATATGGTACTGAGTATTGCTGGTGATATTGATTCAACCAGGGTTGTTAGCGAGATCGAGCAGTTGTTTGGAGATTGGATTCCTGTGAATGCTTTGTCATTTCCAGCGTTTGTGTCGAATCAGACTGCTCCGCAGATACTCTTGGAAACGAAGAAAACGCAGCAGACTCAGGTGTGTATGGCGTTCCATGGTGTTTCAGTAGTTGATGATCAGCGTAATGCGGTGAATTTGCTCGATACGATATTAGGGGATGGTATGAGTAGTCGATTGTTTGTGGAGTTGAGAGAAAACAAAGCGTTAACTTATGATATTCACTCATATAGCAATCAAATGGCAGATTGTGGCTCTTTTCATATTAACTCAGGAGTGGATTCAAGAAGGCTGCAAGATGCCCTTGTAGGTATCACTGATGAATTAAGAGGGATAAAGAGTAACCTTACTGAAGATGAATTGGGGAAAGCAAAGACCCTCCTAAAAGGGAGAATGGATCTTCGGTTAGAGGATTCCAGGAATGTTGCTCTGTGGTTGGGGGGGCAGCAAGCTACTTACGGGTTCCTTGAATCACCTGAACAAGTACTTGAAGATATTATGAGAGTTTCCTTAGATGAAGTAATGCTAGTTGCACAGGATATGTTTAGAAGTCAAAATTTGAATTTGACTATTCTTGGGCCACATCGCAGCATAGAAAGAGTAGCTTCGTCGATATCGTTATAAGGTTTTGTTAGTCGGAAGAAGTGTAGGCATGTGTATTAGATTGCTTTAGATATGATTGAATTGCATGGGCTACAATATCCACGTCAGCATCAAGGTAAATATGCGGTATCGAGAGCTCCCTCCCTATTGAGCGTGGAGAAGAGCGTAATTGGAGAGTTACCCAGCCTAGTCCCAGTCGACCTTTGAGTGTTTTTGGGACTGCACCAGTAATTTCCTCCCACAGGAATTCGTGCGTTTTCCCCAATCCTAAGGTTAGTTTAAGGCTGTTTCTGTCCATATCGAGAGATGCTTTTCGGCGGATGAATTTTTGCAACAGTGGTAGCCCTGTAATTAATAAAATGATGACTGAGATTCCTAGTAGCACACTTGAGCAGATTCCAATTATACGTCCAAGTACTGGCATGCCTTGTTGTTCCAATAATGGGTATGAATTTTGCCATATCCAAAAAAGTCCCGATGTAATTAGTAGGCATATGGCAGTAAGAGATAATAGTAATAATGTTCTTGGATAGAATTTAGTATTGCGCTGCACGTCTAAGTCGCTCCATTCTATTACGTTCAGTATCTTAGGATTCAGCCATAGATGTCAACTAATAAGAGAAAGAGGGACCTCAATTGAAGTCCCTCTTTCGTAATGCCTTGTGGTGAACTCTAGAATTCAGGCATTTGGGGCGGGGCCATGGGGGCTGATGGATCTTGTGGCAGATCGGTTACGATAGCCTCTGTTGTAAGGATCATCGAAGCAACGCTCGCTCCGTTTTCCAAGGCCGCTCTAGTCACCTTGGCAGGGTCTATAATCCCTAGTTCCATCATATTACCATATCGTTCTTTATCAGCATCGAAACCCCAGTCATCTTTACCCTTCTTGATCTCGTTCAACACAACTGCTCCTTCAAACCCGGAGTTTGTTGCGATCAGTTTCATGGGCTCGTCGACTGCTTTTCTTACTAGCTGAACCCCGGTGGCTTCGTCGCCATTTAAGGATGCTTCTACATCAGCTAGTACGCTAGAAGCTCGGACTAATACAACTCCTCCTCCAGGGACTATACCTTCTTCTACAGCAGCACGGGTTGCAGACAAGGCATCTTCCACTCGGAGTTTTTTCTCTCGCAGTTCAATCTCGGTAGCAGCGCCTACTTTAATGATTGCGACGCCCCCTGCTAATTTTGCTTGGCGCTCTTGAAGCTTTTCCCGATCGAAATCAGAAGTGCTTTCAGCAATTTGAACTTTTAGAGCGCTGATGCGATTGTTGATCTCCTCAACTGTCCCGTGTCCTTCTACAATGGTGGTATCTTCCTTAGAAGCTACTACTCTCCGGGCTCTACCGAGATCTTCAATTTCTGTGGATTCTAATTTTCTTCCCATTTCTTCACTTATCACGGTTCCACCAGTTAGAACAGCCATATCTTCGAGCATCTGTTTTCTCCGGTCGCCGAACCCTGGTGCCTTGACTCCTACTATGTTTAGTGTTCCTCTAAGCTTGTTGACCACCAAAGTGGCAAGTGCTTCTCCTTCAATATCTTCGGCAACTATTACAATGTTCTTGGTAACCTGAAGAATTTTTTCCAGTACAGGTAAAATATCTGATACCGCTGAAATTTTACGATCAGTTATCAGGAGATAAGGATCGTCAAGAGTTGCTTCCATTCGCTCAGAGTTGCTGATGAAATATGGGCTTATGTATCCTCGGTCTATTTGCATTCCCTCAACGTATTCTACTTCGAAAAGGAGGCCTCTAGATTCCTCAACAGTTATCACTCCGTCTTTCCCTACTTTTTCCATAACTTCAGCGATTAAATTACCGATTTCGTCTTCATGTGCAGACAAAGTAGCTATTTGAGCAATCTGGCTCTTACCTTCAACGGGGGTAGACATTCTGTCTATTTCCACCTTGAGTGCAGCGACAGCTTTTTCTATGCCACGTTTCAGTGCCATGGGATCGGCGCCTGCAGCAACATTTTTGAATCCTTCGTGTATCATCACTTGAGCTAAGACTGTGGCAGTAGTTGTCCCATCTCCAGCGACATCGTTTGTCTTGCTGGCTGCTTCTTTGAGTAACTGGGCTCCCATATTTTGAATTGGATCTTCTAAGTCAATTTCTTTTGCTATCGTTACCCCATCACTGCATACTTGTGGAGGTCCGAACTTTTTATCTAGTATCACATTGCGTCCACGAGGGCCTAGTGTCACCCTGACGGTGTTGGCGAGTTGATCTATGCCTTCTTTCAGGCTCTTACGAGCCTCTTCTCCGAAAGCGAGTTGATTTGCGGCCATGTCTCCTCCTTGAGTTGCTTCTGTTGAATTATGTTCCCTTTAAGAGATTTTTCCTAGAATGTCACTTTCGCGCATTATCAGGAGCTCTTCATTGTCGGTGTCTTTCCATTCAGTGCCTGCGTATCTGGAGTACACTACTACATCACCAACTTTGACGTCCATTGGTATAGTCTTTCCCTCATCAGTGACTCTGCCAGGGCCTGCTGCGGTTACTTCGCCCTCTTGTGGTCGTTCTTTAGCGGTATCGGGTAGTAGGATGCCTCCTGCACTTACATCCTCCTGGCCCGACGGTTTCACGACTACACGATCTCCCAAAGGACTGATTGTTCTTCCCACGGTTTACCTCCTCTCATAAGGCAAAAATTTGACTTTATTCCTTAGTTAGCAGTCTCGATGATTGCTTGCTAACAACGCCCAATTATAGCATTTGCAAAAGGGATGTCAACACGTATCTTGAAAACCACGTAATGAGTTACTGGCACTGCCTTTTTAGAGGGGGCGTCACGTAACTTAGCAGAAAGTTCTTAGTTTTGTGGTCCATTTTCTCGCTCGGATCGCAAAAATCGTTCCAGATCCTCTACTAATAATTCTGGATCTGGTGGGTCTTCAGCGATAGTGGTGCTGGGAGTGACTAGTTGGTCGTATTGTTTTTCTATTTGAGTTACATATTGTTGCAATTCTGAATTCCGTTCAAGTACAGATACTACTTCCTTTTCAAAAATGAGCACTGCATTTTCGAGATCTGTCAAATTTAATGGAATGTTGAGTACTTTGGCAAGATTAGATGCTATTCCGTGGCTCACTTTGGGGTTTGGCATTTGTGGTAGATAATGTGGAGCATGTCCCCAGAGACTGCCACTGGCTAATCCGATTTCTTGCCATGCTTCGGTCAATACTGAATGGATTCCAGTTGGACCTGAATAGTTGCCCTGTTGGTTTATTAACAGGTTATGAGCCTCCAGTACACTCGCGAATGAAGGATCGGTGCTTCTGCCAGATATCCTTGGCTTCCGTGTGTGGGGAACTGTATTTAACAAAGCGCCTATAGTCATCAGGAATTCTGTCTCGCATGCTATAGCAAATTCAGTGATGATTTGGGTAAATGTACGCCATTTCAGGTGTGGTTCGCAGCCAATAAAGATAAGGAGATCGTTTTGTTGATGCGGGTCCTCCCAATAATAGAATTCGTTGCGTTGCCACTTGGTGATTCGCTTCCCCTGGTCATTAACCGCGGTGAATGGGCGTTCTTGGGAGAAATCGTAGAATTCCTCTGGGTCGATCGATGCAATTTTGGTGGCATTGAGGCTGCGAACTAGATATTTTAGCGCACCAGTAGCTGCTTCCCCCGCATCAGGCCATCCAGAGAAAGCAGTGAGTAATTTCCCATTTCGTAGCTGTGGGGTTTGTTGTATCTGAATGAAATCGTTGGATTTTGGCATATCGAACCCCCATATGGTTTCGAATTGATCGTATTTGATGGAAATCAGATAGGTTCGTCTGCAGAGTGATTTTCTGCTCAAACTTGAGTATACAAGCCCAAACACAATGTTGCCAGTTTTATGCTTACGAGCGGACTAGATAATAGGCAGTTTGAACGCCCTTCAGTGCATGCTTAATCGAATTAATGTCGAGTACGTCGCCACGGACAACCTCAGTATCTTTATGCACCCTTCCATCAAGAAATTTTAGGTGCCTTGAAAGACAGCATATGTGATGCCCCTCAGATTCCAATAGTTTCAATAAACGTCCACCAATATAACCAGTAGCTCTAGTTAATAGAATGGTGTCTTCTTATTTTTGTCTTTTCAGCGGTGTGTTTCATTTATCGTTTTCCTTGAAACTAATCAGTACTAATGCTGGTAGAGGCCTAAACTAATAAATAGCATACAGGCCTAGATCTACTACCTAACATTATGATTCGATAGAAGATTTCTTTCACCCGCATTCCACCATGGGAGACTTATTCTGGTACTAGTGTCCCAACAAATACTTGCCAAACTAAGAAAATATACATTGCCTCTCCAAAGAGATAATTTCTCCAAGGACCGATTCTTTTATATTGAAGAATCATGTTAATAGCAAAGCTGTTGAAAAATATTCCATATACAAATTCCGGAGGAGAGCTTTCGGTAGTAGGACTCCAGAGATATATCCCAATCC
>Ga0114996_10001316_pt1 | contig 33437 bp, 31 predicted proteins | sample ArcticOcean_MG_C_4_FD_87039 | JGI IMG/M metagenome (GOLD analysis project Ga0114996, IMG submission 87039) | Marine microbial communities from western Arctic Ocean - ArcticOcean_MG_CB4_134 | ecosystem: Environmental > Aquatic > Marine > Oceanic | place: Arctic Ocean: Canada Basin | collected... | reverse complement strand
GCGACGATGTGGGCTGGAAATCCGGTCGCCAACAAGGCAGGGCTAGAAGATGCCGGCCCGCTAAGGCTCGGCTATCTGAGATTCATTCTCGGTGCGATCGTTGTTCTGATTTACGCGATTGCAACCAGACAATCGTTCCGAGTGCTTCGGCACGAGTGGTTGCCTCTAGGGATGTTGGGCGTGCTGTTCACCGTTCAGCTGGCTTTTATGAACGTGGGTCAGGATTACACGACCGCGGGTCACGCGGTCATTGTGACCACTACGTTCCCGTTGTGGACCGGCGTTTTCGCTCATTTCTTCGTACCGGGCGACCGCATGTCGCGATCTCGAACATTCGGAACGCTTGTGGCGTATTCGGGGGTTGTAGCAGTTTTCTACAAAGGATTCGCTGAGTCCAGTTCAGATTTCCTGATTGGCGACCTGTTACTTCTCGTTTCGGCAATGCTATTGGGAGCGCGTCAGGTTTTTCTATCTCAGCTAGGGCAAGGCATAGCTCAGCACAAGCTGTTGATGGCGCAGAGTGTCTTTGGAATCGTGATTTTCGTGATTGCCAGCCTGATTTTCGAGGGCGACGAAGCGTTTACAGTCACTTCTCGACTCGTAATTGCACTGTTGTACACAGGCGTGCTGATAGCCGGATTAGGCTTCATAGGTCAAACGTGGCTGCTCAAGCGGTATCTGCCGAGCAGAGTAACCGTCTTATCGCTAAGTCAGCCGATATTCGGCGTGATTTTCAGCTGGTGGATTCTTGGCGAAACCATCGGTGGCGAGCTGTACATCGGCGGTGTACTGGTCGTAATTGGCTCAGGACTCGCCCAACGAAGGACGAAATCGAAAACTAAGCAGCCAGAGCCTGCTGGTGACGCTTCTCGATAAGATCGCGCACCACTTCGACATCGAGGTGTTGTTTCGGGTAGAACGCCGCGGCTCCTGATTCTTCAGCAAGTCGTTCGTATTCGTCGTCTTGCTTCATCGAAGTCAAAACGACTACTGCCTGCGGATCGGTGCCGATGATTGTCCCAGCGGCTTCAAAGCCGTTCATCTGTGGCATCTGGATGTCCATGATCACTGCGTCGGGCAGAATATCCTGGTAGGTGCCGGCTGCATGAGCGCCGTCTTCACGTTCAGCGACCACCTCGAATCCGCCGTCTTTATCGAGCATGCCTCGAATAATATCTCGGAAGATGGGTTGGTCGTCTATTAGAAGTACTCTGTACATAGGTAACTCACGTTGCCCGTTTGGGGGCTGTTCGAATTGATCTAGTTTGATACTACGATCAAGCGTTCGAAACGTGAATAGCCGATGGTTTAACCGACCCTGTGGGATTATGCGCGTCGAGCGTTAGGTGCGCACCACAGTCTAGGCTGCAGAAGCCTGTTCGCCGGTTTCGCCAATGACACTGGTGGCCTCACTGGGTTTGAGTTCAGAGAGTCCCTTTTCGGAGTCTGGAACCACGAACGGAATCCTCAGAGTTAGGCGAGTGCCATTCCCGGGTTGCGAGTCGATTTCCAGCAAGGCGTTCATTGCGTCGGCATAGTCGCCTATGTTGACCATCCCGAGACCTGTCTGGCGAAGCTCGGCGGGATCGAATCCTTTGCCGTCATCGGAGACCGACACGATCAGCTCCTGGTCGATTTCGTCGTAGCTCCATCCGACTTTGCAAAAAGTCGCTTCGGCATGTTTAGCAACGTTGCCCATAGCCAACTCTGCGATTCGATAGATGCCGAGTCGTACGTTGTCGGGAATAACCGACGTTCCTGCTGGCTCGAGCTGCTGGACGGCTTCGTTGATTTCGAGTTCGACTGGGATCATAGATGTGTAGAAATTCCTGAGTGATCGAAGTCCTACTCCCGCGCCGACCCTGACAATGCTCGGGTGGAGGCGGTGCGATATTCCTCGAATGTCGTCTTCTCGAACGCTGTCGAGTTCCGCTGTAATCTTGTCGAGTTCTTCGATCTGATCGGGGATCGTGTCGAGGTTTGTTTCTCGGAACTGTGTCAGTTGCATCCAGACGGCGAAGAGCTTCGATTGAACCGTGCCGTGCAGTTCCTCTGCAATGGCTCGCTTCGTTGAGTCTGCTGCCTGAACCATTCGTTCCCGTGATTCGCGCACCGCAATGTTCTGTACTGCGAGAGCTTTATTAGCTCGCTAGAGTCGGAGTTGCGCTCGTGAAGATGCCCAGTGGAGCACAAGTAGCACGAGGACCATGCCTGCGTTGAACACACCAGCAATTATCCAAACGCTCTTGTGTGCAATTTCAAGATCACGGCCAACGTTGGTTGTGATGGCAGCGACCATGAGAGTTCGAGCAGATCGGCCGTTGCCGGGGGGTTGGTCCCAGATGAGTTTGTAGGTCTGGAGAAGATTCGCTTTGGTGCCGAGTCGCGTAAACGCTGCATCAGGCTCCATGTGAATCGACGATGGCGTGTTGTTGATCGCATCGCCAAAAGCAGTGAGCATCGAGCCTTCTAGAACGGGTACTCTGCCGCTGGTGCCATAAAGAGGGTCACCGGTGATCGAATAGAGATCGAGTCGCTGGGCGTTCGCCCCGAATAGTCCACGTTTCATCAGTCCATCGAACGATTCCGAAGCGATCGCGTCGCTGAGTCGCTCTCTCGCTCCAAGTCCAGTGATCTCTGCGTCACCAAAGTGGATAACCGATGCGAACCTATCTAGATCTTCGATCTGGCCCTGGCTGATGCTATTGAGCGTGTTCTGTGGGAGGACGCTCGATCCAAACGCAATAATTGCCCCCGTCATGACCGTGATCGCGACGATGCCGATTACGAGCGGGGATTGGAAGATACTTCGACTTATAGCGGATGTAGATTCAGGTGCCGGTTGATTCATAGGGTTTACGATTCAGACCATTCGAATAGTTCAGCTTTTGGTAGCTTCTGGCAGTGCGTGTTCCCTGCGTGCGCTAAGACTATTGCGGGAGTGCGAAACAGGTCAGTGACCTCATACCCAGTACTCATGTGGGTTTATACGCGCGGTGTGTTTTATGTTTGATCGGGAATCGGTAACAGGTAATAAAAAAGCCCCGATATTTCGGGGCTTCTTCGGTTCATATTGCTAACTGAAAGCTAGGCAGCGATGGCGTCGCTGCCGCCGGATGGTCCGCCGCCAACCAGGCTTCGGAGCATCGAAACGTTCAGATTACGCTTGGGAACGAATCCTCTGGCACCGATCTCTCGTGCGAGTGTCGGGTATTCGGAATCGGAACCCATGCTTGTGAGAACGACGTTGGCCTGTGGGTGTCGAGAAAGGATGCGTCGACTCCGCTCATGTCGCCCATCTGGACGTCCATCACGACGATGTCGGGGTTCAGCTTGTTCATCAAATCGATAGCGTGTGCGCCGTCGGTGGCTTCACCGATGATCTCGCATGCGCCATCTCGCTCCAGTACCGAGCGAGCTACGTTTCGAAATACTGGCTGATCGTCCACCAGAAGAACAGAAATTACTTCCTGGTCAGGCTGTGGAGAGCTCTGGAAAAAATCGACTATCTCGCCCATTGTCGTCGTGTCCATCTTTTGATCTAGTTTGCCGAGCCCATAGAAATAGGGGTCGGAATCGCTACTAGAACCAATCTATTCTTGCTGTGTTGAACCAATCAGTAGGCATGCCCCCGATTCTCTTGGTGCTACCTCACAACCCGAGTTTCGTGTTTCTCGGAGTAAGGGATGGGGGAAGTTGCGCAGGTTCGTACTTGTGGGCTATTGCTGCGACAGACCAAGCAGTAACAACGTTGGTATGCGGGTAGAATTCCTGCCGCACCATGTCAGACTCGCCCCAAAATCCCCAGAACAACCAGCCTGCCGTTTCAATTCCGCAAACTGCTGAAACATCCGGAATAACTCGACTCAGCCGAACTGAGAGCGAGACCGAAGGCGCTCACCTGCGCCATGTTGCCGATGAACTCAGCGGATCGGGCGAAGAGCGTATCGCTCGCTTACGAGGAATGCTCACGAGCCGGGTTATGGACGAGCGAATATCAGCAGCTCTCGAGCTTGGTAAGAACGGCTCGATCAAGGCGATACAGCTATTGCGCGAACTACTAATTTCTACTGATGAAAACTCATGGCAACTCGCCATCCACGGACTAAGGACAGGCGGGTCACGCGAGGGCTGGCTTTGTCTTGAGGGCGTAGCGCAAGATGATGCCACGCAGCTTGGATCGAGCAACACACGAGAATCAGATACTTCATTCAAGCGGCTCATGGCGATGGGGCGAACCAAAATGATGGATCGCCTGTTCCGAGCGGCCGACGGTCACTCACGTTCGATACCCGGCGATGTGGCAAAGCAGTTCTCGATCAACGCCGTAGCGACTCTCCCGGATCAGCACCGCAGCGTTATGGAGCTTCGATTGGGTCTCACGAACGGTGCTTCGGCAACTCCCACCGATACTGCGGAGGCACTTGGTATTGGGTTGAACGAAGCTCGATCGCTTGAATTGCAGGGCTGGCAGTCGATTCACTCGCCTGTTCAGATCGAAGTCGAGTAACACGGTCCAATTCGCAGGCATATACTGCGGCAGAATTGAGTAACGATCAGGCAACAAAACAAGAAGCGTCCCGGGGAGCGATCTCCGGTTGATACCTGCTAGCTTGCCCAGCGCTTTCCGATCCCTCAGCAATCGTAATTTTCGGTATCTGTGGTTCGGTCAGCTTTTATCCGCTACGGCTATGCACGCCGACATGGTCGCCCGTGCGTGGCTTGTATGGGACATCACTGAATCATCGACTTCGGTCGCATCGGTCTTAGTTGCGCGTGCAGTGCCGATGTTGATACTCGGCCTGATTGGTGGAGTCGCAGCCGACAGGTTCAATCGTCGCAAGCTGCTGATGATCATTCAGATCTGGACGTTGCTAATGCACGTGATCATGGCTGCGCTGCTGCTGTCTGGATCGATAGAGCTATGGCACGTGTACGTGCTGGCGTTTGGGTTGGGATCGGGCATGGCGATGAACCAGCCCGTGCGCACATCGATCATCCCGAACCTCGTCGATAAAAAAGACATGTTCAACGCAATGACTCTCAATTCGATTGCGATCAATGCGACTCGAATGGGCGGCCCAGCGCTGATCGCCATATTGATAGCCGCTACTGACGTTGGTTGGGCCTACGTCTGGGCAGCAGGTGCTTCGGCAGTCGTAATTTTGACAACCATGAAGATCGATATTCCTGAGATATCTTCGAAACTGGCGAAAGGCAATCCGTTTGGCCAACTGATCGAAGGCTTCGTCTACATCGGTCGGCATCGAGATATCCTGGCACTTGTACTGATCGGCCTGGGGCCGCTCTCGATCGGGTTCTCGCATCAGGTGCTTTTACCTCAGTTGGTTGAACAGGAGTTTGGCAAAGGAATTGCCCTGCTGGGACTGCTGACATCGGTCGGTGCTATCGGGGGGCTTAGCGCTGGATTATTCATCGCTTCCAGAAAAGAGATGCCGCATAAAGGCCGTCTCATGCTGTTCGCGGCTACTTCCTATGGACTCGCGCTTCTGGGATTCGCAGGTGCTTCTTATTTGTGGATGGTGTTCCCGCTAATTATCTGGATCGGCGCTTCGCAGACGTTATTCCGTGCCGGTAACAGCGTTACTTTGATGGAACTTGCGCCCGATCGCCTGCGAGGCCGGATAATCTCTGCGACATTGCTCGATACGGCGCTCTCACCGATCGCCGGAATCGCTGCCGGAATCGTCGCCGACAGATGGGGAGTCAGTTCGGGTTACATGCTGTTATCGATCGGCTGCCTGGGGGTCGTTGCGCTAACCGTATTGATCTACCCACGTATAAAAGATCTCTAGTCTTCATCGACTCCCCATATCGACGCTCTCTTATCAGGCATAAAATGCCGCCTGTTCGGATCGCGATTCAGTTGACCCGAACAAGCGATTAGCTACCTAACAAGAACTCTCGATAAAACCATGAAAATCACCGATATCAAGACATTCATCATGAAGGGCGGAGGCCGGAACTGGGTTTTCTGCAAAGTTGAATCCGACGAGGGGGTCCATGGATGGGGGGAAGGCACTCTCGAAGGACACGAGCTGACGGTTCAGGCTGGTATCAACACCCTCGCCGCTCGTTTGATCGGACGAGACCCGACCCAGATCGAGAAGAACTGGCAAATCATGTACCGGCACGGCTTCTGGCGCGGCGGTGTTGTGATGGGGTCGGCGATGGCAGCTATAGATATCGCTCTATGGGATCTCACAGGCAAGGTCTACAACCTTCCCATCTACAAGATGCTCGGTGGGGCGGTTCGTGACCGGGTTCGCGCATACACACACGCATCTGATCTGCGTGGCGGAAAAGACGCCGTAGATCAAGGCTTTTCGGCCTTCAAAACAGGCGGCTGGGTAGTAGGTGAGAACAAGTTTTATGAAGCCGATGTTGTCGACGCCTTGCACGAGAAAATCAAAGGCATGCGGGCTGATCTTGGTGATGAAGTCGAGATCATGATCGATAACCACGGGCGTGCACGGCCTTCGCTTGCAAATCGCCAGATAGATGCGATCGAGGAGTTCAACATTACGTTCTTCGAAGAGCCTGTCCCTCCGGACAATCTCGACGCGATGGAACAGGTGCGAAACGCAGGGCATCGAACCGATATCGCAACCGGGGAGCGCCTGTTCTTCCGATACGGCTTCCGTGAAATCCTGCATCGTCGACTAACCGACGTGATCCAGCCCGATATCGCTCACACAGGCGGTATTTCTGAGATCAAACGTATCGCCCAGATGGCTGAGATCGAGTACATCAAGTTCGCACCGCACAATCCGAATGGGCCGATCGCAACAGCGGCGTCAATGCACGTTTGCGCAACGGTCCCGAACTTCCAGATTCTCGAAACCGCCCGCGACATGCCGTGGCACGATCGGGTTCAAACGACTCCGCTCCAGATAAAGGACGGATACTTTGAGCTTCCCACAGCGCCGGGTCTTGGCACTGATCTGGACGAGTCAATGTTCGAACAACGACCGTTCGTTACGGACGAGGTCGGTGACAAGAACGCTGTACGGGGCTCGTGGAACGCAGAGGACGACTCGCCAGCCGACGTTTAGGCGCTGACACCGGTTTCGCAGGGCTACAACTACGATTTGCAATATGACTAATCAGAAATTCCGCGCGGCACTTTTCGATCTGGACGATACGCTCGTCGATCGAGGAGCCGGTTATGAAATGGTTTACCGCACGCTCTACGATAAGCACGAGGTGATCCACAGCTCGACAAGCTGGGAAGACGCCCTCGAGTTCTTCTGGACGCTATCTTCCGAAAACGCAACAAATCCCAGAGAAGCGTTTGCCGTCATCAAGAACAGGTGGCCCGAGATCACCGGTGATCCCGACTCACACAACGAGTTTTACTTCGAGAACATGGTGAAATTCATGAAAGTGCTTCCGGGGGCGATGGAATTCGTCGATTGGATGAACTCGTCTGGTGTGAACTGGGGCGTTGTTACGAACGGCGATGAGCGCCAGTTGGAGAAAACGAGGGTCACCGGCCTCGATAAAAAAACACCGTTCGTACTTGCATCGATGTTGTTTGGGGTGAATAAACCTGCGCCGGAAGTGTTTCTTGAAGCCGTGAGACTGCTTGATGTTGATGGCCTGCAACCCGACGACGTTCTATTCGTAGGAGACAATCCCTACACCGACATCCTCGGCGCTCACGGAGTGGGGATGAAAACGGCGTGGATACGAATGGGCCGTGAGTACCCGAGCGATGCACCCGCTCCAGATTTCACCATCGATGGCGTTGGTGAGTTGAAGGGCCTACTGGCGTAGTTGGGTTAGCTCCCTCTCCCAGCGGGAGAGGGTTGGGGAGAGGGAGAATCGTGCATCGCCATCGATCTTTGTAGTGGGCACGTCCTTCTCGCGACCCCACCCCAGATCCCTCGACTCCGAGGACTCCGCTCGGGACGCGGGAGAAGAAGCTCCTTCTCCCAACGGGAGAGGGTTGGGGCATGTGCTGAGCCAGACGAAGTGTGAGGGAGAAACGTGCGCTGGCATCGATTGTTCCACTGCGGCACAGATACTGAATCAAGTTCAGCATGACAATACCCATGGGTACTTAGTTCGCCAACACCCGACATCCCGACCGTAGCGAAGCGGAGCGGAGGGATCTTCGGTGGAGGGGTGAAGGGTGCTTGCGTCTTCGTGCCCTTCGCGACCCCGCCCCAGATCCCTCGACTCCGAGGACTCCGCTCGGGACGCGGGAGAAGAAGCTCCTTCTCCCAACGGGAGAGGGTTGGGGCATGTGCTGAGCCAGACGAAGTGAGAGGGAGAATCGTGCGCTGGCAGCGATTGTTCCGCAGGCGCATCACTTCGCGACCCCACCAGATCCCTCGGATGCACTCGGGAAATCGAGTGTTGGCTGATGTTAGGTCTCCCGGGCACCAAGAAAAATACAGCCCCGCGAATGTGCTGAACCGTCTACAATTCCGCCGAAACTGGCGTTCATGTTTGAATAATGTAACCACCGCCCAGCGGCGTGTGAAAGTGAGTGATCGAATTGGTTGGAGTAGCAGTACTTGGTACGGGGCGAATCGGCGGAAATTACATCAAGGTTGTAAACGCAACCCCCGGCGCAGAGTTGAAAGTGGTCGCAGAGTCTCGACCCGAAGCAGCGGCACCGTGGGAAGATCAGTTTCCTGACGTCGAATTTGTCAACGACTACAAGGCGGTTCTCGAACGTGACGATGTAGACATCGTGATCGGCACGCTCCCGCACTGGCTGCACTATCAGGCGGGTCTCGATGCAGCACAGGCTGGAAAGCACGTGTTCATGGAGAAGCCCATGGCGCTTACGCCTTCAGAAGGGCAAGAGATGCTCGACGCAGCATCTGCCAACGGCGTGAAGCTTATGACAGCCCACACGCAGCGCTACTACCCGGCTGTGCAGGCGATGAAGCGACTCGTCGACTCGAAGCGGCTCGGCGAGGTCGTGATGGCCCACGATATGTGGCACAAGGTCTACCAGCCATGGACACGCCCGCCCTGGATGCTCATCGGATCCAAAGGCGGCGGAATGGGCCAGATGGACGGCACGCACGAAATCGACCGCCTGATGTGGATCATGGGCGACGATATCGAGACCGTTAGCGCCCAGATCGGTCAAGTCACCTACCCGCGGGACGAAAACCCGGATATCGACTGTGACGACACCGCGATGTGTTTCCTCCGCTGGAAGTCGGGAAAAGTGGCGACTATCAGCCGGATGGCGTGGAAAGTCGGTGCGACCGAGTACGGTGGAGATTTCTTCTTCACAAACGGCATGGCGAAATTTCGCCTGAAGTACGGCTCGGCTGAGCATCAGGAAACTGCGCTCTGGATTGGCGACACAGAAGGTGGCACGTGGGAAAAGGAAGAGGTTCCTGAGAACGATCCTCTTCTCGATGAGTTCACCGAGTTTGTCGCTGCCATTGAACGAGGAGACGCCGACACCCCAATTCCTCAAGAGCACGGCCTGAGAGTGTTAAAAGTGTTTGCAGCCACCGAGGAATCGGCTCGAACCGGTCGAGAGGTCAAGATTGACTGGTAGATGGTCCAGTTTGGGTCTCGGGTTTTTCAACTCGAAATTCACGCTCACCAACGTTTACGACTCGGGTTTCACGCGGCCGGATAACAGGTTTATTCCGGTCGCTTCAGACGATCTGATCGACTTCATGGCTGTCGATACGAAAACGTTCGGTGAGAACAGTTCGAAATTTCGTGAAGTAGCCGATTGGTTTATTCGTATTCTCGAGCAGGAAAAAACTGCGTTTGAGCGGATTATTACCCGCAGCTACGCCAAAATAAATCCAGATCGAGAAACGATCGACATTCTGAACAGCGATCCGCCTACTGCTTCGGATTTCGAGGACTTGAACACGAAAATCCAGCACATGCTCGAAAAGGCGAATTTCGAGAGGCTTTCGGATGAACAGGTGCGAACGGCAGTTGAGGCCGGGAACACACGTGGGATGAAGGTCAAGCTCGATCCCGAGGGTCTCGAAGAGATGGCTATTTGGGTTCGAGGTCGATCCACTGCGCCGTATCACCGTCGGACTTTACGTCGGCCGATCAAAGGCGAAACCAGCCCAATTGCGATATTTAATCGACTCGCTGTTATTACACGACCCGCAGGCGAGCCCAATATTCAGCTTCGGCTGTTCAAGGACATCCCAATCCGCAACGTAGAGGCACTATTGCCGAACGCTAACGTTCGAATGGGACTCCGAGATGCAGTGATGATGGTCGGGGGTGGGGCTGGTGCGGTCTGGACAGTCGTGACCAAGATTCTGGCAGTGGGACTCGTTGCAGCAACGCAGTTGGTATGGGTGATCGCGCTGCCGTTGGGCGGACTGTTCTGGAAGGTGTTCTCGGGCTATCGTCGGGCGATTAAGGATCGCGACTCGAACCGTGCGAAGCACCTATATTTCCAGAGTCTCGGCGCAAATCGCAGCGCCATCCACCGGATTTCGTTCATGATCTGCGAAGAAGAGATCAAAGAAGCCGTGCTGCTCTACCGGTTCTGCCTCGATGTTGAGAACGATGGGCGCTCAACGACTGAGGCGGATGTGAAGGCCGAGATTGAGGACTATCTACGTGAGCTGACATCGATCGATGTCGATTTCGACGTTAACGACGCCATCGAAACCCTCACCCGGCTGGGCCTATGGAAAGATCGAGCGGAACTGCGAGTGATGGGCATCTCCGAAGCTCCGGCAAAGCTGGAAACCCACTGGCAAAAAGGCCTCTCCCGTGACTACCACGCCCGACTTCTCGGGATAGGCGAGTAACTACCGCGTCCCGAGCGGCAGCCGAGGGATCTGGTGATGAGGGGCAACGTGGCACGATTGTTTGAGATAGCGCAGGATCTGCGTCGTCGATGGACGATAATTCGCAAATGAACGAATCTCCCTCAACCCAACCTTCTCCCGCTGGGAGAAGGAGTTAAAAAGCGCGAACTAAACGCCCTGTCCGCCCTGCACGATGCCATCGTCTCGCTTGATGTCGCCAAGCGCGAGCGTATGTGACGAATCGTTAATGCTTCCGATGCTCCAACCGAGCTTGCCGAAGCGGAACCTGCTGATCGAGCAGTTGAAAATATCGGATCGCGCCGCAAGACGGCTATCTATGCCTGTGATGTAGTGGAGTAGCGCCCGCATCGTGTCGCCGTGGCTCACGATGGCTATCGTGTGCGATCCGGGCTTTTCGTACCACTCGGGGTTGTAAAGAATCTCGTCCTCAAGCCAGTTCGAAGCCCGTCGTTCCACCCACCGCATCGTCTCGCCATCTTCCGCCTTGAAGTGCTGGCCCTTCTCTGCCATTGTCAGGAGAATGTCGGGAGTCATTACGTCTTTAGCAAGCTTGCCGCGCCATGCTGGCGTCTGTTTCTCGATGATGGCGTCAACCTGCTCGAACTCGGCGTCCGGCATGCCCATGCCTTTGAGCACACCCTGTGTGGTCTGCACGGCACGAGTTAGCGACGACGAGTAGATCTTTTCGAACTTGATGCCCTCTTTGCCGAGTCGCTCGCCAGCCGCTTCAGCCTGCTTGTGACCCCGGTCGGTCATTGGCGCATCGTAGTTGACGCCTGCTGCGATACCGGGGGTCACATTCGACTGTGATTCACCGTGCCTAATGAAGTAAAAATCGAATTCGACGTTATCGTGAATCAAGTACGGAATCTCCCAAAAATCAATGAACCAGCCGTAAAAAAATTCGGCAAGCGAACAGTATCAAACGAGAACGAGGAGATGTGGAGTAGCGGGTGTTTACGGCACCAGGAATGCGGGCTCTCTGAGGGTTGGATTGCCCCAGACGGCAGTTGGAAGATCCGCCTCGAGTCGACTCAGCGCGATCGCGATGTACTCGTCAACCCTAGTCACATCCGACGTTATCTGCGTGAACCAGTCGTTGACGGTCGCAGGGTCGAGCCCGACAAGGTAATCGAACAGCGCTTTGGAACTCGTGCCGGAGAGTCGCTTGTTGGCGCGCAGTTCGTCATCGAGATTTAATCCCGACGAATCGGTGAGTACTTCGTTCCAGAGGATAGTGTGCCCGAGAACGTGCTCGGCAGATCCCGTTAGTGCCTTGTTGTTATCGAGAATGAACTGGACGTCGCCGCGGGTTACCGAATCGTCCGGGTATCGCATCAGATCGATGCCGAGATAGTTTTCGATAGTTCTAAATGCCGCTGCTTCAAATGCCTGCGCCTCGGCTTCAAATAATCCACGAAGAATAAGTGTTACACCGGCATCTGTTTGCATCGGATTTTCTATGTCCTGTAGAGCGTGACCCAGCTCGTGGAAGTAGACGCCGAGTGCCTTGATTGGCGATTCAGCAAGATCGACGTAAACGTGCACTTTCCCGTTCAGGCGGTACTTGAACCCGATCTCGCCCCGAAAACCAGTGCACGAATCGTAAGTTTCGATATATGACGGATCAGACAGTAAGAAATAGTCGGTCATACAGGCGTTGAATGAAGCCGCAATGAACTCATCGTGCGACAGAAGGTGCATCACGATTCTCTCGGCCTCAAGGTCTCGACCTGTGAGCAAATAGAACGCAGCTCGCCCTGCATTTTCGATTTCGGTGGACCATTCTGGCGTGTCGATTCCAGACCCTAGCGTTGCTCGAACCTGGTCGGTGAAGGCTGGTGTGGTCAGTGGCGAAAGCAAGGCTGCAAGCTCAACGTCCGTTAGCTCGAATGCCGTAGGTGTTTCGACAGTTGGCGATCCCGGCAGGAACTCGATCCATCTGCCAAGCGAGTTGTCGGTTTCATTGATCTCTAAAATCTCGTCATCGGGATCCACGACCATTCTCACGAGATGTTCGCCTGGTTCCACACTTGCTGCAGGAATCGATACCGAATTGGTCCAGAAGCTCCCGGCGTCGTTGCCAGCTTCGAGGAGAATCGTGCCCATAAGCTCGTCATCGAGATAAATTTCTGCTTTGAACGAGCCCGACTCGGCGGAATTGACCCTGCTGGAGTTTCTAATCGTGAACGAGACAGTCGAGTCTGCCGATGCCCACACGTTGCCGTCTGTTCCTGTTGGGAGCGAATCAGCGGAGTTGCTGACAGCGATTGCAGCGTTCCAGCCATGTTGCGTTACACCGGTCAGATTAGGTAGTACTTGCACTTCCCTGGTAGGCGCCCCGAGTGAAGGCGCAGGTGTTGGTTCCGGGATTGGTTCACCCGTACCCCAAATCAGAGTGATCTCGGTCGAGTTGTCGGTCTCGCTGGATTCAACAATTGATCCGGTTGGGTCGGCGACCAGCTTCACTGTGTGCTCACCGGGAGTAATACGCACCATGCTTGCGAGCTCGTGCCAATCAAGGTTTATGTACTTACCACCGATCAGTCCGGAGTATTCGGAGCTGAAAACCAACACGTCATCAAATAACACGTTCAGCTTGAAAGATTTTTCGATAGTTATCGGCGAATCGTTGAGCACGGAGAACGAGAAGAACGTGTCGCCTTTGGTTGAAAGCCCGCCAGAACTTGAAGCTCCCAAAAATGGTGCGGCCGTAATGCCCGTATTGCCGCCTACTAACGATAGATTCGGGAGTCTATCGGTGGGTACCGGGGTTGGTATCACCGGACCATCCCACGTGAAAGTCGTGGCGTGAGTGTTATCACCATCGGAAAGTTCCGCGACTAGATTTGTTGGGTCGATCACGAGTTTAACTTCGTGCTCACCCGGCTGAAGCTCAAACAGATCTAGTAAACCGGTTTCGCCCTCAATGAATATGAAATGGCCGGGAGCAATATCGATACCCGACCATCGCTGCGCCATCTCACCATCGATCAACAGATCTATGAAATAGTCGCCGGTAACAGTCGCTGAACCAGCGTTAGTCACGAAGAAATCGACAAGCAAGTCGCTCTTCTCAACAAATGCGCCACCGTTGGGGTTTCGAACCCGTACCGGCTGTCCGTTACCGAAGTATGGCTGCAAATCGCCGTTGGATGCCGGAGTGGGCGTCGCTGATTCAAACGGGGTAATTGGAGTTGGGAACGGAGTGGAAGCAGGCGTGGGCTGTCGATCGAGTGATTCGGAAACGGTAAATGCCGAAATGACTCCCTCAGGAAATTCTCCAACTAAAACGGTGGCAGTCGGTACGATCGTTGGACTGGGAGTCGCTGTTGGTTCCGGGGTAGATGTCGCAGTTGCGGTTGGTGTCGGTGGAACAGCAGTGGCCGTTGCAGTAGGAATCGTTGTAGCCGTCGGCGGGAGAGGCGTCTCAGTTGGAACAGGAGACGGCGTGGGAGTCGGCGGAAGCTGAGTTGGCGTTGGTGGTGTCTGAGTCGGGGTTGGCGGTGGCGGAACACGTGTCGCTGTTGGGAGCGATGGCGTTTGGGCTGCCGGAGTCGAACTCGGCGCGATGGTGAACGAGCTTGTGGCAACCTCAGTCGTCGTGCTGGACGTGCAACCAGACACGATGAAGATGATCGCCAATGCAAGGGCAGAGGCTCGCCATATTGATTTTGGAACGCGGAATGAAATCATGACCACAATGTCTGAGGCTACTTGATTCGATTACGAGACTCGTAGGTGTTCTCACGAAGAATTATCGTAATTTGTATATGAGAAACCTCGTTTTACGAGGCTGGATATGATCAATTACGGCTCCAGAGTTACGAAGGATCGTTTGGGTGCAGGCGGCATTCGTTCAATCGGTACGGTCGACATGAAAAACGTGAGGGTAAACGTTCGGGTACTATTACGCGCCGCGAGCCTGAGTGCCATAGATTCAGGTGCGACGCACGCCATATGAACTTCAGTCACGTAAGAGGACAACATGAAACCAGCTGATCTGAAAGCTGCACTAAAAGCTAAGAAGCCCGTATTTGGATTTATGATCTCAGCGACGGCGAGCATGCGCTGGGAACGAGTGTTTGCTGGTAGCACTCTGGATTACGTTGTTATCGACTCTGAGCACGGGTCACGCGACCGCCAACTCATCTCCGATACCTGTGCGCAGATGAAGTCGCTCGGTATCACTGCGATTGTTCGTACTCCCAACACCGAAGAGGTCTGGGTGGCGATGGCGCTGGACGCAGGTGCCGACGGAGTACTCGTTCCTTACTGCGAGACCGCCGACGAGGTTCGCCACACATGCATGAAGATGCGAACGCACCCGCTCAAGGGTGAGTACTACGAACGTGTGGTCGAGACCGGCGAGTACCCGAGCAAGAAGTCTGAGGAATACCTGAACGCCCGCCACAAGGACCAGATCTTCATCATGGGCATCGAGAGTGAACCGGCAGCCAACCGTGTTGGAGAGCTCATCGACAGCGCCCCAATCGATGCTATTTTCATCGGTCCGAACGATATGACTACTTCGCTGGGCATTCCCGATGAGGTCGCAAACCCGATCTACCTCGACACGCTGAGCAAGGTCATTGGCGAGGGCGACAAGCGCGGAATTCCGACAATGATTCATCAGCAGACCATCGAGGCGTCAACGACGGCGATCGATCTGGGTGCACGGTTCATCCTGCACTCGTCCGATTCTGGCATTCTGCTTCGTGGAACGCAGGATGAGTTTGCTGCGTTGCGGGAAGTTGCCGGCAAGAAGTACGGTGGCGTTGAGCAGGTTGAAGCAAAAGACACGCTGGACGTCGTTTAGTTTTCGACTGGCGATTCAACAGATCGTTAAATTACGAACGAAAAAGCCCCGGTCAATTCGACCGGGGCTTTTTTTGTTCGCAGTGGTCACGACGGGATGTGGCTCGCACTAGCCCAGCGTGAACTTGCGGAAGCTTTCTGCGTACGGAGCGTCGATCATCTTGCCGAGTTCGGCGCGACGTTCCTTCATCCACTTGGCGGCATCCTCTGGATTGCTGACCTGACTCTCGTGTGCCTGCAGAGCGGCAATCGACGTGTCGACATCCTGCTCGGTAAGTGGGTTCCAGAAATTGGCGGTTGTGCCGAAACTCATGATCCAGACTTCTCGAACCTTATGTGGCTCCAAGCCCTCGTCGGTGAGCAACTCAGGGAACGTCAGATGATCTCGAGCCGAAGGGAACACCGCTGAAAGCGCTGCTTCACCCGCCGCGAAGTGATCAGGGTGTCCGAGGTACTCAGCGCCCAGCAAATCACGTGTGGGATTCGTTGTAATCAGAACATCGGGCTTCCACTTGCGAATCTGACGTGAAATATCACGACGAACTTCGAGCGTCGGCTCCAGATAGCCGTCCGGGTATCCGAGGAACTCAACCGTTTTTAGCCCGAGAATTTTTCCGGCGTTAGTCTGCTCTTTGGTTCGGAGTTCTGTGAGTTGCTCCGAAGTAATCTCTCGATCTTCCGATCCCTTCGAACCGTCGGTGCAGAGGACGTAAACGACATCCCAGCCCAGTCGGGTCCACTTTGCGACCGATCCGGAGCAGCCGTACTCGGCGTCGTCCGGGTGAGCGGTGACCACCATCGCTCGTTTGAAATCGTTACTGGAACCGCCGCCGGTCGTCATAGGTTGAGAAGCCCCCGTGAGTTGAAAACATTAGCCCGCGCAAAACGAACACAGTTGGAAATGGTAGCACCGGATGCGTTAGGAATCGGCGTCTCAGGACAGGTGAGTCGACACGAATTCGGCGACAGACCGAACCGCCTGATCAGATGAAAAGAACGTGCTGTCGTGATCGGTGTCTGGCAGCCCCTCGAACTGGAAATTCATAGCTTCAGCAGATGATTTTGCGTTGGCGAAGTGGCCGTCATCCTCGCCACAGAACAGCAGTGTCGGCGCAATGTGGCCCCCAAGTCGCCCCTCGGCTCCTCGCCACTTCAGCAACGCCTCGTGAGACGCCGCAAGAGCCAGCGGATCGTTCCCCGGCCTGTCTCCATCGGGTCGTTCGATCGATTTCGCTCTCCCCGATCGCAAAACGCGGATACGACGCTCGAATCGATCACCCTCCGAAGTCGCCGGAAGAAGGTGCATTCCACCAATAGCCAACATCGATAAACAATCCGGGCTTGAAGCGGCAAGCTCGAGTCCCGTTCGACCGCCCATAGAAAAGCCAACGAACCCGAACTTGTCGCTGCCAAACTCGTTTGCGAGAGCCGTCACCACTCCTGCACGATGTTCGACTGTGTGATCAGCCGGATCATGTGAGCGTGTTGATAGCCCGTGCCCAACAGCATCGAAAATGAGAACGCTGGCGTGGCTTTCCAACGCCTTCAACCAGCCGCCAAGACGCCAATCGCGTCCCCACGATCCGAATCCGTGATGAAGGATCAACAGCGGACCTGATCCGGAAACCTCGTAATTAATCTCGAGCGAGTCGAGCGACATTTTTGGCATTGGACGATTCTAAAGGCATATGCACCCGCGTTTTACGTTGGGGCGAATGTAAAATCAATCGGTCCCCGGTTTTATTTTTGGGAACAGGCAAGTCTTCATTTGGAGCGTCAGAATAATGGCAAAACCGCTCGTTTCAGTGATTATGGGCAGCACTTCGGATCTGCCGACAATGCAGCACGCAGCCGACATTCTCGAAGAACTCGGCGTTCCGCACGAAATCAGGGTTGTTTCAGCCCACCGAACCCCCGATCTGATGTTCAAATTTGCCGAAGAGGCCAAAGATCGCGGGATCAAAGTGATCGTCGCCGGTGCTGGTGGCGCAGCACATCTTCCGGGAATGACCGCTGCGAAGACGATACTCCCTGTGATTGGCGTACCCGGAGTGGGTCCGCATTTAGACGGCATGGATTCCTTGTTGTCGATGGTTCAGATGCCACGTGGCTATCCGGTTGGAACGGTCGCCATTGGCGAGTGGGGGGCGGTAAACGCAGGAATACTGGCTGCGCAGATCATCGGGCTAATCGATTCTGACGTTCAGGAGAAGATCGAGAAGCGACGAGCCAAAATAACCGCCGATATCGAAGCAGTCACTTACGTAAAACCGGAAGCGGAATAAGACAACTAATTAATGCAACGAGACTCACTTCTGAATCCGGGTTCGACGATCGGAATAATTGGCGGCGGCCAGCTGGGGCGGATGCTCGCTATGTCGGCGCGCCAGATGGACTACAAGACCATCGTTCTGGACCCCGATCCCAACTGCCCGACCGGTCAGGTCGCCGACGGCCAGATCCAGGACGCTTATTCGAGCAGGGACGCAACGAGAGATCTCGCCCGTTCGTCCGACGTTGTGACCTACGAGTTTGAGAATGTCGACGCTGATTCGGTGTCGGCTGCAGCCGAACTAAGCCCGGTTCACCCCTCGGCGGCGGTACTGCGCACGACCCAGCACAGGTTGCACGAGAAAAACGCCCTGCTAAAGGCCGGCGTACCCGTGGCGCCATACCGTGCGATAACTTCGCAGCGGGGTCTGGAGGATGCTGCCACAGATCTTGGTTACCCGATGGTTTTGAAGACAGCGACTGAGGGATACGACGGTAAGGGTCAGATAATCATCACTCGTGAAGAGGATATTGAGCAGGGCTACGAGACGTTGAGTTCACGGTTGACCGAACTAATCGTCGAGCAGTTCGTTCCGTTCAAGATGGAGATTTCGACCATCTGCGCACGCACGGCTGAGGGGCAGACCGAAACATTCCCTCCTTCGGAAAACATTCACCGCAACCACATTCTTGATATTTCGATTGTCCCGGCACGGGTGCCAGATGCCGTGATCGAGAACGCCCGGTTGCTTGCAGCAGACATCGCAAATCAGTTGGATGTCGTTGGATTGATCGCAGTAGAAATGTTCATTACCAAAGAGAACGAAATCCTCGTGAACGAACTCGCGCCCCGACCTCACAATTCAGGCCACTACACGATGGACGGCTGCGATACCTCGCAGTTTGAACAGCTTGTGCGGGTGCTTGCCAGGATGCCGATATCTGAGCCGAAACTTCACTCCCCGACCGTGATGGTCAATCTGCTCGGCGAGGTGTGGGAAGACACCGACGGCAATCCCGACTGGGCGGCCGCGCTTGAGTTGCCCGGCGTGAGCTTGCACCTGTACGGCAAGTCAGAAGCCAGAGTGGGCCGCAAGATGGGCCACATCAACGTGGTAGCGGACACGGTCGAAGATGCTCTCTACATCGCCACCGAGGCCCGCGACAGGGCATGGCGCCGTTCGAGGTAGGGGCGACTTTGGTTACTTGCGATTAGCTATAGCACTTCCACCGCCCACAACGGATTTCCCGATCGTTCCGAAGTGAAGTAGAGGGACCTCGAAGCCAACAGCGTTCCTGCCTAGAGTGATCGCTGATCTCCGCGAGATATCTCGACCCAGCCCGCACATGTCATTGCGAGGAGTTCGACGACGTGGCAATCACGTTCGATCGGCTTCAGCGTACGAATCTGTTTTGCATTGACTTTGAGTTGAGATCGAACGTACGACGGCAGCGAAACAGGAACGACGCGTTGCTCGTCGACGCTGATTGCCACGTCACCCTTACGGGCTCCTCGCAATGACAGGGAGCCGATTCCTACTCCGCTTCAGGGCGTTTGAACGGGGCGTCAAACTCGGCTCTTTCACCGACCTGGCTCAGTTCGATCTCGCCGTTGTGAACGGTGTAGATTTTGTCGGCCATGTCGAGAAGTGTGCTGTCATGAGTCGTCGCCACGATAGACATCTCCTCCTCGATAACCATCTCGTGAAACAGCCCGAAAATCTGAGCAGCGTTCACCGAGTCGAGCTCGCCTGTGGGTTCGTCGGCGAGAATCACGCTCGGTCGCATCGCAACTGCACGTGCGATAGAAATGCGCTGTTGTTCACCACCCGATAGCTCGTACGGGCGATGCTTGGCGCGTCGGCCGAGGCCTACGATATCGAGCACTTCGTTCGTGCGTTTGGCACGCTCCGACGACCCGACCCCAGCGATTCGCATCGGCAGTTCGACGTTCTCATACGCCGAGAGCAGCGGGAGAAGCGCGAACGACTGGAACACAACGCCAATGCGGTGCCTTCTCAGCTGAATGAACTGCTTCTCACTATACGCTGCCATGTCATCGCCTTCGAAAAATACCTGCCCAGCGGTCGGTTGATCGAGGCCAGCGAGAATATTCAGCAGAGTGGTTTTACCCGAACCTGAACGCCCAACGAGTGTGATGAATTCGCCGACGCGTACGTCGAGACTCACATTTCGCACGGCGTGAACGGTTTCGCCCGCGAGTTGGTAATCACGAGAAACGTTAATCGCCTGAATAACGGGCGTTGTGGCACCGCGTGATTCGCTGTCCGAGATTTGCTCAGTCGCCTGACTCAAGTGTCACCTTTCCATCTTCGATATGTACTTTGGCTCGTCGTCCAATATTCAGTTCATCAAGCATTTCGCGAGGGATCTGCACAGATCCTGCGGAGTCGATCAGCAGGAACTCTTCGGTTTCTGTCGCATCGCCGCCAAGCTTTCTCTCGGACGACACATCTCGAGTCGTTTCGGTACTCGTCTTGCCGTCCTTGATCGCCACGGCTCTCCCGACACTGGTTGCAATCGCAGGGTCGTGGGTCACGATGATGATCGTCGTTCCGATATCCTGGTTCACCGCGTTCAGCAGTTCAAGAACTTCCTCACCGGTCTGGTCGTCCAGTTCACCAGTAGGTTCGTCGGCGAGCAGTAGTGGCGGTTCGTTAGATAGGCCCACAGCGATGGCAACACGTTGTTGTTCACCACCGGAAAGCTGTGCCGGTTTGTGATCCGCACGATCCGCAAGACCAACCACATCGAGCAATTCCAGCCCTCGCTTGCGGCGTTCGGGTCTGGGCGCGCCGGAGATGACCATAGGTAGCTCTACGTTTTCGAGAGCCGAGAGATACGGGAACAGGTTTCGCGACGTTTCCTGCCAGATGAATCCGACCTCATGCCGTCGGTAGTCGACGACCTCCCGGTTGGTCATCTGGAGGAGGTCGAAATCGCCGACCCGAATTGTTCCGGCTGAAGGTGCGTCGTATCCGGCGAGAATGTTCAAGAGCGTAGATTTCCCGCTACCAGAAGCCCCAACGATGGCGATGATTTCGCCCTTCGCTAAGTTGAGTTCGAGACCACGCAATGCAACAACCTCGAGATCCGCAGCTTTGTAGATTTTGAACAATCCGCTGCACTCGATATATACAGAATTTCCTGTTGTCACTACGCGTCACCTCTGCTCGACGGGTATCCGTTTAGATTGGTCAACTTTCACCCATCCTCATAATGCTGTGTATCGACATTCGATATACGGAAAGCAATATCACGCCGATTACCCCGAGGAACACTATCCCGAGGATTCCGAAAGTTATTCCAAAACCGTACCAGTCTATGTGAACCGCCATTGGCGGAACAACCACTGCGTTCTTGCCAGAGTTTGCAAGGTACGGCATGATCGTCGTTCCCATGCGAGAGCCCATAAATATTCCGAGCGCTATCGCAACACCGATCACCATCACCTGTTCCATAACGACTAAGAACAGTAGTTGCTTCATCGAAAGGCCGATGGTTCGCAGTAGCGCAAATTCGGCGCGGCGACCGTCGAACGATACTTTGGCGTGCACCAGAAAGCCCACTGCACTTACGATGAGGACCGTAAAGAATGCGATGCCGAGCAATGCTCGCCATCCGGCTGAAACGAGTGGGTCGAACGCAACATCTGCAAGTTCGACTGTACGGTCTGTGGTATTTGATCCCGATCGTACTCTGAGGGCGCTAAGCGTTTGTTGGACTTCTTCGACTGACGGATCGCCCGCAATAACCGATTCGAGAATTCCTTCTTTTGCGACCAGCAGATCGGCTCCCTGATCGGTTGCGATCCAGAACTCAGTCGGTTGTCGGTCACCGACGGACTGCGTGACGTTCAGGAGTTCGTGTATTGCTTTGAAATCGGCTATCAGGAACGGCTCTTCGTCCAGGGCCATAGTCGGGAAGTATTCGACAGTGTCGCGAATCGATATCTTGACCGGTGTTCCGTCCAAAGCAATTTCTATTGGATTGCCATCTTCGCCGCCAAATTTCTCCACGAACAACGTGCTGGCGATTACTGGAACGACTTCGAGTTCAGATCCGTCGGCGAGTCCACGATATTCGCGTGGATTTGAAGATGTCCACCGCAAGCGTGCGATTCCCGGAAGGGGCTGGCCATCGGGAGTCGATGCAGGCCCGAGATTGTCACCAAGCGCTTCACGTGACGGAGCCATGGTGCGCCAGTTGTCGACCGAGTCGAAGGTTTCGACGATGATTAGTTCAGTGCCTTCTGCGTTCAAAACAGCGATATCGTCGATATCGAGAGCGGCTGGTCCGAGGCCGTTTTCGTAGTCGATTACACCCAGCGAGTGAAGCCTGATTGGCTCTTTAGGACGCAGTCCCGGCACACCGCGGAATCTCGTTGCTTGAAGGCTTCCACCGACACGACACCACTCAGGTGGTTCGCCCTCGACTGGAAGCGGGCACTTGAACAGCAGTTGATCGGTAGCCTGTGGGACAAGCGTTCCCAGAGGCACCGAGAAGAAATGGCCATTGTCGTCTGACAGGCGTGCTATCAGAAACGTTGAAGGCTGCCTGACGAGCGGGAGAACGTTCGCTGTGAGCCAGCGTCCTTCTGGAAGAACGATTCCGGCTGCCCCTCCCACATCGAGAACCGATACCTTGGCGTCGAACGGCGACAACCCGAAGTCGTCTCTGATCCAGCCGACCTCATCAACCGTATCGAGATCGACACCGATAAATTCGAATCTATCAACGTTTATTCCGGCCGTGATACTCGACGATTCGCGATAGATGGGCGATACGGCCCGGACACTTTCGATTTCGGTGAGCCTATCGACTACCGAATTGGAACTACCGCCTGCTCGCATGTTTACCGTTGTCAACTTGATATCGGCGCCGGTGCGGTAGTAGGCCTGATCGATAGCGCTTTGTTCGAGTGTCGCTCCAAAGCTGGCAGCGAACACCCCGAGTGCTGCCGTGAGAATCAAAAGCAGCGACAGCCTCGAGTGGTGAGCGGGGTTTCGAGCCATCTGCCATATGCCCAGAATCAGGGCTGGAGGGGTTACAGACGACATTGGGCGACGTGAAAGCAACCTGCCTATCAGATCCATCCCGACCGGGAATATTCTCAGTAGCACGAGCCCAGCCGCAACAAGGAAAATTGCCGGTACTCCGAGAATGATCTGGTTGACGGTGGTTTCACCAAACAGGCTCACCGCCACGAACGAACCCTGCTTGGTGAGCTGCCAGAACAGGAACATGACCAGGCCCAGAAAACCAAGATCTAAGTAGTAACGCTGGACAAGTGCGAGCCGTGCTGGTCTTGCGCGGGTCACCCTGCTTGCGATCATGCCGAGCCTGGTTGCTCTGAGAGCCGGTATGAACAGTGCAAGTAGCCCGAGCATCCCACCGAAGAACGCCATGCGGAACGAATCAATTGTCAGGCGAACGGGAAGCGGGTCGCCATTGTTCAGATCGCCATATATCGGAAGCACACCGATGAACCCAACACCTAACAGTGCTAAGAAGGGGCCAGACACGGCCGCGATCGTCGCAAGCAACGCCGCTTCGATGATGAACACGGCGAGGATTTGCCGCGATGTTGCTCCGCGAGTTCGCAAAAGGCCAACCTCGCTTCGTTGCGCATCGACAAGTAGCGATGCCAGCGTAACGACGTAGTACAAAACGACGAGAACAATCAATATGAGCACGATGAACATCGGCAAGCGGTTAAAGAAGAGATCGGTTTCAAACGCACTCAACACGCTCGGCAGATCGGAACGCAGCAGGAACCCGTCGACGGTTGCTTTGAGTTCACGCTCAGCGGCATCGATAGTATTTCGTATGTTTTCAGTTTCGGAAGCTTTGATGCGTGTCGGGTCGACATCGAGCCACCACGCGTAGTCGGCACCCATTTTCGGGAAGTAGGGTCCGAGGCCATTGAGAATCGTTTCTTGTGGAACAACAAATCTTGCGAATTTCAGTGAGTTGGTTCGAGATCCAAACGCCTCGTTCTGGACACGCCAGTGATCCGCTTCAGGGTCATTACGTTCGTAAATACCGGTTACGAGTACGTCCACCCGATTGTGAACGTCTTCCCAGTGGGCCCTTGCCGGGTAGAGGTCACCTACATGGATATTGAGCAGTTCCGCCGACTTTACGTCGAGAATCCCCTCGATGCTGAACGGGTCACCTGATCCTGAATCACTTGTATAGATGACTTCCTGAGGCATTCGACCTTCGATGATGCTCACACGTTCATTGACATCCGGGAGGGTCATCATCGCCACACGACGACATTCACATTCGATGAGGCCGCCGCTGTCATCATCGAGAATGCCGATCGCGGTTCTACACGCACATTCGGCGGGAGTGACCATTTCCGGAGGAAGGTCGACGAAGAACGTCCACGTTTTTAGCGAGAACTCTTGCTGGTCGAGGAACGGTTCAAAACTACTAACGATAGTGCCGTTCATGGCATCGACTATCTCTGCATGAGTCTCTGGATTGGTCGGAATCTGCCCGGCCTCGACCAGAAGATCGATGTCGGAGCCCTCATGGCTCGAAAGTGCACGTTGCAGCGCAACATCGCGCAACGCATCGAAGAAAATGACCGAACTCGCCATGATCGTTGAAGCCAACACAACACCGACAACGACCGCAGAAAGCAGTCGCCAGTGTGCAAGCGTGCGCTTGACGATGAGTTGGAATGAATTACCGATCATAACGAGGTCGCAGAGAACCCTTCGCGTCGCGTGCCATCTGCGCAATTTTTATCTCATGGAAAGACCGTGTTGAGTTGATTACGCCGGCCAGAACGATGGTGAATATCGCCGCAATTGTAACCAGAGGTAGCTTCCAATTGGTTTGCAAAATAAAAGGTTCAACGTTGTATTCGATTGGTCCGATTTTGTTCCCGATACAGCGTTTCGCAGCCCTGCTGCATCAAATAGCTGCAGGCGATCAGCGTTGTCGCTTGATACGCTGGCTAAACGAAATTTGGTCTCTTCGACCCAGAAATTACCATCAACGTGACCCTTCGAAACCTTCCAAATATCTCCAGTATCGCCCTGAGCATATTTGTATTTGCCCTGGCACTTACGGCGTGCACGTCTACTGACGTGGTTGAAACGCCCGCGCCGCCGTTATCTGATGTCGATGTCACCGCAACGGCGGTTGTTCCCCCGACAACAGTTTCTCGCTCCGAAGAATCACAACCGCTTTCGACCCCGGATTTGGTCGAGCTGCTAACGCCTTCGATTGTTCAAATTGCGGTGAATCTCCGTAGAGGCCAGGGCGTTGGAACAGGCGTAATTCTTGATGAAAGCGGCCTGATTCTCACGAACTGGCACGTTGTAGAGGGCGCGCAAACGATCACCGTTGCGTTCGAGGACGGCTCGATCGCAGAAGGCGAACTTTTCCGGCGTGATCCACAGCTGGATCTGGCGATTATTCGTGTATCCGGACAAACCGGTTTACGGCCCGCTATTTTCGGCGATTCAGACGCTTTACGAATCGGTGAAGACGTTGTTGCGATTGGCCACGCACTCGGCTTGCGTGGTGGTCCGACGGTCAGCAAGGGCGTTGTGAGTGCCCTTGATAGAACAATCGTTGGTCAGGTTGGCGTCGACCTCACTGGACTTGTGCAGACCGACGCCGCGATCAATGAAGGCAATTCGGGTGGACCGCTTGCGAACATGTTCGGCGAGGTTGTTGGGATCAATACCGCCAAGATCAACAATGGCGATCGAATCGGTTTTGCGATCAACATTAACGCCGCCAAAAAAGCTGCATACAGCTTGATAGCGCAGGGCCCTGTGCCACCCCCGGGATTCCTGGGCATTGGCGGGGTCGATGTAACGAGGGCGCTTGCCCGTGCGCTGCGACTGCCTGTTCGCGAGGGATTCGGCGTGACGGTGATTGAGCCGGAGTCGCCGGCAAGCAAAGCAGGATTCGATCTGGACGACATCATCGTTCAGATGGACGAAACTGAGATCGCTCGTGGGCAGGATCTGACGGATTTTCTACGTGATCACCCCAGCGGCAGCTCTATAACGATCCAGGTTATTCGCGACGCCCAGTTCATCGTCACTCTCGAAGCGACGCTCGTTGAACGGCCTGAATCGTAGCCCAAAGTTCTCGAAAGATGTGGTTGCGACTTATCTGGACGCCCATCGTGTCCCCACCGTGTCGATGTTTCGTGCAGAATGTGCTCAATTCTCGCTTACATCACAACGAAGGACATCTAGATGACCGATCAGGCCAAATTTGAACCGGAACTTAAAGGCAAAGTAGCTATCGTCACCGGCGCAGGCCGAATGCGCGGAATCGGACGAGGAACTGCAATCGTGCTGGCGCGTATGGGTGCGAATGTCGTCGTTACGGGTACGGGTCGCGACCCATCCACGTTCCCTCAAGACGAAAAGGACGCCGGGTGGCGTGATATTCAGTCGACCGCCGAGCAGATCGAGTCCTACGGAGTGAAGGCTCTTCCGCTCATTTCAAACGTTGCGGATGAAGACGACGTTCAGAAGATGGTCGACGATACGGTCGCCGAGTTTGGGCGACTCGACATTATTGTGAACAACGCAGCCGCTCCGTACGGTTCAGATCGAGTTCCCGTTCTCAAGATGCAGGCCGATGTGTTCAAAATGATTATGGACGTGAAAGTTCTGGGCACGTTCTATGCTTCGAGAGCAGCAGCAGCGCAGATGGTCAAGCAGGGGGAGGGCGGTCGGATCGTCAACCTGTCTTCGACGATGGGCAAGAGCGGTCGGCCCAACACCAGCGCCTACAACGCGGCGAATTTCGCTGTCGACGGTTTTACGCAGGCCTTGGCGAAAGAGGTGGGTGTGCACGCCATCACGGTGAACAGCGTTTGCCCCGGATTGACCGAAACTTCACGGCTCGATCAAATGGGACGTACAGACCGTTGGCAGGCTCGCATCGACGAAGTACCTCTGCGAAGAGCTGGCACTGACGACGAAGTTGGCGAGTTGATCGGCTTTCTGAGTAGTCCGCGTGCCGGGTACATCACGGGCCAGTCGCTCAACATCAACGGCGGATCGATCACCGAGCGCTAGCCACGCTGTGTGCGTAATCCGGTTAGATTTCCTGGCCTTCGAACTCGGCGATTTCGACGAAGTCGTTCGCATCGTCGTCCCACGCAAATAAGCGTGCCTCGACGACGCGATCGCCGTCGATGCCTATAACGATCTGCTGAACCGGGTACGCCGCTCCATCGCCCCACGGGTCGGAAGCATTTGCCTTGTCGGTCGGTGAGAAATAGGCGCGACCGTTCGGGTGTGAGTGATAGATGATCCGCGGGCGCACATCGTCGTCGAGCGTACGGCTCAGCTCGAGCAGGTCGCCGTCGGAGATTACGAACGCCGTCTGTGCCGTACGGTCTTTCGCCGTTGGGTGAGTCTCGGGCTCGTAGGCGTTAATCGCCCGGCGTACTCCGCCCGCCGTGTTCTCGTCTGTATCGCCCGTCAGCCACCCACAGCATTCGTTCGGGAACGACTCACGGGCGTGCGCAAACATCTCTTCAAGGGCGCTACGAGGGACTTCAATCGGTTCTGGTGCTGGCAAAAGTTCGTGGTCCTGATTGAACGGCTGTGGGCGGTTACATACTCTGATGCAAAGTGTAGTCAATGGTTGCTGGCGATGGTGATTCGAGATCTGCCACTCCAACATCCCGACCGCAGCGAAGCGGAGCGGAGGGATCTTCGGCGGTGAGGGGCGTGGTGTGCATTCTGTCATTGCGAGGAGGAACGACGTGGCAATCCGCGATCAACAGGCAACATCGCTCCCTCTTGCAAGTATCGAACTCGCCCTGTGGTCGAAAGTCGGCTGAATCGGCGACCACATCCAATAGCCCGCTGATTGCCACGTCGTCGAACTCCTCGCAATGACAATAAAGTCGCCCTGATGTGTAGCGACCCACCGACACGCTCCCGTGTAAGTTACTGATGTGTGGCGATCGCCCGACGAGACACCCCCTGCCGCGATCGGTGCTGGGGTGTGTAACGATCTACTGATCGGTTCCCGTACGAGACTGGATTTCACGAACTACCTGATGGCTGGACTTCCTAAAAGCTGGATAGATCGACGAAGACGCAAACTGCGTCGGGTTCAGCGCGATGCTCTCGCACGAATCGGAATATCTACCGCCGGAGCCCCGGCAGTTGGCGAAACGACCGTGTGCATCGCCTACATGTGCCCATGGGCACACACCTGCAACGGGGCGACCCCCCGACCGGCACTGGTTTCAGAGCGTAGCTGCCTACGAAAATTCCCAGAGGAAACCCGACCGAGCTCTGGGCTGTCGGATAACGCTCTGGATAATCTGGCGAAACACCGTGAAGACGGAGTCAGGCTGGAATCAGTAACGATGACGGTCCTCGACGAGTTTCGACCCAACGGTCCTACTCGTTCGATGGGCCAGAAACGTCCTGAACGGCCCATCTACGACTCCGGAGTGCACGGGAAGCCGTTTATGCCACGGGTAGAGCCTGTTCAGGCCGTAGAACCCAGCTCATAGGGCGTCGTATTTAGCGAGGAAGTCGCCGAGCGCCGCGTGATACCGCTCGGGATTGACCAGATCTAGCTCGTCATGATCCCCGCCCGGAATAATCTCAAGCTGCTTCGGTTCTGCAGCCGATTCGAATATGCGCTCGGCGTTCGCGTACGACACGGTCTGATCGGAATCGCCGTGAAGTATCAACGTCGGCACCGAGCTAGAGGCCACAAAGCTCTTCGTATCAAGCTTCGTCCTGAACATTATCGGTAACGGGGTGAATCGAATCCACGGCGCCCGTTCTCGTATTATCTCTGGCATCGATGAAATCGCCGCTTCGAGTATCAGCACAGCGGGCGAAGTGCGAGTCGCCAACTGCGCTGCGACAGGCCCGCCCATAGATCGACCGAATACAACCACTTTCTTGCCGGGATGCAGTTCTGCTGCGACTTCGAAAGCGGTAAATGCGTCGGCGTAGAACCCGTCCTCCGACGGCGCTCCTTCGCTGCGGCCGGAGCCGCGGTAATCGATGGCGATTATCGATGCGTCGTAGCGTCGGTGAATCTCCTGATACTGATCGAGCCGTACGCTGATGTTCCCGCCGTTCCCGTGAAATATCAGCCAGATAACGTCAGGCGACTCTCCCGGCATGTGCCACCCGTGCAGCTTCACGCCGTCAGCCGTTACAGGGAGCAGATCTTCATACTCAAGCCCAACGTGTTCGGGCGTCCCGCGAAGCGACCGCTCCGGCGTAAAAAGGACTTGTCGCTGTAACCATGAGAACGGATTAATCATTTAGGGCTCGTCGCACAAATGTTGTCATTCTGAACTTGATTCAGAATCAGCGACCATACTGCGGTTAGCGAGCGAGTTCGGAACTACCGTGCATACCCGCAGTCGTCGGTAACGACAAATGTACGTGATTCTGAATCTAGTTCAGAATGACAATTGTCATCGTTCGGATTACTCCGCTAGTTCACCGAGCCGTCGCTGCGAAGGCCGGCTATCTCGTCGGATGAGTAGCCGATGTCTCCCAGTACCTCGTCGGTGTGCTGACCAAGTGCGGGCGACGATTTCGGCTCGACCATTCCGCCGCTGAACTGGAGAATCGGCCCTGAAGTGCGAATCTTGTGACCGGTGTGATGATCGAGAGAAATCACGTAGTCGTTCGCGAGGACCTGCTCGTCATCGACCATTTCTTCAACAAAACGAATCGGCTCGCAAGGAATGTCATGGCTGCGAAGTTTCTTGAACCAATCTGCCGTCGTCTTGCTGGCGAAAATACGTTCGAAATCCACTACTAACTGCATGCCCATTTCGTAGGCTTCAGGAGTTGTATCGTCGTAGTCGGGATCGGTCATTCGTGGGTCTTTGAGTCCAAAAACATCAAGGAGCCGAATTCGAGCGTGAACGGCGAGCGTACCGAGCGCAATTCCACTATCGAGCGTCTTGTACGCCCGGTAGTAACAGCGATATATCAGGGGACGAACGGCGTTCTGGTAGCTGTCTTGAATTTCCTTATACTCAGCGCCTTTTTTTACCAGCTCCGGATACTCATTGATGTACCAGGTCTTGGCGGGAGCAGGAACGCCCTCGATATCGGCGATACGCAGCGTCTGCATAGCGACTGCGTTCGAAAGCAGGCTGGTCGATACAAGCTGACCCTTGCCCGTCTTGGAGCGTGCCACGATGCCTGCGAGGATGCCGTTGGCGGCTGCGTATCCGGTCGAAAAATCGATATACGACGATGACCAGACGACCTCTGGCTGACCGCTATCGGTGATCTTGCCCTCGCTCATTACGGCTCCGGTGTAGCCCTGAACGATCAGGTCGAATCCCGGCGAGTCAGCCATCTTGCCTTTTGGCCCGTACGCCGTGATGTCGACGTAGACGATCTTGGGGTTGATCTTCGAGACAGTCTCGTAGTCGATGCCCAGCTTGCGAGCTGTGTCGACCCGGTTGTTCGAAATAACTCCGTCGGCAGATTCGATCAGCTTCTTGAGCGCAGCGCGAGCCGATTCCTGCTTCAGATCGAGGCAGATGCTGCGTGTGCCACGATTCAGCGGGATGAACACCCGGCTTTCGTTTTTCATGAACCCGCTGGCGTGGCGCCAGGGATCGCCTGACGGCGGCTCGATCTTGACCACATCTGCGCCCATGTCGGCAAGAAGCTGACCACCCCACGGTCCGGCGACGAAGCTGCCGAATTCGAGGACTCGTATGCCCTGTAGTGGACCTGCCATTTGAGATTCGTTTGTTGACATGCTGCGGAGGATACTTGTTGGTTCTGGGTCGAGTTGTGTTGGTCGGGCAGATGTTACCGCCAATCTGAATCTCATGCGGGTGAATACAAGCTTAAAACCAAAACGCCCGATGAACGTGACATCGGGCGTTTTAATTCGATCTAAGCACAGCCGTCAGCCTGTTTTCGGAGGAATGACAAGAACTGGGCGACGTGCAGATCGAATTACCTTATCTGCGACACTTCCAACGACCCATCGTTTGAGTCCACCGGCTCCGTGTGAGCCCATGACCACGATGCTGCCTTCGATTTCGGACGCTTCTTCGACAATCTGCTGTGAAGGACTGCCAGTTCGAATATTGGCACTCGCTTTCAGACCGCTTGCTTCCGCATCACAAACGAATCCCTGCAGGTACTCCGTGATTTCCACCTTCTGAGCTTCAATACCAAAGTCACCCGCGTAATCGCCGGCACCGTACTCGATACCTGCTACTCCGACCCCGAAGAACGGGAGTCGTAGTATCTCTGTGAATATGATTTCGGCTCCTGCAGCCTTGGCAATTTCAACTGCTGGCTTAACCGCTGATTCCGACAGCGCCGAACCGTCCAAAGGAACGATGACTCGTTTTGGACCGCCGTTGGCCTCGTCGAAGTCATGAATTTCGCCTGGATACAACGTGAGAATCGGGGTTGAAGTTGAGTGCAACACCCTGTCGGTCACACTGCCAAGAATGCCTCGTGCCAGTGCCGACTCTCTGCGAGTCGCCATCGCAATCAGGTCGACCTCTCGCGAATGTGCCTCAGAAACGATTACTTCAGCCGGTGAACCTGCGCTGACACATATTTTGGCTGTGACCCCGGCAGAATTGACTCTATCGGCCTCAACCTGAAGATCTTTCTCTGCTTGAGCAATCGCATCGTTGATCACATCGGATGGAGTTCTGGCGACCGAACTGATTGCGCCGCCGTTTCCAACCGATTCCGATTTTCTTTCGAGACCACGCGTCGTCGCTTCGAGTATCTCGATCTCTTCGGGATCTATCACCGATAGCAGGATGATTTCTGCTTTCAGTGCTCTCGCCAGTCCTGTTGCCCAGCCCACGATTTTTCGAGAATGCTCTGATCCGTCGAGAGGAACAAGGATTTTCTTGAACATTGTTTATTACCGCCCCAGTTAAGGTTCGGGACGCCGGTACCAAGCTTTCGTGGTCGGCATCCACAGCTATACATTAGCTGCGAGGTGTGAACGAGACGTGAGAACGGCTACCCGATATGCGAGCGCGAAATGAAGAAATAGTGAGTAATGGGGATTTCGCTCGGTACGGCTTGAATAAGCGACTCAGAACGAATGGGATATTTCATGGCGCGGGCTGGCCGGACGCACCACCCATGCGTCCGACCCAGTGGAAGAATGGTTTTGCTGTTACAGCGAACGCAATTCCAAAGTAGATCCTGCTGACCGGAATGAACTCCGGCCTGGGTCGGACGATTGAGTAGTTTTTTGTTACTTCAAGAGATACAACGTCGGGTAAATGAATACCCACGCTACGTCAACGAAGTGCCACCACTTGACCGCGCCTTCCACTGCAAACTGATTGTCGCCGATCTCCGTTGTATTCCGAATCCGGAAGAACACGAAGCCGAGCGTTAAAACACCAGTTACGACGTGAGTGACATGCACACCAGTAAGTGTGAAAAGTACTGTGCCAAATCCAGTAGATGGCGGGAAATGCTTGAACGCTTCGTGCCATTCATAGCCCACCCCGAACACGAAAAGTATGCCCATGCCCATCGTGGCAAGCAGCATCTTTTTCGCACCCGGAATATCGCCGTGCTCGAACGCCGCTTCAGCTTTGTACGCCGTAAGGCTGCTGAGTAGCAGGAGGATCGTGAGGCCCAGCCCCAGGACCTGATCGACGTGTTCGGGCGTGCTTGTGCCGACGACGAAGAATCGTGACGACAGGAGCGCTATGAAGAACGAAGCATCGGAAACGAGGAACAGCCATAATCCCAGCCGGTTGATATCGAGAGATCTGAACCGGTGATTTACGTGCTGTGGTACATGTTGTGTCACAGTTCTAGTCCTCTTCCGTATCTGCTTCAGGGCTGTTGCTTATGATTCCGTCCCACAATTCGGAGACGTGATCCCACAGCTGCCCGAAATGCATGAAGTACTGAACGATCAACCACGCCTTTGCGAGGGCGATAATCAGGAGAAGTGTGAAGAGCACGACCGTGTCATCGATCGCAATTGCCACGATGAACTCGGCGATAGTCATAACGGCGAGAACGCCGATGACTACCCAGCCGAGTTTTAGTGTTTCTTGAAGTGTTTTATGCATTTCTATTAATCCCCCTCTGCCGGTACTGCGTGATGACCATGACCATCACCTTCGTTCTCTCGCCTGCCGTACGCGGCATGGACCACCAGATCGTCACCGTAGCCATAGGGGTCACCGGTAACCGTCGGGAAGTCAACAAAGTTCTCCAGCGGCGGAGGCGACGTTGTCTGCCATTCGAGCGTCTTTGCATCCCACGGGTTATCAGGAGCTTTAGGTCCACGAATCCATGAGTTCAGCATGTTGTAGACCCACGGCAGGAATGAGAGACCTAGCCCGAACGCAGCGATAGTCGTTACGAGGTTCCAGAACTCGAACTCTGGCGGGTATTCAGCAACACGTCGGTTCATACCAACCGTGCCCGGAATGAACATCGCCAAGAACGTGATGTTGTACATGATGAACATCAAGCCGAAGTGAATCCG
>Ga0114996_10001315_pt1 | contig 33444 bp, 31 predicted proteins | sample ArcticOcean_MG_C_4_FD_87039 | JGI IMG/M metagenome (GOLD analysis project Ga0114996, IMG submission 87039) | Marine microbial communities from western Arctic Ocean - ArcticOcean_MG_CB4_134 | ecosystem: Environmental > Aquatic > Marine > Oceanic | place: Arctic Ocean: Canada Basin | collected... | reverse complement strand
GGATCGGTTGCTCTTCGAAGACGCCGGCCTACTTCCTGAGTGAGTCGCACGGCTTGAACGCCGTTCACGGTCGCATGCCGGCTATCGCCGCAGGGGCGAACGCCGCGAACCGCGATCTGCTCTACATCGGCATCTCCGGAGACGGCGACTCACTCTCGATCGGACTCGGCCAGTTCTGCCACGCCATCCGTCGGAATGTGAACATGCTGTACGTGCTGGAGAACAACGGCGTGTACGGCCTCACCAAGGGCCAGTTCTCGGCGTCGGCCGACATCGGGTCCACTTCCAAGCGCGGAGAGGTGAACGAGCAGGGACCCATCGATCCGGTCAATCTGGCTCTCTCGCTAGGGGCGACCTTCGTGGGACGCTCTTTCTCGGGAGACAAGAAGCAACTCGTGCCCATCCTCAAGGCGGGCTTGGCACACAACGGCTTCGCCTTCATCGATGTCATTTCGCCATGCGTGACCTTCAACGACCACGTGGGTTCGACGAAGAGTTACGCGCACAGTCGCGACAAGATGCACGAGGTCGTAGCGGCCGACTTCGTTCCGCTGCGGGCCGAGATCAAGACGGAGTACGCCGACGGTTCGGTGCAGGCGGTCACGATGCACGACGGTAGCGTGGTGAAGCTGCGCAAGGTTACCGAGGCATACGATCCCACCGACCGCGGTGCTGTAATCGACTACCTCGGTCAGACGGGGGCTCGAGGTGAGATCGCCACGGGACTGCTTTACATCGAGGAAGCCGGCGCGGACATGCACGGTTTCCTGGGCACCGTGGACCAGCCGTTGGTCGACGTGCCCTACGAGGCTCTTTGCCCCGGAAGTGCTGCGCTCGAGCAGTTGCAGAACGGGTGGCGCTAGCGTAGCTGCCCGCGACTCTAGCACGATAGGGCTGCCATACCCCTTGACCAGTTAGGTATGCAGCATTTCCGCTGGGCGCCGACTAGCAGGAGCCCGAAGGTCGCCACATGAGGGGACTCGCCAGAGACGGTCGCTCGTCCTAGCCTTCCGTATGAGAATGCTCGTGGTGGCGGCCCTCCTCGTCGTCCTATTCACCAGCCCTGTGGGCGTCTCACCTGGTGCCGCGCAGATCACGGACGACGCCCTCTCCACACTGGGCCTCGTCTTCCAAGATCGCTTCGTGCCGTTCAGTCAGGCACAGGGACGGCCCGAACTCACGTCCATCGTAGCGCGCGTTGCGGCGTTGGCACGCGACGGCGACTCCGTCGAGCGCTACAAGGCCATGATCGAGGGGCTGGCGCGCATGCAGCTCGGCGGTTGGGATGAAGGTGCCGAGGTAGCGTCCATTCTCGACGTGAACCTTTCGGCGAAGGCCTATGAGCCTGGGGCGCGAGTACCGGTCCGAGTCGCGCCTCTGTACCAACGGGCCGAGACGTTGACGGGGAGTTATTCCGCGCAGCTCCACCTGATCGATCCCGAGGGTACCGAGATCTATGAGGCCGAGCCCATGCTCTTCGACGCGCTCGAGCTGATGGCCGGAGAAGTCGTCGTGCCCCGGGGCGCGGTTCCCGGTCGTTACGTCGTGCGCTACTCCCTGTCGCGAGCCGGCGGAGCGGAGCCGATCGTGTCTTCCGGGCGTTCGATCTATGTGATCGAGGCGCTGGAGGAGCGTTTGGCGGCATTGCAGTTCGACAACCGCCGAGCTGCGAACCGGAGAGGCGCGCGTACGCAGTCGCGGGCGCTAGCGGGTACCACGGTACTGTGGTACCTAGAGCAATATGAGCGAGCTCGGTCCGAGTGGATCGGGGGTGCATACATGGGGCTTCCCATCATCCTGAATGCCGTGTTCGAACAGAGCACGCTCATGGTGGAGGCAATGGACTTCAGCGGCCGTCTTCCACAGGCTGAGGAGTTCGTGAGCGCGCTCAGCCGAGGGCAGGATCCTCTTCGAACGATGCGCGGCGACCTGCGCCTCGCGTACCGCTCCGGCGCGGACCGTCAGCTCGTGCCGTTCCGTATTTTCGTGCCCGAGCACTACAACCCGAGGGAGCGCTACCCGCTTGTGCTCGCGCTACACGGCGCCGGCGGTGACGAGAACACGTTCATGGACAGCTTCGACGGCACCTTCAAGGCGAACGCGTCGGAGCATGGCTACGTTGCCGCCTCGGTGAACGGCAGGGGCCCCTTCGGGGGTTATCGCGGCGACAGCGGGCGGGACGTGTTGGATGTGCTCGACCTAGTCCAGCGGGTGTATGCGATTGACGAGAGCCGCACCTACCTCATGGGGCACTCCATGGGTGGCGCCGGCACTGTGCGAGTGGGCTTCGAGAACGCGGATCGCTTTGCCGCCTTGGCACCCATCGCGGGATACGGATCCGTCGAGGATCTGGCCAAAGCGCCCGAGATGCCGCTGTTCATGGGCCAGGGCGGTCTGGACGCGCTCGTACCGGTTGAGTCCGCCCGTGCCTTCTACGAGGCGGCACAGGAGCTAGGGATGGCCAGTCTGGAGTACGTGGAGAACCCCGGCACCGACCACGTGGCGATCGTCGCCGAGGTCATGTCGCAGGTCTTCGACTGGTTCGACAGCCACAGTCGATAGGGGTCCACCGGGATCGACTTGTTGACCCACCCCACCTTCTGACATCTTGGCGGTACCGCCTCTTTCCCACCATCCCTGTTTAGGGAGGATCTCTTGAAGCCCAGGCCGTTTCTCACGGCGCTAGCCGCCCTACTTCTGTTCGCGCCGAGTGCGCTCGCCCAGCCTCGTGGCTCCGAGCGTGGCACGATGACTCAGATCGTGAACGGCACCACCATCACGGTCGCCTTCGGCCGGCCCGTCGCACGTGGTCGCGACAACCTCTTCGGCGGGATCGTCCACTGGGGTGAGACGTGGACGCCGGGTGCGAACTGGGCGACCACCCTGGAGGTGGACCGCCCGATTCTGTTGGACGGGAACCGCGTGGAGCCCGGTATGTACTCCGTCTGGCTCCAGCCGCATGAGCAGGGCTCGTGGACATTCATGCTGAACCGCGAGTGGCGCCTATACCACGACAGCCCATTTCCGGCGGCGGAGGTCGTGCTCGCGTTCCCGGTGGCTCCGAATCAGGGTGCCCACATGGAGGCACTCAATTGGTACGTGCACGCGATCGACTCGCGCACTGCCACCTTGCGTGTGCACTGGGGCCCGACGTTCGTCGAGCTCGGCATCGAGACCGAGCAGTACACCTGGGATCCGCTCGCGCCGGCGGAGCGAGCGAGCTACGTAGGCTCGTACGCATTCGATACCAACGATCCCACGACGGGCGGACCGATGCGCATCACTATTGGGGTGCTCGAGGAAAACGGCCGGCTCGTCGGTCGTTGGGGTCAGGGGACTATCGCCTTGCTTCCCGTCGGTCCTGCTGAGTTCATGATCGGCTTTCTCCGGAACGGCGACCTCTTCGACGCCGCCGACGAGATGACGTTGCGCGTCCTCGTGGAGGACGGTGTCAGTACCGGGGCTGAGTTACTCTGGGAGGACCAGGTGTTCGGCATGGGCGAGAAGGTTGGGGGCTGATTTGAACGTTCTGCAGGGCATCCGTGTCATCGATGTCACTCAAAACATTGCCGGGCCGCACAGCACGCAGACCCTGGCCGACCTGGGCGCGGATGTCATCAAGATTGAGCCGCCTGGCGGGGATCCTACGCGGACCTGGGGCCCGCCATTTTGGGAGGGTGAGGCGCCGCTCTTCCTCGCCTATAACCGCAACAAGCGCAGCGTCGTACTGGACCTCAAGTCCGACGCGGGCCAAGACGTGCTTTGGCGACTCATCGACTCCGCGGACGTGTTTGTGCAAGCGTACCGCGCGGGGGTCATCGAGAAGCTCGGCTTTGGCTACGAACACGTACGCGAGCGACGACCAGGCATCATCTACGCGTCAGTCACCGGATACGGTTCAAAGGGGCCGCTCGCGGAGCGCCCCGGCTACGATCCGCTCATCCAGGCGTTTTCGGGGGTGATGTCTCTGACCGGTCACCCTGACGGGCCTCCGGCGCGCGTGGGCGGCTCAGTCGTGGATGTCGGGACGGGCATTCTGACGGCTCTCGGCATCCTTGCCGCTCTACGCGGAAGAGACCAGACGGGGCAGGGGACACACGTCGAGGCGTCGCTGCTGGGGACGTCCCTGGGTTGGATTTCGTACCACCTGCAAGGCTACCTAGCGAGTGGAATCGTCCCGGAGCGTATGGGCACCGGCCTCGCTTCGATCGCGCCGTACGAGGCCTTTCGCACGTCGGACGGGGAGCTGATGATCTCAGCGGGCCACGACGGCATCTTCGCGAGGCTTTGCGAAGCGCTCGGGCTCATGGAGCTGCTCGACGACGAGAGATTTGGAGACAACCCTTCGCGGGTCGCGAACCGGGACGCGGTACATGCGCTCATCGAGCCGAAGACCGAGTGCATGACGACGTCGGAGTTACGAGCGCTGCTGGACGAGCACCGGGTACCCGTGGCGCCGATTCGGGATGTCTCACAGGTCGTCGATGACGAGCAGGTGCGTGCCAACCAGCTCTTGGAGCCCGTCGATCATCCGCGGATTCCTGGATATCGGGATGTCGCGTTCCCTCTGCAGTTCGACGGCGAGAGACCTGCCACCCGGAGCGTGCCTCCGATGGCAGGGGAACACACGGAAGAGGTGTTGGCGGAGGTAGGTTACTCCGAGGATGAAATCGCCGGTATGACTGGAGGAGACTGAGTGGGACTGTCGCATTCGCCCGACTTGAATATCTTGCGGCGACCGTCGGTCGTGACTCACAAAGATTGCTCCCGGTGACGAAACCTAAACCGCTGATGGCCCGAAACGCGCCTGGCTGGCTCGCGATAGCTGTTCGTGTCGTGTCGTTCCTCGCGATGCTGTACCTGTTCTTCTCCAGCATCGAGTTGATGAGCGCCGCGTTCAAGATGAGCGGTGCGGGCCTGGCTGAGCAGTTGCTGAACACCGCCTCCGACCCAGTCGCGGGGCTCTTGATCGGCTTTCTCGCGACGAGCCTACTCCAGAGTTCCTCGACCACGACGACGATCGTCGTGGGACTCGTTGCTTCGGACGCTCTTACGATTCAGTTGGCCGTGCCGATTATCATGGGCGCGAACATCGGTACGACCACGACCAACACGGTCGTCTCGATGGGGTACGTAACCCGCCCGGCGGAGTTCGAGCGCGCGTTCGCGGCGTCGACCGTGCATGATTTCTTCAACCTGCTTGCGGCATGCGCGATCTTGCCGGTTGAGATGCTATTCCATCCGGTCGAGCGATCCGCTGTCTTCTTGCAGAGCGTGTTCGCCGGTGCCGGCGGCATGAGCCTCGCGAGCCCTCTCAAGATCATCGTCCGCCCGCTTTCAGACGTGGTCACGGGCTTGATCCCGAGCACGTTTCCGTTGCTCGTGATCGCTCTCGCACTGCTGTTCGTGGCGCTGCGCGGCATGATGAAGATCATGCAGGGGGCGGTGCTCGAGCGCATGGGGGGGCTCTTCGATCGCGTTCTGTTCCGCAATGACGCGGCGAGTTTCTCCCTGGGGATGGTGACCACGGCGGCGGTGCAGAGCAGCTCAGCGACGACGTCGCTGGTCGTGCCGTTGGCGGGGACCGGAGTACTCACCCTCCGTCAGATCTTCCCGTACACGCTCGGCGCCAACGTCGGAACCACGATCACCGCGATCCTTGCTTCGTTCTCTACCGCCAGCCCGGCAGCGGTGGTCGTCGCCTTCGCGCACTTGACGTTCAATGTGCTCGCCATAGCGGTCTTCTATCCGCTCAAGGCGATTCCGCTTTGGCTAGCGGAGAAGATCGGATCCCTGGCGGCCAGGACGAAGGCCAGTTCGGTGGCGGTGATCACCGTATATATCATTCTGCACATCATCCCAATTCTCTATGTCATTCTGTAGGCACGAAAGGTAGTCACCTATGTGGAAGGAAATCCTCAAGCTCTTTAAGTCCGCGGGCCCACTGCACGAGGCTTATGACGAAGCGATTCTGATGCTTAACACCTCGCATGGCATGTTCGACGACGCCGTAGCGGCGCTTCATTCGGGCCACGCGATGGAGACCGACATTTACAAGCGCGATCGTCAGCTGAACAGGTACGAGCGCAGTGTTCGTCGGAAGATCGTGACACACATGTCGGTTTCGGCGAAATCGGACATCAACCTCGGCCTGGTGCTAACCGCGATCGTCATCGACATCGAGCGCATCGGTGACTACACGAAGAATATCGTTGAGCTGGCGGCGGCGGTTGAGGGGCCTTTCGATGGACTGGAATTGCATGACGAGGTTCTCTCGATCGAGAGCATGCTCGGCAGGATGTTCGACGACATCGTGCCGGCCCTCGAAGAGTCCGACGAAGCCCGGGCGCGCGGCATCATGGGGTCGCACAGCATGATCGCCGAGAAGGTCGACGATCACGTCCGCGTGCTGACCGCCGGCGAGGCGTTGTCTGGGCATTCGGGACATGCGGCGACCGTGGCGCTGTACGTGCGTTTCCTGAAGCGCGTGAGTGCGCATATCAAGAATGTCGCCACCAGCGTGGTGAACCCCTACTACCGTATCGGCTTCCGGGAGAAGGAAGGGGGGGAGGGCTAGTCCCCCCTGAAGACATCGAGACTGGGGAGGAGCAATGCGGGTGGCTGAGGGAAGGGGATGAGCGCCTACGGCTTCCCCGCCGACTATGTGCTGCAGCGCGAAGAAATCGTCCGCGACATGAGGATCGAGCGCATTCAGGAGCTCGCCGACCAATACCTCGACCCGGCCGGCATGATCTGGCTCGTCGTGGGCGATGCGAGGACCCAGTTGGATGGGTTGAGGGCGCTCGGGCTGGGCGAACCGAAGGTCCTGGATCGGAACGGGCGACTGATCGCCTGATGCGCGTTGGCGGGCGCATGCAGTGAGGATCGAGGACCACGATGAGGTGATCGATCGGCACGCGGTGAAGTATGCGCGCCCGATATCAGCTTGGACGGCTGTGGAGGAAGTAGCTTTTGGTGGGGCCATGGGGTCGAACGGCTATTTAGCCCCTGATGAGGCGAGGGCGCTGCTGGCTGCGCTTGCCCTGCCAGGACCGGGCGTGTGCTCGACGTGGGGACGGGTCGAGGCTGGCCTGCGTGGGTGCTCGCTCGCGAGGGCGGCCATTCCGTCTTCGGGGTGGTAGCCGCGGATCTCTGCAAACTTTGCCTCACCCGGAACAGAATGCCCCCTCCGGGGCAGCCACGACACCCGCCTGGCGTGTAATCCGCTAACTGTCAACGACTTAGGTCATTAGGCGCGCTTCGATACGTCCGCGGCGCTGTGGCGGGCACAGGAGTTGAACTGTTGATGCTCGCCGGCAAGGGATATACGCCCGAGGGAAGTGAGCAGATCCTGGAGTACCGCCGGCTGAATTGGGAGCCGGGCGGGACAGTGGAGGCCACGGATGACTGGCCCTATCTCTATCTCAGGGGCCGGTTCATACCTAGGGACTACCTGATCATTATCGGATTTCTGTCCGCTGTGTCGGTCCTGTTCATTCTCGCGAGCGCCGACCAGGAAGCGCGCGTGCGCTCAGCGTCTGACGAGGCCCAGGGCAGAGGACGCCTCGACTACCACTTCTTCTTTCTTGGCGCGGGCTTCCTGTTGCTCGAGACCAAGAGCATTACCACGCTCTCTCTACTTCGGCACGACTTGGTTCGTGAGTATGATCGCCATCGCAGGCGTCCTCATCATGGTCTTTTTAGCGAACATGGTGGCCGCCAAAATCGCGAGGCCCTGGCTTCTGTACTACGTGCCGCTGGCCGCTTCCGTGCTGTTTCTCTACTTCTTCCCGGTGAGCCTTCCGTTGGGTTGGTCGTTCCCCGCCCGGCTCGCCTACAGCCTAGTCGCTATGCCGCTCCCCATCTTCTTCGCTGGCATCATCTTCTCGTCGAAGTTCCGCGAGAGCCCCGACCCCGGCTTCTCCTTCGGCAGCAATATGCTTGGGACCATGTTCGGAGGGCTCGTGGAGTACCTCGGTATGGTCACGGGCAGTCGTGCTCTGCTGTTGGTCGTTCTGGGCTTCTACGCCGCGAGTCTGCTGGTTCGTTTGCCGAGGAGGGCGCGACGATCCCCAGTCTCGCTCTAGCGGTGCTAACGGTTCCTCATCTCCAGGTGGCGAAGTGCCGCCTCGAGCAGCGTCGCGTAATAGCCTTCCACGTTCTCACTGGAGAGGGGGATCCACTCGTCGATTTCAGCCGGGTTTCCCTCAGCGATCTCACCGCCGGGCGTAATCGTGTGCCCGATGTCCCACATGAATGCGACGACCGGCTGGTCCGTGCCCGGTAGTGTCAGCACCTCTTCCCACTCCCATGTGTTGGAGTACCCACCGGGCGGCATTCCCACGACCGGCCCGAGATCGTTGTCGATGACCTGGTGGATGAACTGATCCAGGTGGGAGCCGCCATCCGGACCGGAGATGACCGCGAACGGCCCGCGGAAGTGGACCGGCGCCGGCTGGAGCACTCCGTCCGAGTCTTTCGAGGCATGCGCTGACTTGAACGGCACGTTGGTCGTGTAGGCGTCGCCGCGCGCGAGTGCCGGCATCACGTCCTCCTCGAACCACTCCATCAGCCAACTACCGTCGTCGATTGTCTCCGGCACACCGCCATCCGTAAGCTGGCGCCGGGCGAAGGACTCTCGCCGTTCCTCGACGAACGGTTCGGTGACATCACTGATGCGCAGGTTCCCGAACGTAGTCTTGAACGGTTTCCCCTGGAGGCGTTGCACGGAGTATGCGCCCCGGGACCCTCCGCCACTTCGCGTCACATCGACGATCATCGTGTAGCCGAGAAGGTCACGCTCCTGGGCGATCTGCATCAGCGCGTTCACATCCTCGATCATCGTCTCACGGAATCCAGTCCACACGAGGATCACGATCCGTCGCGCGTCGTGTACGAGCAGATCGTAGGTGATGGTCTCGTGCACGAGATCAAAACCGTCGTACGCGGGCTCGCCGGTCCCCTGCCATTCCAGGGACCCCGCCGGGTGAACGGCCAAGTCGAACGTGCTCTCCTCTCCGTCACCGGATACGACCGTGAGTGAGATGCCGTCGCCGCGCATCGAGGGAGGGTAAGACGCCGTCGCCATGGTCATCATGTCGGCGATCTTCCACTTGAGTCCGATCACCGTGGAATGGCGAGTGAACTCAGTGGCGGAGGCCTCCCATTGAGCGATCGGCACGCCATTGACTGCCGTGACGCGGTCGCCGATGTGCGGGAGATCCCCGGCGTCGGAGCCCGGCGCGAGATCGCCAACGAAGTATGCGGCACCATCGGCGGAGTAGTCGGGGAAGACCCGCACCGGCGCCCGGTCCGGGTCAGATGCTTCTGCGCCTATCACATCCAGGCCTGAGCTGTCCGCCAACTCCAGGCCACCCGGCGCGAGCAAGAGATCGAGGTGCCGGTCGCGCCGCGCGTGGCTCAACTTGGCGATCGCGTAGTACAGGTCCTCCTCGGTTTCCGCGGAGACTACGTCGTCTCTCACCGCGTGCATCGCCTGGACCGGATCGAAGCCAAGGTTCTGGTTCTTGATGGGTGACCAGGCCTCGCGGCGTTCGGTGCGAGCCATGATCGTATCGAAGAGCGCAGCCCGCATCTCGGGAGTTCCCACTTTGGCCGAGGGCGCCTCGGCGCAGGCCCCGAATGCTGTCATCGCCGTGAAGAGGGCGAACCGGAAGACACGTGTATTTGTCATTCGTGCAACGTACGCCGTGTCAGTCGCGTACGCCGTGTCAGTCGCGTTCGCAGCGGGAGGTCTCGGGAGGGGCGGTGCTCAGCCGATGATCTCCACGTCGTAGATCAGCATCGTATTGGGCGAGATATGGAAGCGCGGTTCTCCGGGGTGTTGTCTGGGGTGCTCTCAAAGTTCATCCCCTGAGGCGTGTGCCGGGTGTTTCGGTCGTTAGAGATCGGGACGTGATATCACTGCTGATATTCGCTCTGGGTGGAGTCTGGTGGGGTGCCCAGAGGAAGGTGCTATAGGTCTCTGGAACTGGCGTTGGGGGGTCGTCCGAACGAGACTGCAAGGAAGCGTTAGGGCAGGAGATCCTGCGAGAGGAGGACTAGCTGATGAGATTCGTAAGCGCAGCCTGGTCGAAAACACCATGTACCGATACAAGACTATCATCGGCCGAAGTATGCGAAGTCGCTCCTTCGCTGGGCAGCAACTCGAGGCTCAGTTGGCGTGCAATATCCTCAACATCATGACCCGGCTCAGCAGGCCCGATAGCTACAAGATCGTGCAACCGTCCGCTCTGGGGAGAGGGGTTCTGTTCGCAAACCCGGGCCATGCACCAACGCCTCTAATGGTAGTCGTCCCCGGAGCAGATCGGGTCTGGCATCTCGCGTCCCTGTCCGGCAAGTTCGCACCGCACCCAGAACACCCCTTTCGTGCAGCGGCCGACCCGCGTCACGCACCCTGCGAGGAAACATGAAGTTGAAGCGTATCGGCTTGGGTATGGCCCTGGTCATCGCGGTTGGGGTGTCGGCGTGCGAAAGCGAAGCACCCGTCAGCCGACTTGGGGCGACCGCCAAGGGCGGAGACGATCGGAGCGGCCCCTACGACGTCGTACCCGGGTGGTGGAAGCCCGCACCGGACCACGACTCGACCTGGACCTGGGGGTCCGCCGCCGGGGCTTGGCCTGACACCCCGGATCGGGTCCTGGTTGTGATGTGGGGAGATCAACGCAGGCAACCCCAACCGGGCGGGGAGAACGAGCGCAACAGGAATTTCCTTCTGGCTGTTGATCGCGACGGGAACATCACCGAGAACTGGGCGCAGTGGGACTCCCTCTTCAACCGTCCCCACCAGGTCTACATCAGCCCATACGATCCCGAGCGCGCCGTCTGGGTCGACGAGAGAGGCGGGAACGGTGTGCATGAGTCGATCCTCAAGTTCAGCAACGACGGGAGCGAGTTGCTGCTGCGTATGGAGGACCCAAATCCGATCCCGAGCGAGGGTGGGCCGAACCCGCGCGATAACCCGAATCCTGGCCCGCTCGACTTCGGTCAGAACGCGGTGCTCGCCTTCCTCCCCAACGGCGACTTCCTGTTGGGCGACGGCTACCAGAACGGCCGCGTCGTTCGCTACAACGCGCAGGGCGAGTTGCTGTCGGAGTTCGGCTCGGTGGGGAGTGGGCCGGGGCAGTTCGATCTGATCCACGGCGTTGCAGTGGACAGGGAGAATCGGATCTACGTGTCAGACCGCAGGAACCACCGGATCCAAATCTTCACCGAGGATGGAACGCTGCTCGACCAGTGGCCGGACATCTGGGATCCTGTTGCCATCATGGTCGACGTGAACGATTTCGTCTGGGTCCTCGATGCGACGCTGAACCGGATCCTCAAGTACGATATGGACGGCCGGCTGTTGGACTACTTCGGCACATACGGTGGGGCGTCGTCACTCGGACGACCGGGATTTACTTGCTCAGACGATGCGGCGATCGCGGACGCAGGGCTCGATCCTGACCACTCGGGAGCCTGCGGCGGTTTCTCGCTCCCGCACCAGATGAGTGTGGACTCCGAGGGCAACCTCTACGTCGCTCAGTTCGGCGGCCCGTGGATCGACAAGTACGTGCCGAAGCCGGGTGCTGACCCTTCGCGACTGATCGGCCAGCCGATAGGGCGCTGACCTCAGTTTCTGACGCTAGCCCGCGTTTGGCGAGAACGGAGCCCCACGCTCATGGGCACTTCTGACAACAAACGTAGGCACAAGGAGACTTGACGGTGTACGTAGGCAATACGTAAGTTGCCGACGTTCATTGGCAGCACCCTCACCGGAGTCCCCTAATGCAGCTACGTACCGCACATGATCTCCGGCACGTGATACACGACGCCAGACGGAGATTCGGCTGGAGCCAAAGCCGACTCGCGGAAGCTGTAGGCGTCTCGCGGCAGTGGGTCTCCCTCGTGGAAACCGGGAAAACCAGCGTCGAGTTCGACCTCGTGCTCAGTTCACTTCAAGCGCTGGGGTATAGGGTCTACGTGGAGCCGACAGCGCAGCAGCATCCTTCTTCTGAAGTAGCCCGAATGCCCATCCAGGTTCTCAGTCACAAGGCTTCCGGCCGAACATCCCTGACGAGAGAGGGCAACCCGTTGGGACACCAACGATCCAGACGCGAACGGTCTGACCGGGACTACCAAGGCGGTGAGTGAACTCGTCGCGCTCCTCGATGGAGAACCGATCGGGATCGCGGAGCAGCGGCGCAGGGGAGACCTCACGTTCACCTACGACGATGCTTGGCGACACCGGCCAGTATCGTATCCCCTTTCTCTCTCGATGCCTCTTGCTCGAGAGACTCATCCTGACTCGACGGTGCGCCCCTTCTTGGAGGGTCTTCTTCCGGACAATCGGCAGGTGCTGGAGCGATGGGGCCGGAGGTTCCAGGTGTCCCCTAGGAACCCTTTCGCACTACTGAGTCATATGGGGGAGGACTGCGCTGGAGCGATTCAGTTCGTAGCCCCGAGTCGCGTAGACGAGCTTCTCGGATCTCCCGGCGATGTCGTTTGGCTGACTGAGGGACAGATCGCAGACCTCCTACGCGACCTCGTCGAGCGTCACGGAACTGGACGCTTGGCAGCAGAGCAAGGCCGATTCAGCCTGGCTGGTGCGCAACCCAAGACGGCGCTCTTCTCCGACGGTCGCCGATGGGGGATCCCGAGTGGCAGAACGCCGACCACTCACATACTCAAGCCACCAGCGCAGCCAGACCTCGACGGCTTCGAAATCAACGAGCACTTCTCCCTCAATCTTGCCGCAGAACTGGGAGTCGCCGTGGCCCGGTCGCGAGTGGAACGCTTCGGCGGGCAATCTGCGATCGTCGTCGAGCGGTACGATCGTGTAGTGAATGAAAACGGCGAGATCTCTCGAATCCATCAAGAGGATATGTGCCAGGCTCTAAGTGTGCCCCCTTGGACAAAGTACGAGAACGAAGGTGGCCCGGGGGCCCCTGAGATAGTCGAACTGCTCCTGCAGCAATCGGACGACCCTAGCGCGGACGTGGGCGCTTTCATCGACGCCCTGGTCCTCAACTGGGCGGTTGGGGGTTCAGACGCGCATGCGAAGAACTACTCACTCATATTTGGGCCGAGCTCAGTGCGGCTTGGTCCCCTATATGACTTGTTCAGCGCACTCCCGTACGACCAGTGGATCTCTTATCGAAAGGTGAAACTGGCGATGAGGGTGGACCGTGAATATCTGGTATGGAAGCTACGATCTCGCCACTGGGAGGGACTTGCCCGTCAGTGCGGGCTCGACCCGGGCCCGGTGCTCGACCGTGCGGTTGAGCTGTTAGGGGCCATTCCCGATGCGGCGCAGGCCACGGCGACCAGGCTCAGAGAAGAGGGGTTGGTTGAGGGGATAGTGGGTCGCCTAGAGCGATCCACCGTTGAGCACAGCCGGCGCTGCCTGGAGTTCTTCTAGGCCGACGCAAGGAGGTACCTCGAGTTGTTCGACAAGAGTGAATCGCTTTTCCCAGTCCGGCGAGACCACGTTGATCTCGCCCATTGCTCCGTCGGTCCCATGTACGGTCCGGCAGCGGAAGCCGCTCGGGCGTTCATCCGCGAGCACTCCGAGCGCGGGATGCTCCTGCGCGAGCGATACGGCGACATCCTCGTCACAGCTCGGGCGAAGGCCGCCATGCTGCTGGATACGGACGCGGACAACGTCGCGTTCGTGAGCAACACCGCCGAAGGCACGAACTTCATCGCCAACGGCTACCCTTTCGAACCGGGCGATCAGGTCATCGGCTACGAGGGCGAGTTCCCGTCGAACTATTTTCCTTGGGTGCTCCAAGGCCGCCGCGGGGTCGAGCACGTGCTCCTGTCGGACACGGACCCTACGGACAGCGGTGTCGGGGACGGCTTCCGCGGCTGGTCGATGGAGGAACTCGAAGCAAAGACCACGGATCGCACTCGGGTCATCGCGCTCAGCCATGTGCAGTTCGCGAGCGGCTATGCCGCCGACCTGAAACGACTCGGCGACTTCTGTGGTGAGCGTGGCATCGATCTGGTCATCGACGCAGCGCAGAGCCTGGGCGCGCTTCCCATACACCCGGAACGCTACGGGATCGCTGCGGTGACAGGGGCGGCATGGAAGTGGTTGCTGGCCTCGCGCGGGCTCGGCCTCTTCTATACGACGCCCACGTTTCGGGAAAAGCTCGCCGATAGCATGGCCGGCGACGCGATGATGAGCCACCGGCTCGATTACCTGAATCGAAACTGGGAACCGTTCCCCGGCGCGCGCCGCTATGAATACAGCACGCTCCCGTGGGAGCATCTGGTGGGCCTCGAGACCGTGCTGGACGAGGTCTTTCTACGCTACGGAATGCAGGCCATCGCCCAGGAGGTGTTCCGTCTCCAGGACACGATGCTCGACGCGCTCGACCCGGACCTCTTCGCACCCCTCCGCTTCCCTGACAGCCATCGCTCCGGAATTCTGGCACTCCGTCCCCGATCGGATCCGACGGCGATCGTGGAAACGCTCAGGGCTCAAGGCGTCGTGGCCACGACCCAGGGCGGCTACCTCCGCCTGGCTCCCCACTTCTATCTGACGGACGACGACGTGGTGAAGGCGGCCGAGGCCCTGAATCGTGCCGGATAGTCGCCTGGCCACATCCACGCCGTAGCCCCATCCTGTCGTAGCAAGACGAACCAGCCACTCACGGATTGCGAGACGATGAACGAACTGTCCCGACTTACCGGATTCGTAAAGGACTTCACGGCGCTCATCGACGAGGTCGATGATGACGAGGCTCGAATCTTGGAGAGTGGGGAGCGCCTACTCGCGGATCTCATCGCACAAGACGACTGGCTCCCCGACGCGTGCGCCGCACCTCACCCCGATCACTATCAGCAGTACCTTCTGCACTGCGATCCACGGGAACGGTTCAGTGTGGTGAGCTTCGTGTGGGGACCCGGGCACACGACGCCGATTCATGATCACACGGTGTGGGGCCTGGTCGGCATACTGAGAGGTCGAGAGCGCGTCACGGACCTCGTTCTGACGGGAGAGGGAGAGCCGCCCGCCCGGGAGAACGAACATGTTTGCGTGCCCGGCGACGTGGATAGAGTGTCACCGACCATCGGGGACATCCACGAAGTCGCGAACGCCGATCCCGACGACCCCTCGATCAGTATCCACGTGTACGGGGCGAACATCGGACGGGTCGCGAGGCACGTCTTCGACCCTGAAACCGGCGAGAAGAAGGCTTTCGTTTCCGGGTATTCCAACGCGACGATCCCCAACATCTGGAACAGCTAGGGCGATGGAGTGAGGGGGGTCTGATCCAAGCTCGTTTGGAGGCTCGCGCACCCTGCCTCCCGACGCCAGTCTGGATGGCCGGGTGGCGCTCTCGGGCCACGACTCACGAAGCGCCAGCGGCATGAGAATGCATAAAGGGAGAACGACACGATGAGGGTTCTGTTGGTTGTGGCGGCAGTGCTGGCGGTCGAGCCGGCCACGGTTTGGGCCCAGGATAGCAGCTTCGTCTGGCGGAACGCCACGGAGTTGAGCTTCGTGTCCACCGGCGGAAACGCCTCCGCGAGCACGCTCGGGCTGAAAGCTGTGTTGACCGGGACGGGTGGGCTCAATTCGGCCAAGCTCGAGGTGGTGGGGATTCGCGGCGAGACGAGCTTCACGACGCGAACGGCGACGGGTTCGATCGATAGCCCGGTCATCACCGAGACGACCAAGTCTCAGCTCACCGCTGAGAACTACTTCGCGCGCGCTCGATACGATCGGGCCCTTGCCAGCGCCTTCGTGTTCTTCGGGGCGGGCTGGCATCGGAACACATTTGCCGGGATCCAAAACCGTTACTCGTCGGTGGCCGGGCTCGGGAAGACGCTGATCGATGGCGAATCCGGTCGTTTCAAGGCGGATGCGGGAGCGACGTACACGGTCCAGCGAGATGTCGACCCGGCGCCCGGCGCGGACGATGGGTACCTAGGCTCGCGAGTTACGGTCGATGCTACGCGACGGGTATCCGCGAGCGCGGATTTGGCCTCGCTGATGGTGTTCGATGAGAGTGTGGAGGAATCGGGCGACTATCGGTTCGATTGGATCAATTCGCTCAAGATGGCTCTTTCCGAAAAGCTGGCCTTCCAGACTTCGCTGCAACTGTTGTTCGACAACCAGCCTTTGCTGCTTCCAGTTGCTTTGTTGGACCTGAGTGGCGAGGCGACAGGCACCAAAATCCTGACGCCCGGCGACAAGTTGGACAGCATCCTGACACTGACGCTTGTGATCAAACTGTAGGGTCCTCGCCCTCGGAGAGCCACTCCGCGAACACTGCGTCGGTGTGTTGTCCGAGTTCCGGAGGAGCCGAGTACACGCCGGGCGACTGACCGGAGATCCTCACCGGGAAGGTGACGGTGCGGGTCTGGACCCCGTTGGGTAGCTCGAGTGGCTGTATATGGCCCAGATGCTCCACTTGGGGATCGGAGAGCACGTCCGCATAGCTGTTGATAGGCGCACAGGGCACGCCACGTGCATCGAGCTCTCGCAGCCAATAGGCAACGTCCTCGCCCGCGAAGATCGGCGCCAACAGAGCCAGGAGTTCCTCTTGGTTGCTGGCCCGCTTCAGCTGAGTGCTGAAGCGTCCGTCATGCACGACCTCCGGCTGGCCTACGGTTGAGCAGACCTCGGCCCAGAGCCGGTCGTTTCCGGCGGCCATGGCGAAGTACGCGTCACGTGCCTGGAATGCCTGGTACGGCGCATTTCTCGGGTGAGCGGATCCAAGGGCTCTGGGTGTCGTACCGGTTCCGAAATACTCGCTTGTCTGGAGCGCGGAGATGCCGAGAAGGCTACCCAGCATCGAGCAGTCGATATGCGCGCCGCGGCCGGTACGTTGGCGCTCCAACAGGATCGCGAGCACGGTGAACGCGCCGTAGAGTCCGGCACAGAAGTCCCCTACGGGTACGCCGCACTTCACCGGTGGGCCTTCGTCCTCTCCGGTGACGCTCATCACGCCACTGAGCGCCTGCACCGTGACATCGAACGCTCCTTTTTCGGCGTACGGACCCGTCTGTCCGTACCCTGAAATGGACAGATACACGAGGGCGGGATTCGCTTTCGAGAGATCCGAATAGCCGAGGCCCGCACGCTGGAGCGCACCTGGACGGAAGTTCTCGACGAGCACATCTGCACGAGCGCACAGTGCACGCAGTCGTTCGACGTCGGCCTCATCTTCCAAGTCGATTACGAGGCTGCGCTTGTTGCGGTTCAGGGACGCAAAGTTTTCGCTGAACTCGGCTCCCGCCTCGTTCGCGGTGAGCGGTGGCCAGCCGCGCATACCGTCCCCCACTCCCGGGCGCTCCACCTTCACTACGTCCGCGCCCAGGTCGGCAAAAAGGGAGCCGGCGAACGGGCCGGCGGCGATGTGTCCGAGCTCGAGCACGCGAATTCCGGAGAGCGGGCCAGCGGCGGGTTGAGCGGTAGGGTCGGGGGCCATTCGATGTGCTCGGTGGGAGACGGGGTGCGGTGTCGAAAGGTTAAAGGGGAGAACTTCGGGGATGACACGGTGGTTTGCCTAGGTCCTGAAGCCCAGCTCTCATTGTGCTCATACAGTCTACATTGTGATCGACTGGGCCGTTCAGGAGTAGCCGATGTCGCAGACGTTTTTGGGAGAAGTCGAGCAGATGGTGGCCTACGCGGCCCGCACTACGGGTGATCCCACGGACATCTCCGGTGCACTGCGTCCGGCGGTTTCCGCCGTCGAAGCCAGCGCTCCAGTCGACGACGTGCGGACGCTCGATGACTTCATTGCAGGCGAGATGGCCATCATTCGCGTTCTCGGTGGCACTATGGGCCTGTTCGGACTCTTGGCGTTGGTGCTGTCGGCGATGGGGATCTATGGAGTCATGGCGCACGCTGCGACCCAGAGAAACCGAGAGATCGGAATCCGCATGGCCTTGGGCGCGCAGGGCCGCGGGGTGGACCCGATTACCGCGCTTCGCAGAGAGGTCTGAAGAAACCGGCCACGTACTTAGTGCGCCAGCGGATTGGGTCTGACCTGGAAGTGCACGACGATGGGTCTCGACCCTTGCCCACCTTCCTTCAGCCAGGGCGTGCGCCCCCCCTCCGGGACCCACAGGCCGCGTCCCTTCCACCCGCCATCGGGATCGTCGATTCGGCCCTCGAAGCCTTTGGTGTAAAAGCCCATCGGATAGGGGATCCTGAGCGTAACGAACTCGTTGTCAACGAGGGCATGGACGCCATCGAACAGATTGCCTGTGGCGATCGGCACGTCCTCTCCAAGGCCCAGTGAGTTGTGCTGGTCCACCCAGGTGTAGTAACTGGACTCGACGCTGTATTCCGGGAGGTCCGTGAACCCCGGCCCCGGGAGGTCGTGGAAGGTCCAGCCCTCCGGGCAATGATCGCCGGTGGCCTCCGGACCGTTCAACGGGCCCTCACACTTGCTGCGATCGAACTCGCCCAAGTGACCGCTCCCCAACGAAGTCCAGACGACGCCGTTCTTGTCGATGTCGGCGCCCCGAATGCCGAAGCCCGGCAGAGGCGGAACGTAGACCTCGGCGAGGGACGTCTGCGGTGGATTGGAGCCGGGCACGAGTCTCGTGATCGACCCGGGGTAGCGAAAGGCGTTGGATCCCCACACCGCATCGCCTCGAGGCTCGGGCATCACGGCGTAAAATCCGTTGGGAACGCGCATGTCGAGCGCAGGATCCATTGCCTCACCGGGCTCGGTCCAGGCGTCCTGCTCCCCATTCCCGTTGGTATCGAGGATGAGGGGCGCCCAGCCCTGGGACGCTTCGGCGTCTCCGGTCCGCAGGAAGAGATCGGTGTCGAGCCACCCTACGACGTCACTGCCGCCGCTCGTCCAGAGGATGTTGTCCTCGCCGTAGGCGAACTGGAGGTGGTGGGTGCTGAAACAGGTGTCGACGAAGGAATACTCCTCCGTCGAAGGATCGAATACGGCCAGCTGGCGACCCGTTCGGGCCTTCGGGTAGAGCGCGGCCGACGGGTGGCTGGATCCCTCCCGGCAGAACTCCGGATTCTGGGGACCGCGGATCCGAGCGGTGAGCCAGACCCTGCCGTCCTGATCGAGCATCGGGTTGTGGACGTTCGCCTGGCTGTCCCAGATCTGCTCGTCGCCCCAGTAGGGGGACGGGGCCAAGACGGCGGCCTCGTTCGTCGTCGGCGTATTTTCGTCCCGCACCGGTAGCTCGAATACGGATGCTTCGTTCGCGACCGGGTCCAGGATCGGCATCTCGTCCGTGCTGAGCTCCGGAGCGCCGTAGAGCTTCCCATAACCGTTCACGGTCGGGTCGCGCCGGTCCGTCCCCGAGAGGTCATGCATGTAGAACTGCGGGCTTGACCAGTCGCGCACCGTCGCCACGACGTTTCGCTCCACCCTTGAGGGGCGCTCGGGAGCGTGAGCGGGAAGCTCACCCGCCGCGACCCGGTCGGTCCACTCTGCCATGTACTTGATTGGGAGTCCTTCGAGTTGGTTGGCGATCCCGAACATGTTCTGGCCAGCCTGCCCGGACGAGATGCGACGCCACCAGGCCGCCTCCGACGACTCTGCGTCCGCCAGCGAGGCGGGAAGGGTCCGCGTTCTTTCGTTACCCAGCTGATGGCAACCCACGCATCCCATGTTCTTCACCCAGGTCAAGTACTCGTTCATCCCACCGTCGAGCCCGGCGACCTCCTCCTCCGTGGGAAGTCCCATCATGGAATACCAGTAGGCGGCCGGATATACCCGGGCTGCCGCTGCTGCGTCCGGGGCGACTGATGCGCTCAGATCCAACAGCCCACCGCGCTCCCCGGGTACCGGCTCAGAATCGACCAATCCGTACCCCCGCACCCAGAGCCGGTAGCTGGCCTCGGGCAGGTCGGGGACGAGGTATCGACCCCGATCGTCCGTCACGACGATGCGGGCGAACCGGGTGTCGAGATCGTCGGTCTCCGCAATCACCCACACGCCCGCCTCGGGCCCCGCGGCGCTAGTCACCACGCCGCCGATGTCGTCGCCGTCGACGACGATACCCGATGTGGCATCGCTCCCGGACCCGCACGAGAGGAGGACCGTCGCTGATGCGACCGAAGCGAACACGGAAACAGTTCTGAGTCTCATGACCTGGACCCTGTGTCGGTGTGACGGCAGACTTGCGCGCAAGATAGGCGTGCGGCCCCAACCCAGCGAGGCTACTCTTCTTCCGGGTGGGTGGCGGGCGCACCCGGCGTGCGTGGGGAGGGCTTTCTCTAACTGCCGACGGAGCGAGATGCTGTTCTTGAGGAAGTGATTGCCCGGTTTGGCCCAACGCCCCTCAGGTCAGGGCCGCCAGGTCGTCGTGCTCAAACGCGCTCGCCATGCGGTCGCACTCCTGAGCGGACGCGCCCAGGCTCCGGCCTACCTCCCGCCGTTGGGCTACCGATCGAGCGACGTCACGGGCGACGTCACGGGCGACCTCATCGGCTGCTTCATGCTTGATACCGAAGTGCTCGGCAGCCAGGAACGCCAGCTCTACCGACGCTGAGCGGTCGTCTCCTTCGACGATCGCCGTCGAGAGGATCCGCGGCCACACGTCCGTGGGCACCGGATTCAGGTCGTAGGCCGGGGAGAGGCGCCAGCCCGTCGAGCGTCCAGTCAGAACCGGTGGCAGTATCGGCGTATCCTCGCCCGGTGGCCACGAAGCCGAGCCTCTCGCCCTCGAGCTCCGTGGAAAATGCCACAGCAACCTCGGCCGAGCGGTCCCAAAATACCACGATGGAGCCGTTGAGCGTTGGGATCGCCAGGCGCTCCCTCCGCTTGAGCTCCTCGAACGGGAACGCGGTTCCCCCGTTGCCGCCAGCCGGAATGCCGAGGACGCGCTCTTTCGGAGGGTGCCGCGCATCGATCGGGGCAGGAATGAGAAGGAGCGGATTGTCGATTCTCTCCTACTCGAGGTTCGGGTTCGTGGTATAGCCAAACGGGTGGCCGGTATCCCTCGAGACGACGACGGTGTTGGGATGGAGCCGCCGCCAAGCGTCCCATCGCATTTCCACCGAGGGGCTCAGTGGGAGAGGCGCGCCGGCGGCGGCAGGGCCGCAGGTGGCGGCGCCTCGCCACATCTGGGTGAAAAACGACGGGTCGTCGGTGCGATCAAACATCACGAGGTTGTTGTGGTGGAGCACCCCGCTCACGCCCAGCTCCGTGCCGCCGACCCCGGATCGATCGAAGACGAGGGACGAGCCGGTCAACGGGCAGTACGTCACCGCCAGCCGGATGCCCGGTCGATTCAAGTTCACGACTTCGTGGACCCGTAGCACGTTGAGGGGCACGGCCACCGGCTCGCCGTCGAGGAGCAACCCGACGACGCGGTCGCTGTCCGCGACGTACGAAGCATCGACGTGGTTGGGCGCGATGAGCGGCGGGTCCGCCAGTGACGAGATCGCATCCGGGACCTGAACGAAGGCGAGCCCTTCGGCCGCGACGGTGCAGAAGAGGTGCCCCTGGTCGTCGTTGCCGAGGGTGGGTGCTGTTCCGGCGGTACCGGGTCCGCAGCTAGAGGCCGGAAGACGCGGGCCTCTAGCCCTCCTCTCCCGCGGCCCACATCACGCCTCCGAGTAAGTGCTCGGCGAACAGCGGTTCTTCGTAACTCTCCTCGGTGTGCCCCCCGGCGGTGTACCACGCGCGCCCGCCGTCGTATTCGTGATACCAAGCGATCGGGTGGTCCTCGCCCATTAGTCCACCCTCGTACGTTTCCTCGCGCAACGTGAGCAGCACCTGCACCGCCCCCCTGGGGTTCCGGTCGAAGTTGTACCACTCGTCTCGACGCAGCCATTCGGCCGGCAAGTGGCGGGTCGATGGATGCGTCGCGTCCTCGACCACGATCGCGGCGTCCTGGATGAGCGGGTGTCCGAAGAAGTAGGCGCCCACGAGCTCTCCGTACCACGGCCAACCGTACTCGGTGTCGGTGGCGGAGTGCACTCCAACGAAACCACCACCAGCGCGAATGTACGCTTGGAATGCCGCCTGTTGCGTCTCGTTCAGCACGTCCTCGGAGGTGCTGAGGAACACGACGACGGCGTAGTCGCTGAGGTTGTCGCTCGAGAATTCGCCCGGGTTCTCGGTGACGTCGACGCCGAAGCCTTCGGTCTCCCCCAGCTCACGAAACAGACTCTGACCGCTCTCGATAGAGGTGTGCCGGTAGCCGATGGTCTTCGAGAAGACGAGGATGCGAAACGCATCGACTCTGTCCGGGACGGTGGGGTCCGAAGAGTCACAACCGTTGAGGACCAACGATGCGCCCAACAACAGACCGACCGTGGTGATGACACGAGCGAGTCGCCCGAACTGACCGCAGAGCCTCTCCTTCGGGATCGTAGTGATCTTATCCACCCTCAAACGGCATGGATCTCTCAGACCGTTGAGATCCTCCGGTTCAACGGAGATCCGAAACAGCGGAGCCGCGATGGCTTCGCTCGTATGAGTGGTGAACGACCTCGGTCCCACGATCCAGTGCTCGCAGTACCGGGACGCACAACCTAGGTTGCAGGGCTTCGACCCCCACACCGGTCCGTCTATGTCTCAGCTCCGCCTCAAATTCTTCCCCCTAGCCGTAGCGGTAGCCCTAGTCTCGTGCACAGCCAGCGAGCCGCCGGCTGATCTGGCCATCCAAAACGTCACGGTGATCGATGCGGCAAACGGCGCACGTGAGGCCCTGACCGTGTTGGTGCGCGACGGACGCATCACCGCCGTGCAGCCTGCGGACGAAGAGGTTGTTGCCACCGAAATCGTAGACGGCAGCGGACAGTACCTCATTCCGGGCCTCTGGGACTTCCACGTCCATCTCACCTACGATGCGCGATTCACCGAGGCGATGCCGGGCCTCTTCCTGAACCACGGCATCACCAGCATCCGAGATACTGGAGGACCGCTCGAACTCGTGGTCCCGGCCGTCGAAAGCATACGGGCCGAGGGCGCGATAGCCCCGCGCGTCTTTTTCGCGGGACCGTTGATGGACGGCGAGCATGTCGTTTACGACGGAGAGAACATGCCGCTCCTAGCAATCAGCAATCCCGACGCCGAGACCGCACGTGCGAACATGGCTCGGCTCGCTGACGCCGGAGTCGACTTCGTGAAGATCTACGAAATGGTCTCGCCCGAGGTCTTCGCGGTACTCGTAGAGGAGGCGCAGTCGCGTAGCCTTCCCATGGACGGCCACGTCCCGCTCTCGATGCAAGCGAGAGACGTGGGGCCGCAGGTGCAGTCCCTCGAACACCTGCGCAATATCGAGATGGACTGTACGGCGAACCCGGATGTCGCGGTGGCCGAGCGGCGGCAGCTCCTCACCAATCCCGACGGTATCCCTGGGGGTACCCTGCGCTCGCAGCTCCACCGCACGTATCGCCTTCCGTCCGTGGCCGCCTACGACGAGGCAGGATGCCGAGAAGTCTTGGCCTCGATGATGACCACGATCCAGGTGCCAACGCTTCGGCTGAACGCGCTGAGCCTGCAACCTCCGTTCGCTCGGTCCGACTGGGGCGAGGTCCTCGAGAAGCTACCGGCAGACGTGGCTGCGGATTGGGGCGCACCCGGCGTTGGTCCCTTGGGAGGCCGAAACGACGATGCCGCATTCCCGAACTGGAGCCTCTTTCTCGTCGACATGATGCATCAGGCCGGCGTCCCCATCGGGGCCGGCACGGACACGCCGATCGCCTTTGCCGCCCCGGGCTACAGCCTCCACAGCGAGCTGGAGATGCTTGTCCGGGCGGGCCTATCACCGATCGAGGCGCTACGCTCGGCGACCCTACGCCCTGCCGAGTTCTTCGGCTTGGAGGGCGAGATGGGCACCATCGAACCGGGGCGGCTGGCTGACCTCGTCCTCCTCTCCGGCAATCCGTTGGATGACATCACCCAGACCCGGTCCGTCCAGGCGGTGGTGACCAAGGGCCAGCTCCTAGACCGTAGCGAACTGGACGCGTTGGTGAGGAGGTAGGACGGAGGGGACAGCTCTACTCAGCGTACCGCTTCGGGAAGTCGGCGAAGGATCGCCACCAACCCCCACGCCAACGCCGCGGCGACCGCGAAGTCCACAATGCCACGCCACGGGTCCGGCAAGGCTCTCACGATCAGGACTGCGCCAAGAATCGCCGACACGAGCAGCCACCCCCGGATGAGATCGTCTCTGCGAGCCCCGACGAGAGACAATCCATACAACGGAGCCAGCAACCGCACTGAAAGCCTCGGGTGGTCCCTCACGAGCAGTGCCCGTTCGAGCAAGCTGGGGACCCAGCGCCGATCCAACGCTCGGATCCCCTCACCGTACACGAAGGCGACGGTCAGCAGCACCAACATCGACCATTCTCCCCATCCAAGCCCCGCCTGGATGGTCGCAACGCCTCGTGTGCCGAGCCGGTAAATCGATGATGCAAACAGGGCCGCAACACCGATAAGCGTCCATGCGGCCACCACGGCTCGAGCTCGACGGTCGGTCATCGTGCTCTTCCACACCGGAGATTAGATCCGTCCATCAGCCGGGCTCGCACGCCCCGCACGTCCACCACGGATCAATCAGACAGATCACACGTCGTCGCCGCGATCATCGGAATCGCTCACGATCTGTCGGACCTGTTGAACCACTTTCTGCGCGCCCAGGACACGACCGGCGATCCGGTTGGCGAACGCGATCAAGCCCACGGAACCGACGATCAACCCCACGATGTTGTTCAACGCAAATAGCAGCAGGACCGCAACGACGATCCCCCGCCACCGGGCCGCTATCCAGTCTCCTAATTTCCCCTGCCAGTCTCGTTCGTCCTCATCTGAGGTCGTCATGGTCTTTGCATCCCGGGTCGCCTGGTATTCCAGTCCGTCGCATCCTGGTACGCCCTTGCCACTGTCATCATCTCAGCTTCCGCATAGAGCTGCCCCACAAAAATGACGCCGGTCGGTGTGCCGTCGGGCGCGAAGCCGTTCGGCACGGTGATACCCGGGTGTCCCGTCAGGTTGTTCGCACCCGTGGTCGGGCCGCCGCCGTGCGGAGCCAAATAGACGTCCACGTCCTGGAGCGCCTCAGCCGTCTCCTGCATCATGAGCATGCGCTGACGATTCATCTGCAGGTACTCGACAGCGGGTATTAACCGGGCCACGCGCATGAGCATGTCTTCCGGTTGGTTCCGTTCCTGGATGAGCAGATCAACGCGTCCAGTCAGCACGAGCTCGTCGAAGGCGGTCGCCTCGTCGACGAGTAGCATCTGGAGCGCGTTCATGCCGGCGCTCTCCGGCAGACGGACCGGTCTCAGGTCGACACCCATCCCCCGGAGGACGTCGAGTGCGGCCAGATCATTCGCACGGACAGCAGCCCCATCATCTCCGCGGCGTTCGGCCTCGAAGGTCTCCTGCAGGTAGCCGACTCGAATGCCTTCGAGCGAACGGTTCCCGTCCCAATTGAAGGGATGATCCGTGACCGCGAGATCTTGGCCATCGGGCCCCCGGATCGCCTCAAACACCACCGCGCAATCCTCCACGGAGCGGCATATCGGCCCAACCTTGTCGAGGCTCCAGCTCACCGGCATCACCCCGTGACGGCTCACCCGGCCGAACGTCGGGCGGAGGCCGGTGACCCCACAGGTGCGCGAGGGTCCGAGAATCGATCCGGTCGTCTCCGATCCGATGGAGAAGCCCAGCAAGCCGGCTGAGGTAGCGGCGCCCGGTCCGGCCGAGGACCCACCGGAGCCCTCGTCTGTTTTCCACGGATTCTTCGTCTGTTTCCCTCCGAACCACTGATCACCTCGGGCGATCTCCCCTGTGGAGAGCTTCGCCACGAGAACCGCACCCGCTTCTTCCAGGCGCTGCACGACCGTCGCGTCCATGTCGATCACTTGCTCGCGATACGCCTCCGATCCCCACGTGGTCGGGTAGCCACGCTTCGCCAGCAAATCCTTGGCGCCCCAAGGAATCCCGTGCAGCGTGCCTCGGTACCGTCCCTCGGCGAGTTCGCGGTCCGCGCGCCCAGCCTGCTCCAGTGCGAGTGCCTCGGTCAGTGTGATCACGCACTCCAACAGGGGGTCGTAGCGACGCAGACGTGCCAGATACATGCGGGTGAGTTCGACTGCACTCACTTGCCTCGACTCGATCAGCCAGGCGAGGTGCGTAAGCGGCCAGAAGGCCACCTCTTCGAGATCGGCTGGGCGGCGAAGATCGGGCCGCGCGCCGAGCCGGAACGGTCGTCGCTCCGTGGGAAACGTCTGGCCCGGAACCGCCGGGTTGAAATACAGAGGAGGCGCCACGTTCTGGTCGATCTCGAGCGCGCGCGCCTCGCCGTACAGTGCGACGTTCGCGTTGACCCCCTCCACCATTTCGGCGACATCGGCTTCAGAGAAGTTCAAGCCTGCCAGCCGAGCCGCGTTTTGAATCATCTCCGCGGTGATGGCCTCCTGCGCTTCTTCCGTCTGCGCCCAGAGGGCTCCCGGAAAGAGCGTGGACCCGAGTCCGAGGCTGCCGCAGTAGGCGAGGAAGGACCGGCGACGGAGCTGGTCGGGGATAGGGTCGGTCATGGAGTCACCACGGTGGTCGAGATCAGGGCCTTTTTGGCTCACCTTAGGGCTGGGAAGCCGCTCGCTTCGGCGTCAGCTTCCGCACACCCGCAGCCGTGTGAAGGAACGACTCTCACGAAACCGACCAAGGCCTCCGAGTCGTAGCTCATCACCTGGAACAGGCTCTCCTCCAAGAGAGCGCCCACATCGATCGCGGTGTGATTTGGCCAGGCGGCCGCGAAGAGGTCGTTCAGAGCTGCGTCATCGTTCGGGCCGTTCAAGACATGACGGATCATTAACACCACTCCTCAGCGGGCTGCCACGGCCGGATCGAGCACATGGCGTGAGATCACAATGCGGATCCCGGGCCTCGAGACGCAAGTTGAGCCTAAAGTTCCTCCAGCCAGTCGCCGGCAATGGCTTCAGACATGCGGGCAAAGTGCTGCTTAGGTAAGCGGAACGCGAGGCTTGGGCGTGCGCGAACCCGGCCGCGCCCGTATATAGTCGCGGAGGTTCTTCATCGGATGCGCGCCGTCAACTGAGATGATCTCGGACAGCCCCACTATGTCCACATTCTTCACGCCCATGTTCTCAACACACGCACGCTTCACGCCTGCATTCTCCACAAGCGCACTTCTCTGCGCTCTGACGTCAACGCTCTCGGCGGCTCCCATCTGTGCGCAGACGCCCGCGCCGTCTCGAACCGAGCAGGTGAGCTATTGGAACGAGCAGGACTCCACGTTCCTCACCGCATCGCTCACGTTGCCCGAAGGAAGTCGACCCCGGCCAGGCGTCGTCGTACTCTCAGGAGCCGGAACGCAGCCTCTGGTGGACCGCTTCGTGGAGGATGGCTACGCCGTGCTGAGCCCCGTACCTCGCGGGTTCGTCACGGTCGAGCCCCTGCTGCAAGCCACATACTCGGACCTGGCCGGCGACGTGTTGGCGGCCCTCGACTATCTCGGATCTCGGCCCGAGGTCGACGCAAAGACGTTGGCCCTCGTCGCCCAGGCGGACATCACCCCACCGGCGATGCTCTCCTCCGTGGCTTCGGCGGAGCCTGTTCCCCTGGTACTGCTGGCGCCTCCGGCCTTCCCAGGCGTCGAGGCGTTTCGGCTCCAGCAACATGGCCTGGCGGAACGCGGCGGGGCCGGAGCAGCCCATCTCCAGGCCTTGGACGAGTACGTGGCACGGCTGGGGGAGATCGTACTCGGCGAGCGCACCTCCTATATGAGGGAGTACCGGCTCGTGAGTCTTCGCGCTGGATCGACCGTTCAGCTCCCTCGCAACAACGCAGCATTCCCGTCCGACGAGCGACAGACGCACTTCTTCTCGAGCCCCCTGTGGCATGATCAACTCGCCTTCGAGCCGGAAGTAGTGCTCGCTCAGCTCCGATCGCCGGTATTGGTCCTGATTGGAGCAGACGATCCCAATACGCCGATGAATGCGTATCTCGACGCTGTCCGGCGTGGGCTCTCGACCGCGAACACTCGGGATGCCACGGTATGCCTGGTACCGGGCAGGACGCGGCACACGTTCACGGAGCACGGGGTCACGGCGATCGCGGACTGGCTGGCGGAGCGCATTGTAGCCCCGGCCGTGACCAGCGCCTCGATCAGGGACCCGCTCGACGGCTGCCTTGAGGACCCGGCTCGCTGATAGGCGCCTGTCGTCTCGCGCGCAAAGGCCCTAGCGGGCCCGCCCGACGACGCACATGATCACGCTGCGAGGCGACCTCGCCATTGGACACTCCAGCCACTGAGGCACGAATGCGCACCAGAATCCTTCTCCCCGCCCTCGCGTTCTCCTGGTTGCTGGCGCCCGCGCCCGCTTCCGCACAGGCGCCGATGGATCTCGAGACGACCGCGCGCATCAAGGAGGAAGGACTGGACCGTTCCCGCGCGCTGGAACTCTATCACACGCTGACCGACGAGATCGGCGGACGACTCACGGGGTCTCCTGCGCACGACGAGGCGGCAGCCTGGGCACGGGACCGTTTCGCGGAATGGGGACTCACAGACGCTCGGCTCGAAGGATTCGAGTTCGGCCGTGGCTGGACGCTGGAGAAGATCTCGGTGGAGATGGTGTCTCCCCGCTACACGCCCCTGATCGGATACGCTGAGGCGTGGACTCCGTCCGTTACCGGCGTCCTATCGGGGCCGGTGGTGTACTTGGGTGACAAGACGCCCGAACAAATCGAGGCGATGATGCCCTCGCTCCGAGGAGCCATCGTGCTCACGCATCAGCCGCAAACAGAGTTCCGCGACGCGGACCGTCCACAACCGGGAGTCGGCGACTCTGTGCGAACGGGCAACCCACCGGGCATCCGGCTGAACGCGACCACCCCCCTTCGAGAGATGCGCGAACTCTTGAAGGAAGCCGGGGCTGGCATGGCCCTCCGTCCTAGCTCGTACCGGGACGGTACGGTGGGCGTGGGGGGCAGCCGCACGACTGAGGACGGTGCGGTGCCATCCATCATTCTGGCGGCGGAGCAATACAACATGATTGCTCGCTTGGCCGCGAAGGGTATGCCGCCCGAATTGCGCCTGGAACTACGCACGCGCTATGACGAGGATGATACGCGCACCTTCAACGTCATCGCCGAGATTCCCGGCTCCGACCCTGATCTCAGGGACGAAATCGTGCTCGTCGGAGCGCACATCGACTCCTGGCATACATCCTCAGGGGCGACGGACAACGGGGATGGCGCGATCGCGGTGATGGAGGCGATGCGCATTCTCGCCGCGCTAGACACCCGCCCCCGCCGGACCATCCGTGTGGCACTGTGGTCTGGAGAGGAGCAGGGATTACTCGGCGCGCGAGCCTACATCGCGGAGCACATGGCCGACCAGGCATCACGTGACAACCTCGCCGTCTACCTCAACGATGATCCTGGTTCGGGTGCGACGCTGGGCTTCTACATGCAGGACAACGCCGCGGCCAAGCAGATCTTCGACGGATGGCTCGAGCCGCTGAGCGATCTGGGGGTCACGCGCAACATCATCGACGGCATCGGCAGCACTGACCACGTACCGTTCAACGAGATCGGACTACCGGGATTCAACGTCATCAAAGACTTCGAGGCATATGACGAGAGCACCCGGCACACCAACGCCGACTTTCCTGAGCGTATGTCCGAAGAAGAGCTCATCCAGTCGGCGATCGTCATGGCGCACTTCGCGTGGCAGGCGGCGATGATGGACGGGAGAATTCCTAGGGTGCCCGTGTCGGAGCAGTAGCGCTTCCGTCGGGTACCTATCTCTACGCCCGAAGTAGACCGTTCTTCTCATCATCCCATCGCTTTCCGGCCCCGGAGGTCTCCGTGTCGTCTCTTACTCGTGCTCTCACCGGAGAGAAGCTCACCTTCGACCTAGGTGTGCAGATCGCAGAACTGCGCCAGGACGAGAATTACACCCGGAGCGGGCGGGTTGGTCGGACCCTGATCAAGGCTGGGCCTCTGAGGCTCACCCTCACCCTGATCGCCGAGGCAGTTGATGTAGGCACCCATCATGCCACTTCGCCCATGACCCTCCACGTTCTCGAGGGACGGCTCCGCTACCGTGTAGGAGACGATGAGTTCGAAATCGGCCAGGGGGAGGTGCTCTTCTTCGGACCGGGCCACGCCCAGGACATCCGGGCCCTCGAGGACACGGCGCTTCTCCTTACCATCACACGCGAGGAGTCGGAGGGCGGCTGACCATTCGCCGACACACCTCGCCTCGAGAGCTGTGATCGACCGCGGCGGCAGGGCAGCCCCGTAGGGCTAGATCCCTACGGCTTCAGGCTCGCCGTATACGCCACAATGTTGACGATGTCCTCAACAGTAAGGTTCCTCACAGCACGATCCATTAGATCGGACCAAGCGCCGTTGCGGCTCCCCTGCTGCAGATCATAGAGCTGGCGCGCCATGTAACTAGGGGAGCGTCCGGCTAGTGCAGGCACGGGGCCGAGACCGCGCAGGTCGAGTCCATGGCAGGTCGTGCAGACCTCGGTGCGACCGCCACCTCCGGTATTCACCAGGTCGGCTCCCCTTTCCACGGCTCCGCGGGGCACGTAGGCGATGAAGCTCGACGCATCATCGCGCAACCGGGTGCGACGCAAATCCTCTGGCACTTCCACAACTCGAACGCCGATCGGCTCCTGGCCCCCGCCCTCGACGACTTCGTGGATCGAGCCTGCAAACCGCGTCACGGGCACCATGTCGGTCTCGACCACCCGGACCCACTGCTTGAAGTCGATCGAGGAGAAGTACTCGGCGGCCTCACGGGCTTCTTCATCCACACTCGCTGCGCCGATGCGCATCATGAACGAGGGCGGGCCCATGCGTGGCTCTCCGGTCTTTCGCAGCCCGTTCCGGTAGTCCTCCATCTGCTGGACGATGTACTCGAATGGTTGCCCGGCCAGCCCCGCGTTCTCGGGCTTGCCCTGACCGTTCGGTAGATGGCAGTAGGCGCATGCCACCACGCCCTCACCGCCACCGCTCGCCACGACTTCGGGCATGGACGGATGAGCGTCCGGATGCCAGTCCGGCGGCCCGTTTCTGAGGCTGATGTCCCCGCGCCGCAGCGACAGGGAGGAGCCGGGTACGGAGACCATCTCGTCCGGGTCAGGCGCCTGCACGTCGTCGGGACGAGGGTCGTTTAGCACGAAGGCCCACGGTAGTATAGAGTTGGCGGGCTCTGCGCTCGGCAGGCCACCAGTCGATCCGACCGAGACACCCGACGCGCACGCTGCGACGACCCCCAATACAACCATTCCACCAAGAATGCGGATTTTCATGTCCTACCTCTTGCGACATTTGGCCCCCGTACCGCAGCCGCATGCCGACGACGGGTTCGGGACTTAGACGAGGCCATGATATCCAGATCGGTTCTTGATTGCGACTCCTGCATGACCTCTTGGGTCAACGTTTGAGCGGGTCGCCGGTACAGAGTCGTGAGCGGTCGAGTGTTGACTAAGGTGGCGGAAGGACCTAGCAGCTATGATCAGCGAGGGCCCACGGACGTGCTTGCGTCTGACCGAGCACACTTCGGTGAGTGACGATAGAGTATGCCGCGCACGATCGCGTGTGGCGGACATGCGCAGGAGTTCGTGAGCCGTGATTTCGCGTCCCGACCGGACGAAGAACTCGCTCAGCTCACGAAGGATGGTGATGCCCATGCGTTTGACGCTCTGGTGCGCAAGTATTTGCGCCCGGCGCTCGCGGTCGCTTTGGAATTCGCCGACGGTATGGACGAAGCAGAGGACCTTGTCCAGGAAGCATTCCACCGGGCGCTCAGACGCATGGTGGACTTTGATGAAGGACACTCGTTCAGGCCGTGGTTCTTCACGATTCTTCGAAACCTCGGACGGAACGTGCTTGAGCGGCGGAAACGCTGGCGGATGGGAGACTTGCCCGAAAGTCTCGCCGGGGAGCAGCGGAGTCCCCAGGATGACGCGGAATGGAACGAGACATCCGAACGACTTTCTGTGGCAATCGAGACGTTGCCAGAAAGGCAGCGAGCATGCCTCAGACTCTTCGACCTCGAGGGCTTCAATAACGTGGAGATCGCAGATATGCTCGGCATAAGCCCCGGGACGGTCCGGACGCATGTGCATCGGGCTCGGCAGGCACTGGCGTCGCGGTCGATGAATCGGACGAAGTCTTCTGCAACGTAGCTTCCGACCAGCTCACATCAGTCCTGATTCCCGAAGCCATCCCCGCTCTCGAGGACCCGCCGTTCATCCCTGCAGGACACGCCGATGCCTCCTAGGTCGGAGACGACAGTCGCGTCGTCGGATTCATGCTCGAGGGCGAGCCACTCGCCATCCCGCTCAATGTGTTGCGCTTCCACGAGATCGCAAATCTTACGCGAGCGACGAAGAGCATCGCGGTGACGTTCTGTCCCCTGCTGGTTCGCCTGGGCGGCGTTCTTCCCAGAGACCGTGCTGTGGGACGGGGTGTCTGACTAAGGGGAGGTCACTCAATCGACTCCAGACATCGCCTCCCCCCGCTCCCTAACGTCCGCCCACCGCCGCTCCCGTCAGCTGTGACAGCGCCGACAACGTCGTCTGGGCGGCATTCAGCCCGAGTCTGAAATCGTCATCGGTAAACGTCGTCCACACGTCGAGCGGTGTGTGCCACGTCGGATTCCACCCGCCCCCGGTGTGGGCACCACGCTCGTTCTCCCGCAAGCTGATCGACGGAATGATATCCTGGAACCTTCTTGAATCCGTGTTAGTCATGTGGGGGCCGACTGTGGCGGGGTAGTCGGTGTTGTACATGTCCGCGGCCGCCTTGAACACGAAGGCGAGCTTCATCGATGCTTCAGCCTGTTCCGAGTCCGACTGGAATTCGATGTTGACGTCGGCTTCGGGGCGCTGGTTGCGACTCACGGTGCCGTCGGCGCGTGGCGCTCCGTGATCCCACATCATCATGTCGTGCTGGATCATGCCGAGCCAAGTGGGCTCGGGGTACTGTCCGGACCCTGCCGGGCTCTCGATGCCTTGCAGCGCCTCCCTCTGGTCGACGTAGGCGGCGGCCCCATTCGTGCCGGTCTCTTCGTTGTTCCACAGCGCGAACCGAATCGACACCTCGGTCTCGACGTCGGGCGCGTTGAAGATGCGCGCCAACTCCATGACCAGAGCGGTGCCTGATCCGTCGTCGTTGACCGCTTCGTTGACACCGTGGCCGTCCATGTGGCCCCCGACGATGTACATCTCGTTGGGCCGAGTCGTGCCGACCTTGGTGCAATAGACCTCGGTCCGCTCGCCGTTCACCGGCTCTTCGCGATTGAGCTCGCGGATGCGCTCGTCGGGTTGGGCAGCGAGATCTCGGTTGACACCGGTACGCGCGCGGTAGCCGTAGACCGAGCTGCCCCCGGGACCGTTGCCGTTACGACCGACCCGGCCGCCAGTGGGCGTCGTTAGGTCAGGCACCACGACTGGACCACCGCGCCCGCCGCGGCCAGCGCCCGGACTCCGGGGCG
>Ga0114996_10001314_pt1 | contig 33449 bp, 36 predicted proteins | sample ArcticOcean_MG_C_4_FD_87039 | JGI IMG/M metagenome (GOLD analysis project Ga0114996, IMG submission 87039) | Marine microbial communities from western Arctic Ocean - ArcticOcean_MG_CB4_134 | ecosystem: Environmental > Aquatic > Marine > Oceanic | place: Arctic Ocean: Canada Basin | collected... | reverse complement strand
GACCAACTGGTTTGGGCTGTTCCCCGTTCGCTCGCCACTACTAAGGGAATCGCGGTTGCTTTATTTTCCTCGGGGTACTTAGATGTTTCAGTTCTCCCACTTACCTCTTCGAACTCCAAATACGTTCGAAGTGTTCCGATTATTCATCGAAACGGGTTTCCCCATTCGGACATCCCCGGCTAAGCTTGTTAGGCAGCTGACCGAGGCGTATCGCCGCCTTACTGCGTCCTTCATCGGCCCTTGGCGCCTAGGCATCCCCCGTGAGCCTATATTTCCTTGCCTACTCTAATCTCCTCAATCTCTTTTGAATTGATTTTCTTTGCTTGATATGACCCAGCATAATCACATCAAGATATTCTATTGTTAATGTGCAGTGCTGCCTTCCACTCTAACAAGAGCGCGTGCAGCGTGCTCGGCCGTTCCATAACCGGGCGAATGACTATGTTATGCTACTGACTTACCTGTTGTCAATGTATTTCCCTTGATAATAGTCAATTCCTGACATATCCCACCAAATCGAAACTCTATCAATTGCAAATCGTCTGTTTATCCGAATTGACATAAAATGAGTAATCACCTAAAACTTGACCAAGCATATCAAAAATGCTAGAGTTCTTCTGATCCTTGGTGGGCGTGGCCAAGTCAGGTCTAAGGCGCCAGGTTGTGGCCCTGGAGAACGAGGGTTCGAATCCCTCCGCTCACCCCAACCCCTTCAAAACAACACCAATCCTAGTCTCTAGTTGACAACAATTAGGAGCCCACTGCACTGTCTTCATACATTCCAACGTATCAAATAATTCGCGAAGGCGATAAATTAGGGAATTCTACTGTCCTGAGACTTACATCAGAAACTGGGGTGGTCGTTTGGGCTCTTGGTATTCCTCAAATGTCAGCTAACAGAGTCGGCCCAACTTGGTGCTACATCGTTGATTGGGACAAAGTAACTCTCATTGATCCAGGGGATATAGCTTCACACGAATTGCTAGTGTCTCTACTCAGTGAAACTCCCTTCCAACTCCACGACATCAAACAACTCCTTATAACACACAGCCACTCAGACCATGACGGGGCACTAGACGGTCTCCTTCAGACGACAAATGCCGAGCTCTGGGTACACCCGCTCTACCCCTATCTGCGATATCAGCCTGCTTCTGCCCCACTACGAGCCAACGTAATACAACAATGGATGGGGGCCTACCAGAAAACTGTTTCAAAGCAACTTGTACCGGAAATAACAGGCAAGTCCCCTGAACAATTGATGTATAGTCTCGAAGAACACCCTTATAATCTTCTTGACGAAAAACAACTCGGAAATCTGAAAATATTACAAACCCCCGGACACACACCTGATTCTGTCTGCATTATTGTCGACAACTTCATCATAACAGGAGATCACGTTCTACCATACATAACCCCTGGGGCGTCGGTAAGATTAGGATACCCAACCTCTCTACCTCAACCGTTGGCTACAGAATACCCCCCAGAGACACATTATGGACTCGATGTATATCTCGAATCCCTATCACGAATAGAAGCATTGGGATCAGGATATACACTGCTGCCTGGTCATTTTTTTTCTACCAAGGGTCGGATTCGGTGGCAAACACCTGCACGGGCTAAACAGATAATTTCCAATCATCTCAACCGAACGAAAAACATTCTAACCCTCATTGATCATTCCCCAGTAGACCTTGACACACTAACACGACAATACTTCCACCCGAGGTTAATTCAAGAACATGGAATAGACCGATCGCTTGCCAGTGTGGCTTGTAACATCGATTTCCTACTAGAACATTCCTATCTGAGCGAAACACAGCAGGGGAAATTAGTTAACGACAACACAAAGCCATTTGTTTCACAATGGAAATAGCAAAGTATGGGATTTTGAAGGAAAAAACGCAGGTACCCTAATCTTGTGTCATTGATCGAAATGTCAAGATATAGCAATGGGACGCCAACCCTATTTTGTTATCCTGAACATTGAAATCTGACACTACATTTGCAGATGTCTCAATAAAAATCACGATACATTTTTATGCTTCGGTAGTAGTCATGCAATAACCCAGTATTTTCCAGTACAACTAACGACTTATCCAAGGTACGATTGCGCACGTAGCTCCGATATCTTGTACATCAACGGACAAGAATTTGGAAGTTAAAGGACCGCTTATTATCATAACCCCACTGCTTTCAATGATGCGATTAAATTCGCATACACCTACATTTCTGCCCATAAAAACGACGTGCATCCTGACAGACTCGTCAGGACATCCATAAAATCAACTGCAACGAAAAGTGCTTCAGCCTAAGTAATCGCGATATTACGTGACTGATTTTTCGTGAATATCGTCTCAAATTAAACCCGTTATTCCAGAAGATGTATTTGCAATTACCACTTCGAATTATTAACTTCTGCCATGAAGTCTGATCTAGGTTTTGGAGGACCAGCGAACCAAAAACAAATAGTGGCCATGATTGTCACAAATAACAGTATGAATATACCTGCTGTGTACTCCCCGGTGTTGTCGTAAAACGAACCTAACATAACAGGACCAACTACAGCCCCACCTGAGAATACCAAACTCATCAATCCACGCAATGTAGCAAATCGTGCTCGCCCAAAATAGTCTCCAACAATGGCCCAATTGAGAATGCCAGCACCATATGCACAAGCCCATAAAAGGATAAACAACCAGAGTTCGAAGCGAGTATCTGCTCTATACAAAACAACCATAGCCAACACTTGCAACATCATTAGCCAAGCCACCACACGATGCTTCTGAAACCGGTCACCCAGAAAACCAACCATTATCCGGCCCGGAATACTTAGCGCCACCATTATCCCGATCGCAAATCCAGCAAACGTAGTTGACATCCCCTGTGACTCAAGTATAGGTGAAAGATGTACCATCACCGCTGTATGAGCAGTGAATCGCAAAGTTATACCTGCTAATAATACCCACATAGCCTTAGTTCGAAAAGCTTCACCTATCCCATATTCCACTTCATCGATTGGTAAATCCACTTCTTCGTGAGTGCCACCTTCAAAATCTAAGGATGACGGAGATCCAGTTTCATAACGTACAGGATCTCCGTCGGGTCGCATCCCAACCGATTCCGGGCTATGTTTAATAATCAAAACTAGAGGCCATATAAACACCAGCAGCAGAATCCCCGCTAAAAATGCAACGTTTCGCCATCCAACGAAAAATGGCCACCCTATAAAATTATCAATCCCCAAGCCGACTGCAGGAACAATTATGGCTCCGCCAATGCCCACAGCTGCAGAAATCACAGCCATAGCCTTAGCACGTTTTCGAATAAACCAGTTGTTTGCTACAGTCAATGCAGGATGAAAGAACCCTCCATTAACACCGACGGCAATAACTCCAACGTACACGAGTAATAGGGAAACGTAAGAGTCAACAATAGTTGCCCAAAGTAAGTACCCAACCCCTACCACCGGAACCCCTATGAGCATTATCCTACGAGCACCATATTTATCGATCAGAAACCCAATCAAAACACCTTCAAAGGCACCTTCTAAGCGAGTAAGCGAAAACACCCAAGAGGCTTGTGTGGCACTAAGTGCCAACTCTTCCCGCAACGGATTGAAAAACAAAGTGAATCCATAGAAATAAACACCACCGCCATAAGCACCTATAGCAGCACACGCTGCCACAACATACCAACCATGAAATATGCGGTTGTTCAGTTTATTCAAAAGAATTCCTTCTGATTTTCTCCTCAGACAACAAGGGCAACGATGAATCTATCAAAATTTATCGTGAATGCTTTGACAGACTGAAACTTCCAAACGGAGTATTAATCACCAAAACCTTCAATCAGAATACCATAAATAATTCCGATAATGATATCTGATGCACTCCTAAATCTGATAAAAACTAGGGTTCACAAATCCAGACAAGATGAGGCACCGTGGCTGCGCATGATTGCATCCCCTGGGAAGGTTCTCACTAATAACCGGGGCAAAATCATTAATCAAGGTACTACCCTTAAAAAGACATCCAACTCAACTGATTTTGGGACATCAAGATGAAACCGACCAACTTCTACGCTATCCTCATTCAGAATTATCAACGTAGGTACTGTTTGCACGCTGAACTGCGCAGCATACTTACTGCCGAAGGAACTGGTTATATCTAACCGTAGTAGTGGTATTTGCGAATTCAATGCTGCCTCTAGCCTGTCAACGGCAGGCTTTACACTCAAACATCCTGCTCAATAATTCGAATAAAACTGAATCACGGCAGGAGCCATTAGCGGAGGAAGGGTGCCCTGCATCGGCGCTGAACTGTAGTAAATACGATCCGAACTTCTATTCCATGCTAGTAAAAAAACAGACGCTAGCATTAGCAAACACCCCGTCACTAGAGCGGCCCATCTCAACACACCACCGAAGCGGAGGAAAACAACAAATGGAACGATCATTACTATTATAAGAATAACAATGAACGAGTACTCATTCACTAGCGATCTCATATCTAATAGTACCCCTGAACCATCAAAACCCCCATTTCGCACAACAACCTCATACCATCATGTTACACTCCATACCGGGGCAAATCTACTTTAAAGGGAAAGACGCCTTATGCTTCTCATGTCATGGAACGTAAATGGAATTCGAGCATGTATCAAGAAAGGGTTCTTCAATTTCCTAGACGAACATACTCCCGACATCCTCTGCATTCAAGAAACAAAAGCTCACGAAACACAAGTGGGGCTTGAAACCCCTGGCTATCATCAATATTGGAATAGCGCTGTTAAGAAGGGGTACTCCGGCACGCTTATCCTAACAAAGCCCGTCCCACTTTCTGAGAGCTATGGAATTGGGATTGAAAGGCACGACCAAGAAGGTCGTGTGCTCACACTTGAGTACGAGCACTATTATCTAGTGAATGTCTACACCCCCAACTCGCAACGAGAACTAACGAGGCTTGACTACCGAACCACACAATGGGATCAAGAATTCCTAAGATACATCAAACACCTTGAAGCTATAAAACCCGTTATTTTCTGTGGGGATCTGAACGTCGCTCATAAGGAAATTGACCTCAGAAATCCTAAAACGAACCACACCAACGCAGGCTTCACAGATGCGGAACGTGCTAGTTTTGATCAGATACTGGAAGAAGGCTTCATTGATGCATTCAGGGAATTCACTAACGAACCGGGATATTATACTTGGTGGAGCTACATGCGCCAGGCTCGACTGCGAAATATAGGGTGGCGAATAGACTATTTCTGCATATCAAAATCTCTAAGGCCATTTTTAAAAAACGCACAAATTTTCCCTGAGGTACTGGGTTCTGATCACTGCCCGATAAGTCTAGAAATGAAACTATAGCGACTACAAACCACTGTATTTTTCGTTTCAATGTCTCACCACAGTTACGAAATCACACTGGTACTTTACCCCGATGAAAGTTTTTGATAAGCTAGCGCCACTATACACAGTGAAGCATATGGCACCCACATGAACGACGCGCTGTGATAGAAAATTTAGAAAGCGTGAAGGGGGTTCACTATGGCTCAAGAATTAGCGGATATCAAAGTAGCGGCAGACGTTGTACGAACACCGGTCGAAGATTGGCCTCATAAAGAACTCTTGTACGAAACGATAGATAATGGAAGAATCGCGATAATCACCATGAACCGCCCTGAGAGGATGAATTCATCTGACCCTGGCATGGGTGCCAGATGGTATGATGCCTGGACAAAATTCGCAGAGGACGACGAATGCTGGATTGCTATCGTCACAGGGGCGGGAGATCGTGCCTTCTCAGCAGGGCAAGACCTCAAGATACGGGCAGAGCTCGAAATCGAAGGGGATCCATCAAAAATCTACGCTCGCCGAGCTCCAAATGTCACACCAATTGGTGATAAACTCAATTGCTGGAAACCCACTATCGCAGCAATCAATGGATTCGCAATTGCGGGTGGCTGGGCAACAGCACAGAACTGCACTTTTAGGATAGCTGAAGAGCACGCTGAGATGAATATCGCAGAAGCCCGATGGAATCAAGGTGCAGGTTTCGTTGCATGGCTTCCTCGTTTAATCCACACCCCACATGCTCTCGAAGTATGTTTGATGGCCGACCGCAGATTGAGCGCTCAGCGTGGATACGAGATCGGGTTCGTCAATAAAGTTACTCCGAAGGGTGAGAGCGTTACAGAAGCAATCGATTGGGCACGCACTATGGTTAGAATGGCCCCTCGAGCATCCCGGAACTTCCACCAACTCATCTACCAAGGATACGGCAAGTCTATAAGCGAAACTCAGGCTATGTCCGGTGCTCTTGAGTACAACTTGCGAGGCATGGAGGACTCTGTCGAAGGGCCAAAGGCATTCGCAGAGAAGCGCACTGCAAATTTCCAGAACCGCTAAGCTTTACTGCAAACAGGCCTGAGTTGCTGCTTTTCATGACTCAGGCCTGTTGATGAATACATTAGAATCCCTAGGCCTACGATAAACAATGCGAATAACTACCCGTTAGCAATGCGGACCTAGTTCAGTAAAGGTACTATAAACTGTTGGGACAACGCCCACTTATCTGCTGGAATCGTACTTTCTATAGGGATCACATGGTAATTAAGCTAGTGTCACAGTTTCACCAACCCTTGTGCTATCGATCGCAATAGCGTTTATGATTTTTCCCGAATCCACGCGGTCATAACACTGTACCAAGGAAGATCACGCGGGATGGACGAGCCCTGAAAAACTAACCCACTACCATTATAGGAGACGCTATATGTCCTTATCCGATTTAATGGCACACCTTACCAATTCCGTAGATTCCTTTCACAACCGCTTCGAAATCACTGGCTCTGTTACACGTGCAGAGCTTTTAACTAGGATCCCCATACAATCTGAAGAAGTAGAGGAACTACACACAGCTATACTCAATGAAAGTGACACCCACGTCGCTCAAGAAGCAGTCGATGTCCTATACGTTGCACTCGGAACAGTGTCGCGACTAGACCCTTTGATAATTGAAAAAGCCATACGCCAAGTGATCGCGAAAAACAACGCTAAAACGACTGAGACTCACCACCGCAATCATGATGGAAAAGTAGTGAAGAAAACAGACATCTAGGGATTAGTTGTTTGAAAACTTTTCTAATCCCCTAGTCTATTCTGTATCCACATCCTCTTCTGGATAGGTATCTTCGCTCTCTGGATCACCATAAGCAATACCTTCAGCCGTTAACCTCTCCACAATGCCAGAATCAGTTGGAACGTAACTCAAAACACCTTTTCGCCCATTTTCCTTAAGGAAGATATGAACCGATGTATATTGCAAAGTAGGCCCCAAGAACCCTTGTCGCTCATCAAAAGATTTTATATCTGTAAACAACACTGATACTTTGTCTTCGCGTCCCAGTTGACCCCTTTTGATAATGAGCGAATCCACAGTAAATGTATAGGAACTACCCCGCCAAGTTATGTAGCGAGGTATGATAAAAGCCCCTAGCACAGCAACGGGCAATAATCCAAAAGTAAATACGTCCACTGACATTAGAATGGCATATACAACCACCATTGGAACAGCATACACAGCCCAAGCCCATTGTGAAGGGCGTACTACAAAATCAACCGCCGTCACTAATTCCGATACCGGCAGTGAGTTTCCGCAACTCCCACATAAAAAAATCCCTTGCTGGTTCTCAGCCCCACAGTTTTCACAAATCATTTACAAATCCTCATAGATGTACTATCAATTTTTTAGTACCCTCACACCCACGATCCCCTGACACGAGGGAAACTACGATCTACATAATACCACATACCACTAAGCCCAATGCCTACCCCCTATTTATATGGGGGATTTGGAGCTAGTAATAGCGAAATCGTACCGCTATAATGCGCATCAGACAGCCAACAGCCCAGAGAAACCTTCTACAAAAGGAGATGCCAATGACAACCAAACCAATTGTATATACCATTCCTGGTTGTTCTGCATGTGTGAAACTGCTAGACAAATGGAACGAGGAGGGTATTGAATACGAAGAGCGCAGAGCAGACCTTGATCAGTCAATAATGGAAGAGGCACGAAGTTTAGGCGACGTGGTGCCTATAGTTGTATACCCTGATGGTAGAGTGGAAGAAGGATTTGAAGGAGCTATAGGCTGTTATATTGGCTAAAAGGATCTATCAAATAAGAGGTAAATAAAATGACATCCAAAGAATCAGTAGTAACCCATGAAAGATTTAGTCAAGGGTATACCTACGAAGACTATATAGCACAAATTAATGTGAACAAAGATAGGTTTGAGCAATATTACGCAACTGCTGAGGGGGCAATCACTTCGGACGATGCGAAGGCTTTCACCACCTTAGCCACCCAAGATGGGGGAGTTGCTCGCATACTAGTACTAGGAGAGGATTGGTGCCCTGACGTCTATAGAGGAATGCCCATGATAGCACGAATTGCCGAAGCAGGCGGGATGGATCTGAAAATATTCCCAAGGGATGCCAACCCTGACATCATGAATGAATTCCTAAAGAACGGAGAATTTGCTTCCATACCCACAGTAGTTTTTTATACTGAGGATTATAGGTATCTCTGTCACTGGATTGAAAGACCTATACAAGTCACCGAAGAAATGGGTTCGATAAATCGTCAGGTAGACAAGGAAATGGAAGGACAAGACGAGCAAGCAATCAGAAGAACACGGAGAGATAGAATCAATTCAAAATTTCCAGAATGGCAAAGGGAAAGCGTCAAAGACATCCGGATTCTTCTTGAATCTTCTATCGGTTAAGGTTGCTATCCTCAGATTTCCTTCTTGAACACTTCCCTGGGAAAAGGCTATTCATAGCCATAGGGTTCACGGAGCAATCGCACCATGAACCCTATGGCTATTACAGTACAAATTAATAAAACTCCCATAGCTGCCGGTTGGCCCCAGCCAAATGTTACAGCAACAAGAGACCAACAGGCAGACCCAACAGCGTACCCCAAACGTCCAACTGTCATATACATACCAAATACAGAATTCAACTGATGAGTAGGAGCCAAGGTAACAACTAATGGCCTGTCCGAAACCCAGATAGCACCGTAAAACGAACCAGCAGCCAATCCAATAATCCACCAAGTAGCCGAGGGCAACCCAAAAACTGGAACTGCAATAGCTAAGCTAATCAAAAAAAACCAACAACACAAGCACGTGATAAGGCACCTTATCGACCCGTATCGATCAACTGCCTTACCCCAGACATACCCACTGGGAACAGCCAATCCTAACGCTGCCAATAATACTAGCTGGACGTCTCCTGTGGTCATTCCTACAGTCTGAGTGGCATACAGAACACCAAACGACGATCCTACGCTCACCATCCACAAATACCAGAACCGTGCTATCAAGAATGTCCGAACTGACTTTATTCGGAAAACTACAAATGCCTCTCCCAAAGTACGAAAAGACACTAAGCCATTCCCGTTAGCTTTCGAGGGTTCTATATGCATCGCATTAAGAAGTTTGTTTTGCTCGGAGGATCTCATACCCACAATAACCAAGGGGCTAGCTAAAAGAGCCATAATTAATCCTATAACCCAAAAGGAAAACTCATAGGTAAAGCCCATATAGTCAATCCCCACTAAGCCAATGACAACTGCCATCACGGACCCTAGATACCCCAAACCGATACCAAGCCCCCCAATAACACCCATTTCTGATGGAGATGCCACATCAGCTAGTGCTGCGTTATACAATAATTCAGCAAAAGTCAACGATACCAACGCAACGCCAAATAAAACAAGCCCAAACATCAATCCAATATCTAAAACTCCCAGCAGTATGGTAAGTACTACACTGATGCCTGTAAACCAAGCCATGCCAGAATAACGACTCCACCTAATGTCATATAAACGACCGATGAACGGGCTGCACAATATGACCAACCCCATAGCGGCCGCAAGGGCATACCCATAATGCGCATCATTCCCTCCTTGGGATGTGGTAACCCAAAGCGGAAAAAACAGACCAAGTACACCAGTATGAAATATAGTGTTGCATCCATCATAAACAATCCATGCAACGACTTTACCAGACCATCGCCTATTGAATATTTCCGTGAACATGCGAAAAAACAAGTAGAAGAAATCCTATCATTTTATTTTTTCTCTTATAACAATTCAATCATAAGATCAGCATACAATCTACCCGAACAGAAACACCCTGGGAAGTTAGATAAATAGCAATGTATGGAGCGTTTCCAGGGCAATCATGCCCATTTTTAGATTAGAAAATCTTTCCACAAAACGATTATCGGCAGCGATATATACGCATGGCGCACAAATCGTCAATACCTTCCTCATCCCATCTGAATGAAGTATAATATCGGCTCCATTGGTAGCGTTCCTCGAAATCCAACAACTCATCCCGCCGTTAAGAGGGTTTATATGCCAGCAAAACGAACTAAGATTTTCTATGGATGGTGGCTAGTTGGAATTGCCATCATCTCTAGCTTTAGTTCAATGAGTTTGGGACAAGCGATACCAGGTGTTTTTATGGAACCCATCACAAATGAAATGGGATGGCCAGTATCACAATTCTACGCCGGAATCTCCTGTGGAACAATTGCAGGGGGGATAATGGCAATCATCGTCGGTCCCCTTGTAGACCGCCAAGGACCTCGAAAATTAATGATCATCGGAGCAATATGCGCTTCGCTGGGCATGCTAGCTCTATCAAATCTGTCTACTCTTTGGCAATTCATCTTATTTCAGATATTTTGTAGTGCTTTAGGATGGACATTCTTCTCCCCTCTAGTAGTCAACACGACAGTTAATAAATGGTTCGTGCTAAAAAGAGGCTGGGCCCTAGCTATTGGCTCCGCCGGGATATCCATGGCTGGAATTATCACACCTAAAGCAATGACATTAATAGTAGATAATTTCAGTTGGCGTACTGGCTACGAGACCCTTGCTGCTGCAATATTGGTATTAATCATTCCCGCAGCCCTACTAACACGTTCTCGACCTGAAAATTACGGATTATTGCCCGATGGGGTCGACCCGAATGAGATATCTGCTTCTCTCTCCAAAACGCGAGCTGCAATAGCCGCTGATGATCGCCAGTCGTACACCCGTTACCAAGCAATTCGCAGTCGCGCATTCTGGCTACTGATTGTTGGGTTCGGACTCAACGGAGCCGCTTTGACATCCGTGTTACTTCATGCCATCCCTTTTGCTACTACATCTGGATTTACAAGAGCAATCGCCGCATGGGGGGTCAGTATAAATGGGCTTGGAAATCTATCGTCAAAGGCAGTCTGGGGATGGGGGCTTCAAAAAATCCACGGCCGCATTCTGGTCGCCATCGCTTTTTCGATCTCCTCCACTGGCGTGCTTATATTAATAACTGCTGCACTGCTGCACAACATGCCACTGCTGTTCCTGGGATTTTACCTCTATGGATTTGGATTTGGAGGCAGTGTTCCCTTGTCCGAATTCCTGTTTGCCCGATATTTTGGGCGAAAGAATATAGGGGCCATTCGAGGTATAGGGATACCTGTCTCTCTAATATGCAGCGCTAGTGCCCCAATATTAACTGGCCTCTGGTTTGACTTCGTAGGCTCCTACACTGGAGCCTTTGCAGGCATCATCGCTTTGTACATATCAGGGGCAGTGGTTATAAATATTTCGAAAGAACCACCAATCTTGGCATAAGCAACTACCACCACCCTATAGCCTTGAAAATCAATCCTTATCAGCATCAACCAAGTGATGAAATCTTTGTTTAACGAGACTCTCTGATCCCTGATTAGTTGGAACATAGAATACGCTTTCAGTAAGCCCATCAGGCAAATACTGCTGAGGCACAAAGTGGCCAGGGAAATCATGAGGATAGTGATACTCTCCTCCATGCACAAATTCTCTTCTTGCAGTATTCGATTGATTCCGTAAATGATTCGGTACTGGCTTCCCCCTCGTTCTCTCAACCTCTTTTTGAGCTGCCAGCAAAGCCTTGTATACTGCGTTGCTCTTAGGGGAAACTGCTAACCCGATTACTGCTTCAGCTAAAGGAATTGCCGCCTCGGGCAACCCAATAACTGCCACCGCATGATGCGCAGCGACAGCCAGATTAATGGCAGATTCGTTAGCCAAGCCAATATCCTCTGCTGCAAGTATCATCAGCCTCCGAGTCACATAAAGAGGATCTGTCCCTCCATCTAACATCCGAGCCAACCAATAAATCGCTGCGTCAGGATCAGATCCTCGCACTGATTTAATCAGTGCAGATATCGTGTCGTAGTGGTAATCTCCTTCACGATCATGGGGGACATACCTTTCACGAAGAGCTTTTTTTACCATATCGATCGTAATCCTACGAACTCCCCTCTCATCAGGAGCCGTAGCTATTGTGGCAAGTTCCAAAGCATTCAGTGCCACCCTAGCATCACCATCAGACATACGCACAATATATCCAATGCTATCTTCACCTATAACTGGAGTCCAAGTTGCCAATCCGTTTACACCATCAGTTAAAGCAGAGTCTATCAATTTACCTAAGTCATCATCATTAAGGTATTTAGTCTTCAACACCAAGCAGCGAGACAAAAGTGGTCGTATAACAGTAACAGCAGGGTTTTCTGTTGTTGCACCAATAAGGGAAATTACCCCAGATTCTACATGCGGAAGTAACACATCCTGTTGGGATTTACTAAAACGATGAATTTCGTCTACAAAAAGTACGGTTCTTGGCCCTCCTAGTTGCTGAGAACTTCGTGCAGCATCCACGATATTTCGAATATCTGCTACTCCGGCGTTGAGCCCCGTAACTGACTCAAAATCAGCCTGGCAATGATCAGCTATGATCCGAGCAAGGGTAGTTTTCCCGGTGCCCGAAGGACCCCATATGATCATAGAGGGGAGCAGCCCATTTTGGATATTCTCTCGGAGCACCGTGCCTGCACCGATGATATGTTCCTGACCAACAAATGAGTCAAATACTTTAGGTCGCATCCGTGATGCTAATGGCCCTGATTCTTTTCCAGAATAGCTAGACTCATCAAAGAGGCTCCGCATAGTACCTCCGTCCTGACACGCTCCATAGTTGTTCAGAACAATTATTGGAGCGGAGAATAATCCGTGGGATTGAGAATGGAATTATATACTCTAGATACCAGTGGCCCTGCAGATTCTGATGCACTCCGAATATCAGCCCACTCAGGGTCATTTCTAAAAGCATCCCATGCTCTTTCCCGGTGTTCCATATTCTCAAACGCAATAATATATATAAGCCGATCGCTAAAATCACCTACCGCTGCAGTCCAGTAGCCTACATTTTTTATGCCATGCTTCTCAAACAAATCTAAAGTGTATTCCTTGAATCGACGATTCAAGGCCTGTAGTTTACCAGGCATTGCCTCATATACACGGTATTCGTATATCATGATTACTCCAATCTGATAGCAATTAAAACTCTCGTGTTCTAAAAGAGAACTTTGTATCAACACATGGTAACAAATATACAAAAGCCTCGCACACGATATTAACATTAGCAAAAACAATAAGGGTAACCGAGTGCTATAATCAAGGAGAGAGATTCTTAGTTACGCAAAACGAGGGACCCCGATGTCAGAATGGCTCTTAGTAATGGTTGGAGGAGCAGCAGGGGCAACTTCCCGCCATATTATTGATAAAGCTAACAAGTTATGGTCAGGTGATCCGGTTCTCGGAACATTTTTAATCAATCTAACTGGATCACTTTTACTGGGATTCATTGCAGGAATGTTAGTAGAGAAATTCGCACTCCCATCAAGATTTCGGCATTTCATGATCGTAGGATTTCTAGGGTCTTACACCACGTTTTCCACTTTCACCGTGGCCAGTATGCAATTACTTCGAGAGGGACATGTCATCAAAGGCATTTCAAACATGGTGTTAAGCGTCCTTATCGGAGTATTATTTGCATACATTGGAGTCCAGCTTGGTACAGGGTTTAAGATGTGGCGAAAGTAATGGAACCGGTACAGCTTTCTGTTAGTAAAATCATTAACTAAAAAGCTTTTGAAATGGTTTCGTCTTACCAGGATCTACAAATGGCCGACGAACTACCTCAGCCTCAACGGTCCCATCTCCGGGCAAATCAATCTGTAATTTTGTCTCTTGTTGCGCAAAACGCGACTCTACCATTGCAAATCCTATATTGGACTGCCACGCAGGGGAATAAAAAACCGACGTCATATATCCAACTTCGTAACCTGAATCCGGGTCGAGCACAAAATAATAATCCTCGTTATACCAGCGGATTGGATTGCCTCCAAGCACCACAGCTACAAGCTGTTTCGCCACTCCAAGTGCCTTGATTTGGGAGAGAGCATGTTTCCCGATGAAATCTTGTTTATTGACATCCACAAGCCAACCCAAGCCGACTTCATACGGATTATTTTCAATATCCAAATCCTGTCCATACGTTAAAATACCCGCTTCGATTCTTCGAGGCTCGCTTGGAGCAATCACATGCAAACCGAATTCCCTCCCAGCTTCCAGGGTCCGAGCCCATAATTTATCACCAGTCACAGTGGCATTCAAAGGATAAATTTCGAAGCCAATCTCAGCCGAAAACCCAGTCCGGGAAATCACAACAGACATACCATCTAGCTTCTCGTGTATCAAGGTATAATACGGCATCTTAAGTATGTGCTCGCCGAAAAGACCCACCATAAGTTGAGGTGACCGTGGCCCTTGCAACTGTATAGGAGCGACATCTATTTCATTTATTGCAACATCATAAACTCCAGCCCCGTTTGTTCCTTGAGCCCACAACAATACGTCTGAATCCGATGTACTCAGCCAAAATTCATCATCAGCGACTCTGAGAACGACTGGTGTATTAATAATACCTCCACGATTATTACAAATCAGTGCTAACCGAACAGAACCTACTGGAAGCAACGAGAAAACATCGCGAGTAATAATTGCATTGACAAATTCAGAAGCCTCACTACCTTTGATTTGAATTTGTCGCTGACTAGAAGCATCCCACATAGCTACTGCCTCGGTTAGGTACTGATATTCTTTAATCAAACCGCCATTTGCATCTGATTCATAAGCTTGTGGAGCATACATGTGATTCTGGACTGAGTAACTCCTTGCTCCCGCTTGTCGAGTGAGATGCCAATACGGAGACTTCCGCACTTTCGTCGAAGTTGTTATTGAGGCATCCACCCGTCCTGATTGTCGAAGATTTACCCGAATCTTCCTTGGGAGAATCTCGTACATATATCCACCCATGGCTTCCCTCCTCTGGGATTAGCAGTGTTCTACGTGATTAGATTATACCTATACCCATAGCAATCGCAATTCCTATAAGCATTATGCTAACCCACCTTCGCACTAAGGACATGGTGACACTTTTTATAAATCGCGAACTGAAGTATGTTCCCAAAAATGCTGCGAAGGTTGCACAAAGAATAAGTTCAAGGCTCACCTCACTCCGTATGTCTTTCACGTCTTGACCAACAAAACTCCAGCCGTAAACCAAAACACGGGATAAGTCAACCATAAACGAACATACAGATGTTGTTCCAACGAACTGGTGAGTATCAAGATCAGTTCGTGAAAGCACTGCTGAACGCAAAGCCCCTTGATGACCAGATAGTCCACCGAAAAATCCCGATAGGATCCCGCCACCGACAACATATCTGGTATCAGTGGTATATCGCTTCTCAAGCGATATATTATCTACAGCCCAAAAAAGCAAAATAAGACCAGCCATCATAATTTTGACAACCGTTATTTCGCACCCAATACCGGCAATATCATATGAAACGAGAACATCGAAATCCGCAATAGACAATAAAATCCATGCTCCGGCAAATGCAGAAACCGTCGCAGGAATTCCAAAATTGCGAACCACCCTCCATCTCGCCCCCCTGCCAAGAAATGTCAGTTTGAACACATTGTTAGCTAAGTGCACAATCGCTGTACTCGCGACAGCAACTTGTACTGGAAAAAAGAATGCAAATGCGGGCATCAATAGCGTTCCAAGCCCAAATCCAGAATAAAGAACTAGTCCAGCAACTACAAATGCCACCATAGAAACTACGATATATTCCATAACTTCACTTCCACAATAAGAAAAACTTGGATACAATTGGATATAAACTATTTACATTTTATATTGCAAAATTAGTATACTTCAGTTATGAAAATCATGAAGGGCTGCCTTCTCACGGTGTCTACAGGCATCTTCGGAATTCTTATATTCGGGGGAATAGTCTTCCTAGTAACCAATGACAGTCACCTAGCAGTTATTGCAGCTCTGCTAGCAGGCACATTCACGCCCCTACTTACAGCTTTCACTCTATGGGTTTTTGATCACAATTACTGGAAAGACGCAACTAAAGAGATCAGGGAACGACTCGGACAATCGTAACTTATAATACAAAAATCACGCACCACTGCATAAAACAATTACGAGAGGAGTGGGAATGCAATATCAAACAAAGAAACTCATCTTAGTGTTCCCTCTATTATGCCTCCTACCAATATTCGGCTGTAGTGTCCAAGGGCCGCAGGGACCACAAGGTATAGCAGGCCCACCACCTTCAGATGCCAGGTTAATCGATATAGTTGACGCAATCGTGACACGGCGAGTAGATGAACTCACCGGCCCAGAAGGTGTAACTGGACCTCAAGGCGATTCAGGTCCAGCAGGTCCCCATGGAGAGAGAGGCTCGACCGGAGATATAGGACCAGATGGACCTGCCGGCGTACCGGGCCCCCAAGGAGTACCCGGGTTACGCGGAAATCCAGGTACTACTGGACCAAAAGGCTCTGTAGGTGCCCAAGGCCAATTGTCCTATGTCCAACAAATGGATCACCGTGGAATCATATTTGAACCCTCCCTAGATACTGGGCGACATGTTGTTTGGGAAAGTGCAATCGAAATGCCTATCACACTAAAAGAAACCTCTTCAGTAATCGTAATCGCTAAAGGTGAACTGCGAAGGGAATCAGAATACAATACCTCTTATGACTTTGGTATTGGTACTGGGCTGGGGCATCCCGGCATATATGAAACACGGACCATCCCTATAGGTGTTGCCAGCAATACTACAGAGCTTCTGTTAATACATACCCTGCACCTACCACCGGGAGATCATGACATACATTTGTTGCTCAAAAGTGCTTCTGGGTATCTCGCTGTCCTGCATGCCAACTTGACCGCAATTATCGTACAAGACAGACAATGATTCCTAGGGATCTACAAAACCTAATCTCTAGGAATCTTCAATATATTTAATTGAAGAATTATACTCAAGAATATAACGAGCATTTAAATGTGGGTTCCCTGGAAACATAGCAGAGCGAAATTGAAAATTGCTCGACTCTTTCTAATCGCAATGTGCTCTCTGATGATTTTCGCATTAGGGACAGTATGCACCTTGCCCCCTGCACCTCCTACTGCAACCGCAACCCCTACTCCTACTGCAACTGCAACCCCTACTCCTACTGCAACTGCAACCCCTACTCCTACTGCAACCCCTACTCCTACTGCAACCCCTACTCCTACTGCAACTGCAATAAACAATATAGAAAATGAGATACCTGACCAGCGTTACGGGATCATCGGGCATACTCAACACTTACCAACCTTAGAGTGGTTCCTCAATGATCTAGGAACAAAATGGTACCTTGACGGGCAACATAGCCCTGAAGAAATTGTCCTAAAAATACCGGATCATACTCGTTTGTTTTATGTCGATGTAACCATACTTACCCCCATTTGGACGGCACAGGAAATAGCGATGGTCACCCTTGATTCCCCTGGGGCAGTTTGGTATATCAGCGGAGAGCCCAATAGACGATTCAGGCCAGATGAGCTACTTCAAAAACTTCATTTGTTATATACAACAATCAAAGCCGCTGATCCTAGTGCCAAAATAATGAGCCCCTCAATGCTGAATTTTGATTTCACGTGTAACGGGTGTGGGGGATATACGAATGGCCGAGATTGGCTCACAACCTTTATAGATCTTTATCAACAACAATACGGGGTAATGCCTCCCATAGATATATGGGCTCTAGATCTTTATCCCCTAGATTGGGTCACCTTACCAACCACAAACGCAGCGCTCATGATTGAACAGGTTATCGCTTTACGTGGCTTCCTGGATACCTTCAAGGAATTCTCTCAGGATCCAATCTGGATAACGGAACTCGGGATGCACTGGGGATGGGATGACATCGACTTTTCCGTTGCCAAATGTGATGGGCTCCCTCATCCCAAAGGCCAATATCAAGAAGATGCAGTGCTGCTATATTGGGAAGAGTTGTTCAATTTTCTTGAGCATAATGCTACCGCGTATCAGATAGAAAAGTGGTTCGTGTTCATAACTTACTACGACATTGGTACCTGCAACTACGAATCATACAATGGCGTATCGTTGTACAGTTCTGGTGAAATAGGTGCCTCTCTAACCACCATAGGACAATACATCAGAAATCGCATCCATCACATCAGATAATCGAAACCAAGCATGCTCAAGAATACTATAGAACGTGAAAGGATATCCAATGAAAGCTATCCGAATCCATCCTGAAGACTCCACACTAAGCCTACAGCTCGAATCTATAGATACTCCTCAACCGCTTCCGAATCAAATCCTTATCCGATCAGTTGCAGCAGGAGTAAACCACGCCGACCTCATGGCTCTACGACTAGGCCAAGATAGTCGTAACACTCCAACGACTCCCGGGCTCGATGTCGCAGGTACGGTAGAGGCAATAGGTGAAAACATCACGAAATTCAAACGTGGAGATAGAGTAATGGCTTTAGTACGAGGGGGTTACGCTGAGTTCGTTACTGCACGTGAAGCACTCGCATCACGCATTCCCGAAACCATAAGTTTCATAGAAGCTGCTTCCATTCCGTGCGTATTCCTCACTGCATGGTACGGCTTAACTACACTTGGACGACTGCAACAAGGGGAACGGGTGTTAATACATGCGGCAGGCAGCGGAGTAGGCACGGCAGGAATCCAATTAGCCAAAGCGCTCGGAGCAATCGTATACACGACCGCAGGGACAGATTTACGTGTTGCCCGCGGAATAGCACTCGGTGCAGATTCTGGAATTAATTACAGTACCGAGGATCTTACCCTCCAGCTTCTACACCTTACAGGGGGATCCGGAGTAAATGTTGTTTTAGATAACGTTGGAGGCAGCATCTTTGATACTACCCTCCCTGCACTTGCCGAGGGAGGTCGAATTGTAAATGTTGGAAGCCCGGCGGGAACACGTACCACGATTGATGAAGCAACAACTATACAAAAGAATCAACACTTCTATGCCAGTCAAGTCTTCAACAATACCCAAGAAGATACTGAAGGTGCTGGATGGCAGCAAATAAATAAGTGGATCTCTGATGGGACAGTCCGGACGATCATTGATCGAATACTCCCTTGGACTGAAGCCAAACATGCCCATCAGTTGCTACGTAGCCGCTCAATTTTCGGGAAGATAGTCCTAACAATCGATTAAGACTAACTGGATAAGTCTTGCATAAATCTGTCACCTACCGCTATATTGACTCTCGCCCAACTGCCAGCGGGACTTCCTGTACCATCAACTCGGACAGTAGCAACATGTATAAGCCCCCCTCTAACTGCTATCCAAAATCCATCGTCATCAATCACAGTGACAGTTCCAGCAGTAATGTCATGGAGACGCTCTTCAAAACCGACATCATGAAAATAAACATGGTTCGCGCCTAACAGTCCACTCGCTCCTGGTCGCGGGTCACAGCCACGTATTAGATCATATATGGCTCTTCCTTGCTCATCCCAATTAATTCTTCCCTCTTTAACGCCACACCAGCTTTCATATGTAGCCAATTCATGGTCTTGAGGAATTTTAGGAGCTTCTCCTGCATGAATAAGAGCCACTGATTCAGTGATACCTTGAACCCCAAGGGGATATAATTTCTTGTAATAGAGTGAACCAACTGTATCATCTGGATCAATCACTGTAGTTTTTTGCATCAGGATTGGACCAGTATCCAATCCATCATCTGGCCAAAATATCGAGACCCCGGTTGTAAGCTCACCCTTTATAATCGGCCAATTGATAGAACTTGGACCTCGATGCAATGGGAGCATTGAAGGGTGATACTGAATAGTGCCTTGTTTTGGAGCCTGCAACATCCTATCTGGAACAAAGTCAGTAACAAATGCCATAACACAAAGATCGGGCGAGAGATCAAGAAAAGCATTGATTGCTGCTTCATCCCTCATGCGTCCAAATTGAAGGACCTTAATACCTCTAAACAACGCCTCCTCTTTGATTGGGTCAACCCGCTGGTGTTCCAAATCAACTGGGCAGAAGACCGCCACCACCTCCTCTCCCGCATCACAGAGCGATTGTATGACGCTCTTGCCAAATGCCGCCTGCCCTATAACGACGATCCTCATAGAAGTACCTTTCCAGCTAAAAACCCTTAAGCCTATGCAACAGATTGAGCTTTCAAACCCATTCCATCACCAGTCAGTATTGATGTCAAATTTGGTAGTATGTTCAAGTTTGAAAGGATACCATAACAAACACTTCAAAGCACAAACTGTTCTACGAACAGATAATTGTTCTGAGCTCTCCACTGATGTTTCTGCTCGGAGGTGGGATGTTGCTTTATGCGGTTAGGACATTTTTCAATCCGATTTACGAAGAATTCGGTTAGAGCAGCGCCATAACCCTGAGTGCTTGATACTGTACAGACTTCAAGGTGGCATAGCGACACCCGCCATCAGATTTGGGGAGCACGATACGGCCCAGAAAGTTGATGCCCCTAACTAATTCAATATCAGTTTTCTTGTCACTTCATTAAGATTTAGTCCAGCCGTAGGAATCGTCGGTGAAACGGTAGTCTCCAACTGGTTTATAACAAAGAGAAGCCAAGCACATGGCAGGTACAGCTCTCGGTTGGCCTTTATAGCCACTCTCCTACATTAATTGATCGAATCAGTACGACAGGGGCTCCATTGTCATCATCTGTATAATGAGTTGAACTTCTGCTACCACTCCCAGGGCTCCTCAGCGGATATCTCAAAAATTACGAGCGATTCCCAAACGGAGTTACCCCTAATATCAAATTAGCCACACGGAAGATTCGATGAGGGAAACACAACAAAACCATGAGATAAATATTTTCTGGAAATTTGCACTTAAACCCCAGACTTTCTTGCTATTAGCATTTACGTCTGGTCTTTCAAATCTAATCACAAGCTGTAGAATCACAGTGCTTGTCATTCGATAGCATGGGAATGTGAGAGGCCATTCATGTTCCATTGTTAGATGGAGTAATATTTGATGTAATCAGAAGTTACAGCCTAGATTTTCCCCTTTTCGACATAGGCACCTTGGTAGTTGCCCAACCACATTCATGATTGCAAAGGCCACATCTAACTGATTTTCCATACAACAATTGTAGCCCTTCATCAGGGGGAATTGCTTGCAGGCTCGACGGAAAAATATAACAGGCCATTTAGAGAGTTCCATACATCAAAACTCAAATGATACAATGGTCTTTCGTGCAGTGCACAACACTGGAATAGAATGGTCAATTCAGGACAACTGACAAAATGGAAAATCGTTCAACAGACAAAACAGTAGCAAACAGACCCATCTTCTATGGATGGGTCATAGTTGCTATCATCTTTCTTGCCACTACTGCCTCAACAATCCAACTAAATCCAACTATTGGAGTATTCATTAAACCTATCACAGAAGAATTTGGGTGGACCAGGTCTCAGATAGCTGGGGCAGTGACAGTCGGTACAATTCTCGGAGGCATCTTAGCAATATTTATGGGGCGCATTGTGGACCGTTTCGGACCAAGATGGATACTGTTTGTAGCTTTTCTGGTAATGGGTTCAATGATGATACTCATGTCCCGAATTGAATACCTCTGGCATTTTTATGCCATCACTATCGTAACTAGAATGGCATTGCAAGGTGTAATTAATCTCACATGCCAAACAGTAGTCAGCAAGTGGTTCCTAAAGCTACGAGGGCGCGCGATAGCAATTGCCAACACAGGTCAACGCGTAGGTACTGGAATTATCCCTTATACCACACAAATTATTATCGACGCAGCAGGATGGCGTACTGCGGCATGGAGTATCGGACTAATAGCATGGGTCCTCACACTGCTACCTACATCCTTATGGCTCAGACGCTCGCCAGAAGATCTGGGATTGGTACCCGACGGACACAACCAATCAATGGAAGAACATGGTAACAAAGAAGTTGCAGAAACACCCCAGCAGGCTTCTTATACTCTGACTGAAGCTAAAAGAACTCCCACGTTCTATCTTTTGGGAGTTGCTTTTACATTGAGTAGTTTCATAGGAACTGGAATCAATTTCAATCTTACCCCCTATCTCACCGATAAAGGATTCGCTGCCACTGAAGCAGTGACCATCTTAATGATATGGTCTTTCTCAGGTATAGCCGGATCATTAACGGCAGGGCTTCTTGCTGAAAAACTCAGAAATCAATTCCTCAGTATCGGATTTTATATCGGAGTTGCCACGGGTATCGCTATCTTGCTGACAGTTAACAACATGCGAACTGGAATAATTTTTGCTCTAATTCATGGAGCTTTTTTTGGTGCTGCCCTGATTATGCAACACATAATGCTTGCAAACTATTTCGGCTCAGCATGGATTGCCACTATTAGGGGAGTTCTTGTTCCCTGGCAATTAGTAGGGAATGCTTTAGGCCCTCTAGCAGCAACACTTGTCTTTGACACAACTGGTAACTATCAGGCAATACTCTTAACGTACCTGATTCTACATGTGGTCATATGTGCTGCAATTTTTAAGGCCCCGCCACCAAACAAAAACAAAATGATATAACAAGGTGGGGTAACAACCCCTAAACTGTTCTCTATGAAAGGAACGCTAATGAATAAACAATTTTTGATTATCTCAATCGCCATCGTACTGGCATTATTCACTGGATTCATGCCAATGTACTTGGCTTACTCGTCTCAATCTGACAAGATCACCGTGCTAGAATCTAATGAGACAGAATTAGTAAAGGCAAATGCAGCAATGATCGAAGAGATCAGCAAGTTGCGAAAAGAAAAAGCGACTGAAGATTGCGACTAAGTCGATCCTTTCCGGAAAATGCACAATATTCACTGGAGTACCAAAATAATGACAAAACGTTACTTCCTATATCACGCAGGTTGTGAAGATGGTTTCGCATCAGCACTAGTCCCATGGCAAATTTTTGGATCTACTGCAAAATATATACCCGTAAGTCATGGGGAGCCACCTCCACGACTACCATCAGACGCTTCTGTAGTAATAACAGATTTCTCATATAAACGAGACACTATCTTGAATTTAGCCAAGTCTGTTGAAAAAATAGTTCTCCTCGACCACCATCAAACTGCACAAGAAGATCTGGAAAACCTTGATTTTACACACTTCAATATGGAAAAATCTGGTGCCACCTTATCCTGGGAATATTGGCATCCTGACGAAGCAATCCCAGATCTTTTTTTGTACATTGAAGACAGAGATCTCTGGAGATTTCAACTCGACAAGAGCGCAGAAATAAACGCTGCAATCGCTTCTTACCCTTTCGATTTCACGATATGGACTCAATTCAACATCCCGGAGTTGTCAATAGAAGGAGTACATATTTTACGATCTATCCGCCAGCAGGTAACACGAATAGCTGACCGTGCCACCCGCCAACTGATCAGCGGTTATGAAGTCCCCGTCGTTAACACTTCCGCTCACGCCAGTGACATCTTAGATGAACTCGGCAGAAAATTCCCAGATGCCCCATTTTCGGCATGCTTTTACGATAATGGCCAAGGAGAACGAAGATGGAGTTTAGCGTCTGCAGGAAATTTCGATGTGGGAAACCTTGCCAGAGATCTTGGAGGTGGTGGCCATTATCACCGTTCAGGCTTCTTGGAGCGCTACTGAATCAAACGACTTCCACACCAATAACGGAATATGTCCGTTTCACCAATAAAATTTACCATCAGAGGATGAAAGGGACAATATGAATGCTACACAACGAAGAGAACTACTTCGGTCACATTTAATAAGCAGTCAATGCATCCAGCCTGCCTCAGTATTTGACCCTATCTCTGCAAGGCTTGCCTCGTTTCTCGGGTTAGATATCGGTATGATGGCCGGATCCGTAGCATCAGCCGTAATTGCAGGAGCTCCTGACATCACAATGATCACACTAACTGAATTAGCGGAACAAAGCCGTAGGATAACTCGAACCAGTGACATTAGCCTCATCGTTGATGCAGACCACGGCTATGGAAACGCACTCAATGTAATGCGGACCGTTCAGGAACTGGAAAATGCGAATGTATCTGCCCTCACGATTGAAGATACTTTGCTTCCTCAAACATTTGGCAACCAAGGTGATTCCCTTATATCCATTAATGAAGCAACCGGAAAATTTAGAGCTGCCCTTCATGCACGAACAGACCCATCAACAGTAATTATTGGAAGAACATCTGCAATGGAAACAGAAGGGATTACTGGAACCGTGAAGCGTAGCCAAGCCTATTCCGCAACCGGGATTGATGCACTTTTCTTTACAAAAATCACAACCTTGGAACAACTAGAGGCCATCCACGCCTCAACAAAGCTACCAATCTTTTTAGGATCAGCACCAGCCATACTCAGGGATCCTGCTCTTCTAGCTCGAAATGGGGTCCGCATTTCCATTCAAGGGCACCTCCCATTCCAAAATATGGTATTGGAGTTATATAACTCCATCCGACAACAAACCCACCTAGATGAAACGGCGAACGCACCTACACTATCTCAAGCAGAAATCATAGCAACTACTCTGTCCTCTGAGGAATATACGGTGTGGCAAAGAACTTTTATGCAATAAACGCTGAAGAAATCACGAGTTAACGATTAACAAGAGACGAAGCAGCCATGTTGAAATATTCTGTAAGCTGCATCTTGTCCCGGGCGACTATGTTCGACTCATTAACAGCACACACCATATGATTAACCCAAGCGTTTCTTTCTTCCAACCCAATAGGGAAGGCAGCGTGACGCATACGTAATCGCGGATGCCCACGAGTTTCGTTATATATTGTCGGCCCCCCCCAGTACTGAGCCAAAAAAGCTGTCAGATTAGTCTTGCCCGGACTTAAATCTTCCGGATACAAAGGTCGTAACAAGTCATCCGTAGCTACACGCAAATAGAACCGATCGACTAGATCAGCAAAGAACTGGGTACCACCAACTCTAAGATAAAGACTCTGCTCAGGCTGTGTATTCTTTACTTCATCCATATTTATACGTCCAATGAGAGAAGTTTACATCTATTCTAATGCATCTGAGTTGAAGATGGATGAATCCCCTCAGAAAAGTAACTTCATACAGTCCAGATCGTGTACCGCACCATCAATTCGTTCGAGCGTGTTGCGTAAATACTGTTTCGCCCTTGTGCCCGTCCAATCACATGGAGCCCCTATCACCGCCCAAAAAAGCATCAAATCCAAATATGACCAACGATAGTCTAGGAGGCATTGATCAAAACTGTATCCCGTGACTCCCTTATCCATTAGCAACGAATGATATAAACCAAGAAAATCAAGTTCATGCTTCGATCGTTGTTCTCTAGTTAAAGCCTCACATAAAAACGTCGCTACGTCATATACGCCACTGCCTTCAGTACAATATTCCCAATCGAAAACAGTCAAAGGTCTTCTATCCTGATGATCTCCAAAAAAACAATTATCTGGCCGATAATCACCATGGACTAATGTGGCAGGTATACCAGATAGATGACCACGGATAGTACTAATATGTTGTCCTAAATTCTGTCCTAACTCCCATAGTCGATCAGGCATTGCGCCTTCCGACTTCTCTCGCAACAGGCCCCACGCTTGTGCATACTCTTGCTCATAAACATCAGAATCTGAACTTTTTGTTGGTAGCCAAGCATACCGCGATCCATCTAAATTATTCCACCAGTTACCCTGGAAATCAGCTAGGGAACGGATCGCAAGCGCTACATCATCCATAGAACATCCTTTGACACTATCCCCGATCCGCGCTTCAGCAAGATCTTCTATTATCAAGACAGAGTTGCCAGTTGTCTCGTCCACATCAGCGAAATATAAGTCAGGAGTAGGTATGTCTGTAACTCCAGCTATCTCTTGATAAAACATAGTCTCCCTACGGTCGGCACCAACTCTTTCATTAAGAGCCTGAATCTCAGGATTTTGCGAAGGGAACTTCGCCACCATACTCAAATGAGAGGATGGGAGTCCCCGAGAAGTCTGCAGAGTCAGGCGAACCACCTCATTCATGAATCCTTTACCCTCTCCCAATGGCTCGAATGAAAAGGACGCTATGTTACTATCGAGAACTACACCACTCGACTCAGAGTGCAATGCGTTATTCAGCCAATCAACAGTCATCTGCCTCACGTTGCCTGGTAATTTATGATTCTTCATTCTGAGACTTTGCCACATCAACCTTTATAACGTCAATCTTTAATTTAAACACACGTAACAGAAATTTTCAATCAACTGAATTAAAACGAAGGCGAATCACCATAGCCCGAAAGCTAAATATTCTCCATAAAATGTTCTGCAAAAAAAATGTATGAACCCAGTGACCTACAACCCCATACGGCATACGATAAGTCACCGTATCCATCATAATAACTGTGCCGTCCTGCTGGGGCCAGAAAGAATGCTGATGGCACCACATAGAATAAGGACCTCGCTCTTGCACATCCGTAAAAGTTGGGACACTAAGCTCCTGCCTCCACTCTACTATCCGCGTAGTCCAATTAATTGAAACCATCCATAGCCTTATGGAATATCTTATTCTCGCTTCAACTGCCATCTCTTCTGGCATAGATGCAATACGAAACCTTAACCATGATGGAGTCAACAATCCCAAATTCAGTGGCGAAGCGAAAAATGGAAATACTTCGCCTATCTCTCTTTTCAAAGCTACCTCTGATCGTATCTGAAAGGTCCCATCAACCCTCCTAGTTGCAATATTAGGGTGCCTAACCATTAGGTTAGGATGCCCATATTCCTGCTTCAGGGCTTGTTCCAACTGAACAAAAGAAAATTCAAATCCATGGTTGATCAACAAATCTGGCGTTGCGTTCTGGCTGTTCGTCAGAACAGTAACCCCTTCACCAAATACCAAGCGTACGATAAATGCAGGGACCGACACTATAAACTTACAAAATGTGAATCTTTTTACCTGCATTGCGATATCCTTTGACGTAACTGGAACAGGAGCAGTGCAGTTCATAGCTCCTTTAATATTCTCGGTATCAATGCAATAACCAACAATCCGAACGACATCAACCAAATGAATCCAAGGAACAAACTGCTGCCCATTCCCAATAAAAGTTCCTACCCCGAGATCAAAGCTACTACTAATCCGTGAAAGTATACCTCCTTCCCTACCTAGGACAACTCCTAATCTCAAGATACACACCCTTGTATTTTCAGAACTACATAAAAGTGCCGACCTCTCCCACTCATCGCACAAATCAGCCAAATACCCGGTACCCTTCTCTGCAATATCTGACAATATTTCTGACCCGCAATCTCCATAATACCCAACGGCACTTGCTGAAATAAGGAGTGAGGGAGGGGTATCACAATTATTTATCTCTTCTGATATTATCTGGGTGAATCCAACTCTGCTGTTCTTGAAATTTCTTTTCTTTTTATCTGTCCATCTGACCCCTGCCAAGGTATTCCCAGCCAAATTCACCACAACATCCACAATTTCTAATTGCGCACGAAGATCATCTCTATTACCATGAAACACTAATACTCTGACACCCTCACCGAGGGACTCTTTCACCCCCTGCAAATCATCAAGCTTTGACAGAGTAGTCAAAGCTACAACCTCGTGCCCTTGACCTATAAGATATGAAACCGTGGCTCTCCCAACAAAACCGGTTGCTCCAGTAACTAGAACCCGCATGAATCTCTACCAACCTCTCAACTTGAACATGTACTCATACTAGCATGGCACTAACGTGGTAAATCATTAATTGAGCAATCAAGGATCTTGACATACGCACACTGAACTTATAGCGTGTAGCCCAAAAGATTACCGAAAATCACACCCCACCGATCCTGAGATCGGTTAATCCACGATGGAGGAAGTGATTCAATGACTATCACAACAAACAATGACAACAAGAATTTAAAAGTAGTCGGCACACGCCCACTTCGTCATGACGCAATAGACAAAGTCACAGGAAGAGCAAAATACGGTGCTGACATCCACATGGCGGCTTATTACACGGGAAAATCCTCCGGAGTCCACATCCACATGCCAAAATGAAGCGACTCGACACTACTAAGGCAGAAGCACTTCCAAGGGTCAAGGCAATCATAACTGCAAAAGACTTTCCTATCAGTAATGACCGTTTTATCAATTTCACCCAAACGATGGCTAATCCACGCATGATTGCTGAAAATGTACTAGCCTCTGAGAAGGTTTTGTACATTGGGCACGCAATAACTGCGGTCGCAGCGACCGATGTACATATCGCTGAAGAAGCAGCTCATTTGATCGAGGTGGAGTACGAAATCCTTGAACCTGTCTTCACCGTCAAGGAATCAATGAAAGATGGAGCACGATGAACTCACAACTGTATTACGGCTCGAAAGGTTTGGTCCTGGGGAAGATACAGGAGTAAGAAGTAATATAGCAAGCCAGATCCAATTCAAGCGAGGTGACGCAGAACAAGGATTCAACAAAGCAGACGTAATCGTGGAACGAGAATATACGACTAAACCTGTTCACCAAGGGTACATCGAACCCCATACACATCCACAGGGTATTGGGCTCCAGACGGGCGCTTGACTATCTGGACAAGTACACAAGGTATTTTCCCGATGAGATCCCAGACCGCTAACATTCTTGGCATACCTGAATCATCAATAAAAGTAATACCTCTGGAAATTGGTGGAGGATTCGGTGGCAAGACAGTCACATACCTCGACCCAGTTGTAGGAATGCTAAGCAAAAAGAGCGGCAGCCCAGTAAAAATTACCATGACTAGAAAAGAGGTATTTGAAGGCACAGGGCCCACGTCTGGAACGTATATGCGGTGCAAGATTGGAGCCGATAAATCAGGACGGATAACGGCAGCTGACTTATATCTCGCCTTTGAGTCAGGTGCATTCCCTAGATCTCCCGTAGGCGGAGGAGCTATGAGCGGACTAGGTCCATACAAAATCGATAACCTTATCGTAGAGGGGTTGGATGTAGTAGTGAATACTCAAAAAGTAGCTGCCTATCGTGCCCCAGGGCAACCTCAAACAGCGTTCGCTGTGGAACCAGTCATTGATGAACTCGCAGAAAAACTAGGGATGGATCCTATTGATTTCAGAATCCTAAATTCTGTTCATGAAGGAGATAGAGCTCCTAGTGGCGTGCCGCATCTCCACTTTGGATGTGAGGAAGTCGAACAGGCCATGAAATCACCCTCACTACAACACCCCTCTTACTAGCCATAACCAAGGCCGTGGAGTGGCAGTAGGCTACCGACTAAATGGGGGTGGCAGCGGATCGTCAGCCACGATAAACGTCAATGCCAATGGAACAATCAATCTCATCACTGGTTCTGTAGATATAGGAGGAAGTCGAACATCAATCGCCATGCAGGCAGCTGAAATACTAGGAATAAACTCTGAAGACGTCAATCCCAACGTAGTTGATACCGATTCTGTGGGGTGGACTGGTGCGACTGGTGGCAGCCGTATAGCCTTCGATACAGGAAGAGTTGCGATCTTAGCAGCCGAGGAAGTGATACGTCAAATGAGCGAAAGGGCGGCATTACTCTGGGAAGTGAAAGTGGAAAATATAGACCAACCAAGGGACTTTCACCTGTTCCAAGAACCTAGAAGATAGTTTTAATTTCGCTGAATTAGCTGCCAAATTAATGGATACTGGTGGAACAGTAACCTGCTCAGCATCTGACAGGCAAGGTGGCGTGGGTGCGCAATTAGCAGGTCATATTGTTGACGTCCAAGTCGACCCTGAAACTGGAAAGGTGGACATACTTCGGTACACAACATTCATCGATGCAGGAAAAGCTGTACACCCTAGTTATGTCGAAGGGCAAATGCAAGGTGGAGCATTACAGGGAATTGGATGGGCCCTCAACGAAGAATACTATTTCACTCAAGAAGGCAGTATGGCGAACTCGAGCTTCTTAGACTATAGGATGCCAACAGCTCTTGATTTACCTATGATTGACACCTGTATCATTGAAGTAAACAATCCACGTCACCCCTTTGGCATCCGGGGAGTTGGCGAAACTGTGCTGATCCCCCCTATGGCAGCTATTGCTAATGCGATACACCGCGCCATCGGGATACGGATGGATCGGCTCCCGATGTCCCCTGGGGCTATCCTTGAAGCAATGGGAAACATGTAACAATTGAAACTTGGTGCTGGTTCGTTTGTATCCCGGCACCCATATCCCTAATGGCAAAAAGCCGTATTCTATTTATATGAGTTCAATCACCTACATTTATATCCTCTCACTTGAAGATGGATCCTGTTACGTGAACCACACATCGACACTTAACCAGGAGATCATACGTCATACCAATGGTGAAATAGCAGCAACCGCTGGCAAGAACCCTCAGTTAGTGTGGACCGAAGAGTGTCAAAATTTAAGAACTATCAAAAAGCGCGTCTCACTATTATCCAAGTTGTCTAAGAATGCTCCAAACGATTTGCTCTATATCCTGCAGGCACGGCTACCATTTGGGGGATATAATTGGGGATAATGAATAAGCCCACGATATTATCTATAATTGGCATTTCCCTCTCATTAACATTTAGCGCAGGCTTATGTGCCATGGTTGGATCCAATGGGAATAGTTTCATGAAGATCCCAGCATTTACCTTATGCGTTGGCCTAGCTTTCATATTGCAATGGATCGTTTTCATTCCCTCTTACTGGTACAAAAGTGAAAAGCTTTTCGATCTAAATGGAAGTGCCACGTACGTGGTACTAGTATTTACGGCATTTATGACAATGAATTCCATTCAAGCTCGATCAGTTTTAATCGGTATTCTGGTTTCAGTATGGGCTGTCAGGCTTGGGAGGTTCCTATTCATACGTATTCAGCGTACTGGGTATGACAGTAGATTCGTTACACTTAAATCCAATTTTTTATCCTTTTTAATGGTATGGACTCTACAAGGATTCTGGGTCACCCTAACTTTTGCAACTGGATTAGCTGCAATGACTTCTGGATCCCAAGAACCATTAGGTATATATGATCTGTTTGGACAGAGCCTATGGGCCTTAGGGTTTGCAATCGAAGTAGTAGCAGATAATCAGAAGCAACAATTTCGATCCACCTCAGAAAATGCTGCAACTTTCATCACCCACGGACTATGGTCCTGGTCTCGGCACCCAAACTATTTTGGTGAAATCATTCTTTGGACAGGTATAACCCTTATTGCGTTCCCGACCCTGACTGGTCTGGGTTACATTACCCTCATCTCTCCAATTTTCGTGCTGGTACTTCTTTCAAAAGTTAGCGGCATTCCACTTTTAGAAAAGCAAGCGACCCAACGCTGGGGAAACAACCCGGCTTACATACGTTACAAATCAGTAACCCCAGTTTTAATCCCAAATCCCTTCAAGCGGTCGTCAACGCCTCTTTCCCCTTTGCCGGAGGACGAACAAATATCATCATAATCGCAGCAATCGCACCTGCCACAGAAAAAAGCATAAACGCTAAGTAATAACTCTCATACTTGTCATATACCCATCCAGCAAACACTGGACCCAAAACCAGACCAAACATTTGAACTGCATCCATTAACCCGGATATCGTACCGAAGGCCCGTCTACCAAAATAGTCAGCACGAACTACTGACATCGTAGTTGCCCCTCCACCCCATCCAATGCCGTAAATCAAGACAAAAAACACCAAGTGCCACCACTGAGTTGAATGGGCAAGTATCAGGACCCCCAAAGCAGCACACCCGATAGATAACGCCATTACATAGCGAGTGGGAACACGATCGCCCATCCAGCCAAATCCAAGGCGCCCAACAATGCTGGTGATTGCTGTCAGTCCTAAAACTGTTGCTGCTATTTGAGAACTTATCCCAATATCAATCACAAATGGGACTTGATGTAAACCAACGGCTCCAATAATCAACTGGCGCAAGCCAAATACTATGCTTAAAAACCAAAATACAGGAGTCATCAATGCCTCCCGCATTGAAAACTCAACCTCATCCACCCCACTCTCAGTATGCTGCATGGATTCGGTTAGGAGATCATTTCCTAAAGGCTCTGGTGATGGCATACCATCCGGTAACATTCCATAGTGTTCGGGTTTATGTCTCATAACTGCAGCTAATGGCAAACAAACAACGAGTATCAAAACCCCTACTATCACAGCAGTAGTTCGCCACTCTACAGTAATCACCAGCCATCCAATAATGGGAACTAATATCCCTCCCAGGCCCACACCGGAAGTTGCAAACCCTAAAGCGATACCACGTTTCTTAACAAACCAATTTGTAGGGGCAACTAAAGCGGGAACACGAATACCTAAGGACATTCCGAATGATATAAACGCCAGGTACACAACATAAAACATAAAGAGCGATTGAACTTGGCTCATCCAGATAAATCCCAACCCCATCATCCCAACACCAGCAAACATCATTCGACGGGGGCCAAAACGATCCACTAGGTACCCATCAATAGGTCCTAATAGACCACCTTCCATCTGAGCGATTGAAACAGCAAAAGAAAGGCGGGTTCTACTAGTAGCAAATTCAGCAGCCAACGGAAGGAAAAACACACCAAACCCTAGCCAATAACACCCAGCCCCCACCCCAAGTACCATCATTGAAGCGAGAACTATCCACCAACCATAATATATCGAACGAATTCGAGAAATTCTCAACCAGTTGTTCAAAGCATCTTTCCTCAAGAGTCCACCGATGGTAACATATACCAATACTGAAATATATATCTAAAATCACCCACCTAATTCAAAACTTAATACATCCTTCATTACACCTTCATATCTCACCGTTACGCTAGGCTATGAAAGCTTAGGACTAAAGTACAACTCTTGAAAATAACGTTGAAGCCGAAAGGGGATTCATCATGGGGAAGCCTATCAGCCATGTCAATCTCGTCACTATCCTGATAGCAGCAATTGCCCTAATAGTTGGGCTAGGGTATTTAAGATTCCAGCCCATATACGCCGACGATGCTGATACTATCGTAGAAAATAGGCTTCAGGCTGCTGTCGATGCCGGTAAACTCACCCAGGATCAGGTCGATCAAAGGCTTGATGCATTCAACAACGGTTTGATGCAAAAGAATGGAAATCACGGCAAACCTCGCATATCAGCCGCT